>Ga0079996_117987_pt1 | contig 33398 bp, 29 predicted proteins | sample PerSpoAPS_AMetaG_FD_69199 | JGI IMG/M metagenome (GOLD analysis project Ga0079996, IMG submission 69199) | Thermal spring microbial communities from Yellowstone National Park, Wyoming, USA - Perpetual Spouter A (PS_A) MetaG (SPADES assembly)... | ecosystem: Environmental > Aquatic > Thermal... | reverse complement strand
AAATTTATTCTTCACAAATTATTATTTATCATAGTTTCGCTTAATTTAGATTTATAAATCATGTTTAGTTTTATTTTATTAGTTGACAAGAGCTATATACGGATATCTAAGGACTAATTTTAACGATCATACTTTATATAAACTAAAGTTAGCTGAATTTATAAACATAGGTAAATCTATAGGTTATGAAAAAGCAGAAGTAATAATACAGAGTAATAGAAAGCCTGATCCTTCTTTCTTATTTGGTAAAGGAAAAGTTGAAGAAATAAAACAAATTATTGAAGAATTAAACGTTGAAGCATTTATAATTTATAACTTATTGACCAGTTCTCAAAGAATAAATCTTGAAGATTATTTAAACGTTAAAATTTTAGACAGATACGATTTAATATTAGAAGTTTTCGAAAAAAATTCTGGAGATAGGCTTTCTAAACTTCAAATAGAATATGCTCGAATTCAAAGATATATTCCATATGTTAAAAAAAGAATAGCATGGGAAGTTTATAGAGATAGACCTGGACCTAAAAGCTTAGGTGAATATGCTTACCATAAAATCATTGCACAAATGTTAGCAAGAAGAAAGAAAATAAAGAAAGAAATAGAATATTATAAAGAAATAAAGGAAAAACAAATAGAAGAGAGAAAGGAGAAAAAATTACCAATTGTTACTTTATGTGGTTTTTATAATGCTGGAAAAACAAGCTTATTTAATGCTTTAACAAAACTTAGTAAACCTGTAAGTGAAATACCATTTACAACTTTATCAAGCAAATATTATTTAATAAAACATAATTTGAATAGTTTTCTATTAGTTGATACTATTGGTTTTGCTTTCGATATTGATCCGTTAATAATAGAGTCCTTTGAATTGACTTTAAAAGATATCATTAATGCAGATTTGATACTTCTTATAATAGATGCAAAAGATGAAGAAATTCTATTTAAAGAAAAAATAAAAACAAACCTAGAAATTTTTAATAAATTAAAAATAAAAGAAGAAAAAATTATTCCAGTATTAAATAAAGTAGATTTAATAGATAAAAATGAAATAAACTATAAGATTAAAATATTAGAAGAATTTTTTGAAAATGAGCCAATATATGTTTCTGCTATAGAAAAATATAATTTAGATTTACTTTTAGATACTATAGTGCAAAGTTTAAAACTTTGATTATTCTACCTTTATCTTCTTAGATTCTTTAGCTCTGCCTTTTTTAGTTAATGTTACTTCTAATATTCCATTTGAATAAGTAGCTTTAGAAGTGTCAGGTTCAACTTCATGTGTTAATACAACCTCTTTATAATACTTTCTTGGACCTTTTGTAGAAATTATTAACTTACCATCTACAACTTCTAAGTTAATATCTTCCTTTGAAACTCCTGGAACTTCAGCAACTACCCTTATCTTATCTTGTTCATCTATAACATCTACTAAAGGTTCACGTTCTTCAGAAATTTCAATAGGTCTTGTCATTCTTCTTGAGGGCTTTATATTTCCAAATTCTCTAATTATAGGCTTTCCATCGGGACCTATTGTAATTGAATAGCCATAAATGAAGGGACCATATCTAAATATTCTTTTACCTTCTTTTCTTTCCTCAAAAGGTTCTCTGAACTCATATTCTCTTTCAAATTCTCTAAATGCCTCTTCAAACCACCTTTCTATTTCTTTAAATATTTCATCAAAGAAGAACCTTCTCCTTCTTCTCCAAAATGGAAATTCCTCAAATTCGTCTTCTGCCATATTATTTTTAATATTTGCTTTTTTATATATCTTTTAAGGAGTTTATCATGAATAATTTAACTGTTGAAATCATTAATGTATCTAAAAAATTCAATAATAACTTTGCCTTGAAGGATATCAATTTGAAAATTTTTGATGGAGAAATTTTAGGCTTATTGGGCCCCAATGGTTCAGGAAAATCTACTTTATTGAAACTAATGTTAGGAATGCTTAAGCCAGATACAGGAAAAATAATAGTTTATGGATATGATGTAAGTAAAGATGCTTTAAATGTAAGAAAAATAACAGGATATGTTCCAGAAGATCCTAGACTTTATGAATTCTTAACAGGAATGGAATATTTAGATTTTATATGCAATATATATGGAGTAAATAATACGGATCTAGTTTACGATTATTTGAAAATTTTTGAAATTTATGATAAGAAAGATGAAATGATCTCAAGCTATTCATTGGGTATGAAAAGGAAACTATCAATCATAGCAGCTCTTATTCATAAGCCTAGATTATTATTATTGGATGAACCTTTAAATGGTCTTGATCCAAAATCAGCAAAAATTTTTAAAGATATTCTTATTGAATTAAAGAAAAGAACAACAATAATCTTTAGTACACATATTTTAGAGATAGCTCAAGCAATATGCGATAAAATAGTCATATTAGATAAAGGCCAAGTTGTTAGTGTTGCTAGTTTAAAAGAAATTTTGGAAATAGCAAAGAATAAATCTTTAGAAGAATATTTCCTAAAGGTTACAGGCGGCGAAGATATAAAAAGTTTAATTAATGTTTTAATAAAGTGAAAAAAATAATAATTCTTACGAGCATAATACTAAAAGGAATTACAAGAGCACATACAAGAAGAGGTTTGTTTAATGATCCAAAAATTATTTTAATTATAAACTTGGTTATTTTTGCTTTAATTTTCTTACCACTCTATTTAGTTTTAAGTGTAATAAAATTAGATTTATCTTCACTTAAGTCATTTTTAAATGAGCTAATCGTTAATGTACCTTTCTTCATATTTATTATGTTTATTCTTGTAGGAATTTTGCTAATTTTCGAAGCAGGCGAAAGTATATTTAATGTAGAAACAATAAATTGGACTCCTATTAAAGCTTACGAATATGTACTCGCAAATGTATTTTCTACAATGTATATTTATTCCTTTCCATCTTTCATATTATTGGCTTTGATTGTTCCGTTTTTAATTAAACTTCAACTTTACCCTTTTATTTTAATTTTTATTTTTGCTTTGATAGCTGCAAAATTTATGGCTTTATTGTTTGTAGAAATTATAAAAATTTTTTTAGAAATAACATTTACAAAATTTAAAAAATTTAAAGGAAAATTCATATTGAACTTAAGACTTGTTTTAGTAATTATAGTAAGTTCATTATTTATAGTATTTACAAATCCTTCATTAATACGAAAGTTTTTATTTGATACAAAGAGTATGATTGAACTAGGATGGTTTTTACCATTTAATTGGCCATCCCATTCTTTAAAATTTTATATTGAAGGTAATTACTTTGGAACTTATCTAAATATTCTTACAACAATATTCTTTTGTTTTTCTTTATTATACGCAGTTTCTTATTTACGAAACAAATACTGGGTTTTAGAAAAACCTTCAATAATAATTGAAAAAAGTTACGGTAAAGGAATTTTTGATAAAAAAATAAATCAAAACAAAATTTATGTCCTTGTTTCAAAGGATTTAAAGGCTTACGTAAGGAAAATAGAATTAATAAGGACTTATGCTCCAATTTTTGGATTGATAATACTTTCATTTATAATTAGTTCTTCCTATCAAATTTCTTTAATTATACCAACAATTATAGCTTTAATAATATCTACAACAGCAATAGGATATGAAGGAAAAACAATAATAAATCTTTATTATTTGCCAATTAGTTATAAAGAATATTATAAATCAAAATTAATATTAATATTAATTTTTTCATTATTTTTATCTTTATTAACAATTTTAAATATTTATTTTATTTTATATTTAGATTTATTTAAATTATTAATTATATATTATTTCATATTTTTAATTTGTTTTTTAGCTTCAAAGATAGGATTAACAATAGGACTTAAATATCCAAAATTTGAAGAGACAAGATTAAGCAAAATAATAAGCATTAAAGGTGCTTATTTATCTATAATAATAGGAGGAATAATTTATATTATTACAGTATTTTTAATAAGATCAATTTTAAGTTTGCAAACTAATTTAATATTATTTTTAATTTTGATTTTTTCATCTTTATTTTATTTTATTTATAAAATATTCGAGAAAATTAATCTCAATCTTTCTAAAAAACTTTTAGAAGATATATCAAAAATTTAGGATAATAATTTTTCAAAATCTAACGGAGGTTTTCTTTTTATTTTTAATTCAAAAATCCCTTGCACTAAAATAGGTAATGCTATAGTAGCATCACAATAACATGTTACTTTTAAGGCTTTCTCATCTATTTTTCCCCAGCTTACAGCTTCTTCTAAAGTACAGCCAGATAAACCTCCCCAGTGAGGAGAATCGGTAGTAATTTGAATTGCATAATAATGAGGTTTAGTTCTGCTATTTAATAACTTATATAAAGGAGCTACAATTGTGGATATTTGAACGAAATCCTTAGGAACACCTCCACCAATGTAAATTACTCCAGTCTTTTTGCTATTTGCTATAATTTTTGCAATCTCTTCCAGATCTAAGGTAGCATCTAAGGATATAAGTTTTCCTTTAATTTTTTTAAGATTTACAAGAGCTATTCCATAACCGCTATCAGATATTGCAGGAGAATAAACAGGAACTTTTTTAATATAACATGATGTTACAATGCTATAAATTTTTTTATTGAAAAGGTATTGACCAAATTTCCAAAGAAAATCTCTTGAAGAATAAACTCCTTCAGTTAAAGTATCAGCAAATTCCATAATTAAGTTTTCCATTCGTCTATAATCATCTTCACTTGCAAATACATCATAAAACCTATCAATATTATATTTATATAATTCAGAATCATCTATGTTTGGTGAACCTTTCCAATAACTGAAACCCATTGCTTCATATATATCTTCTGATATATTAGCCCCTGTAGAAACAATAACATCAACGTAATTATTCTCAACAAGCCATCTTATTATTTTCCACATGCCTGCTGTGCTCATTGAACCTGCTAAACCTAAGAATATGGTTGTATCTTCATCTTTTAACATTCTTTCCCATACATAAAACGCTTCTCCTAATTTTCTACCTTGATATGCAGTATCTTTTAAATCTCTTAACAATTCAGATATACTCCTTTCTTTAACTTCAAAACTTTTAACTTTTTCTATAAAATATGGATTTTGCATTATTTTAAAACATTGAGAAACAATAAATATTTTTTTATTCGATAAAAAAGAAAGAAATACAAACAATAAATTCTGAAAGAAACAGGCTTTTCTGTACCTTAAAAAGGCTAGGTTTTTAATCTTTTATAAAGCTAAAAGTTGTACAAATAATTCCTGAATAATATTTGCAATTGCATTGCAAATCTTCTTTAATAGGATTTGCAATATTATTACATATGGAAAGTCAAAATCCTTGGTGGTTTGGAGAGAAAGATAAAAAATTTGAAGAATGGGAATCTTCTATAATAAAATGGATACCACCAATACTAAAGGAATTTAATTTTAAACCATTTTCTCTCAATTTTCTAGTCGGCCCAAGGCAAGTAGGTAAAACCACTAGTTTAAAGATTTACATTAATAAATTCCTTTTACAGAAAAATAATCCAAAATCTATCTTTTACTATTCTTGTGAAGAGTTAACAAATTTTAGAGAACTTGGTGAAATTTTAGATAATTATCTTGCTTTTAAGGAAATAAACAAAATCAAAACCTCTTTTATTATTTTGGATGAAATAACTTTTGTTGAAGAATGGCATAGAGCTATTAAAGCTAGAATCGATAGAGGTTTGTTTAAAAATGACGTAATAATCATTAGTGGCTCAGCAAGCTTAGAAATTTTAAAACAAAAGGAATCTTTTCCAGGCAGAAGGGGAGAAGGAAAGGATATAAAATTTTATCCTCTAAGCTTTGCTGATTACATTTATGCATTAAAAAATGTAGAAACAATTAGAGAAGATATTATGAATGTAGAAAAAGCAATGAATGCAAATAAAATTTATTCTTCTACTTTATTACAATTCTTCTCCAATTATCTAGCCACAGGCGGTTTCCCCCTTCCAATTATAGAATTTTATTCAAGAGGAAAAATTTCTTATGATACAAGAAAAATTTATATCGATTGGCTTAAAAATGACTTCAGCAAATTAAAAAAGAACGAAAGTTATATGAAGGAAATTTTAGCTTATATAATAAATTCTCAAGCCACACCAGTTAGTTGGTTAAATATATCAAGAGAAACTTCTATAGCATCTCCACATACAGCACAGGATTATGTAGAGAATTTGAAGAATTTATTTGTTGTTGAAGTGTTGAATTTTCTCTCTCCAGAATCAAAAATTATCTTTAGAAAAAATAAAAAAATTCATATAACCGATCCTTTTCTCTATCATACTATATGTGAATTCGTAAGAGCTGAAGCAAGCGAATCTGCTCTTTTAGAAGCTACTGTTGCAACTCATCTGGCAAGAAAATATGAAACATTCTATTGGAAAAATAAAAATGAAGTTGATATAGTTGTGAAAGTTGATGAAAAACAAATTGGAATTGAAATAAAAAGAACTGGTAGAACATGGATAAAACCTAAGCATTTAGAAAAAGCATTCCTTTTAACAAAAAATGATATACCGATTTTTCTCGCTAGTATAGACATATGAGATTAGTTTTTATGATTACAGCTAAATGAAAAATCTTGTCACATAGTCAGATTGGATTTATTAAATTAGAATATTGTTAAAAAGTTCAGAAATTATTGAATATTCAAAATTGGTGAATTTATTATTTCCTTAATCTTTTTAGAAAAAATAAGTTTATTCAGCAAAAACAGAAATAAATCTTTGAGCCTTCACATCAAATAAACCTTTATCACCTATTTTAATTTCAGGAATAACAAGTAAAGTCATAAATGATAACGTAATAAACGGATTTTTTAATTTACACCCATGCTCTTTTGCTTTTTCATGTAGTAAATTTAATTGGTTTGCCACATCATTGGGATTTTCTTTACTCATCAATCCAGCGATAGGTAAAGGTAACAAATATTTTGAATTATAATTTACTAAACATATTCCGCCTCCGCTTAAAATTAATTCATTTACAGCCTTTACTATAAGTTTATCATCATCACCCACAGCTACAATATTATGAGAATCATGAGATATAGAAGAAGCTATAGCGCAATTTTTTAAACCAAAACCTTTTATAAATCCTACACTTACATTATTTTTTCCATATCTTTCTACAACAACTATTTTAAGAATATCCTTTTCATTATCAGCTTCAACAAAGCCATTTTTTACTTTAATATTCTCTATTAAATGTTTAGTTATTATTTGATCTTCAACAATTCCTATTACGTTAATTTTTACTTCACCTTTACCAGTCTTGATTTTTATTCTTTTTTCCTCCAAAAAATTAGCTTTTACAGTATTGCCGGTTTGCTTTGGACTAACACTAAATAATGCTTTACCATTTTTAGCTACCAGAGAGCCATTTATATATACCTCTTCGGGAGAAAAATTATCTAAACTTTTAACTATTACAAAATCTGCGTAATCATTCTCTCTTAATAATCCTACAGGTAATTTATAATGCATAACAGGATAAAGAGATACGCATTTTAAAGCTTTAATAGGATCAATATTGTATTTTAAAGCCTCGTTTAAAAGCAAATCAATATGACCCTTCAATAAATCTGTTACAAGAATATCATCTGTTACAAAAAAGCATTCAAAATTTTCCTTAACCAATTTTATTAATTCTTTGAAGTTTTTTGCAACAGAACCTTCCCTTATCATAATCTTAACTCCTAATTTAGCTTTTTCTAATGCTTCATCATAAAATACACTTTCATGATCCGTTGAAATTCCAAAGGAAACATATTTTCTTAATAATTCTCCCCTTAATAATGGAGCATGACCATCTATTACTTTACCTAATCTTTTTGCAGCATTTATTTTATGTAGCATTTCTTCATCCTCATTGATCACCGCATAATAATCCATAACTTCTCCTAAAGCTACTATTTCATTCATTTGTAATAACATCTCGATTTCCTTATGAGTTAATGTAGCACCGTTGGTTTCAAATATTGTAGCAGGAACACATGAAGGAGCTGTATAGAAAATCTTTAATGGTGTATTTTTAGCATCCTCGATCATATACATTATTCCTTCTATTCCTAAAACATTGGCTATTTCATGAGGATCAGATACTGTTGCAACAGTTCCATGAGGTATAACAATTTCTGCAAATCTACTTGGACAAAGTAAACTGCTTTCGATATGAACATGAGCATCAACATAACCTGGTAAAATATAATTTTTATATTCCAAGGTGCTTTTCTTTATCTTTAAAATTTTGTTTCCCTGAATAATTATTTTAGCAGGATAAATATTTTCATTGAAAACATCTACAACGTTGCCTTCTATTTCCAACATATTAGAGTTTAAATATTTTTCTAATACTCTTTAATACAAAATAAGCTGCTAAAATGCTTATAGAAGCTTGTGTAATATTTATAGGAATTTCTGCAATAGCTAAATAAACAAAGAGCCAGTATTCATATAAATAATAGCCAAGAATCATCTCAGTGCCTGCTATAATCATTGCACTAAGAATAATCATATCATTGACATACTTTGATTTCTTTACAGTAAGTATGAGACTAAGAGAACCTAAAGTACTATATATCAATCCTATAGGAAATACAAAATTTAAATAGTCTATATTTGAAAGATTTCTCTCAGGATCAAAATAACTAACATTATAAAAAACGTACAAAGAAGTAATTATAAGAATAGATCCAATAAATATTATCGAAGAACTTATCTGTATTGGTTTTCTTATCAAATATCTATAAACAACACCTGCGATAAATCCTTCTAAACCCTTAATAACAAAAGTACCAGGTACAAACATATAAGCACCAAAAGCAGCATCAGATAAAGCTGATCCTATTGAGCCTGCTAAAAAACCTATCATAGGTCCAAAAAGTATAGCAGCAATGAAAATTACTGCATCACCAATATTAAGATATCCTCCTGGTACAGGACTTTTAATAAATTGGCCTGAAAAATATGTAGTAACAAAAGTTAATGCTATGAATAGACCTGCAATTGCTATATCTTTACTATTCATCAATAACTTAATAATGAAGCAATTTTAAATCTTTTAAACAATTATTTTTTATAAAGAACATTATATATAATGCTAGATTTATTTAATTCAATAATTGATTCCATATTAAAAAGTCTTGAACAATTAGGACTTTTTGGAATATTTTTAATCTCTTTGATTGGAAGTCTTATCCCTTTTGTCCCATTACCTTATTTAGCCTTAGTTGTATTATTGGCTCAAGATTATAATGGTATAGAACTATTCTTGCTTGGACTTTCTGCAGGAATTGGTGGAAGCTTAGGTAAGTTAACGACATATGCGATAGGTGTATTGAGTTATAAAGCATTATCTGAAAATAAAAAAGAAGAATTGAAATTCTTTAATGCTATAATAAGAAAATATGGAGCTATAGGTGTCTTCATATTTGCACTAACACCTTTACCTGATGATGTTTTATATTTTCCTTTAGGATTAGCTAGATATAATTTAAAGTACTTTTTATTAGCTAACATTGCAGGAAAAACTTTATTAGCTATAGGTGTGGCTTATTTATCTAAGTTTTATTTCGAAATAGCTAAATACTTTTTAGGTAATGAAAGTACAGGAATAAGTACAATTATAGCTATAATTGCTATGACTATAATAACCATAATTCTTCTCAAAATAAAATGGAAAAAAGTTTATGAAATTATACAAAAAGAAGGATGGAAAGGATTGTTAAAAATTCAAAATATTAAAAGTATAATACGCTAGGGGTGGGATTCGAACCCACACGGGCCCAAAGGGCCCACCGGCTTACCCGCTTTGTTTCGAGGCCGGCGCATTGCCACTCTGCCACCCTAGCATTTACTAATATATTAATAATAAAGTGAAAATTAAAAATTAATCAAATTTGCTCATCTTTTTCATTATAAGGCATTCCTTTTTGAATTAATTTTTGCAATAGAGTTTCACAGTCAAGCATTTCAGGCAAAATTAAACCTGTTTGATTAATTTCTCCTTTATGTAACATTTCTATAATTATTAAAGGTAAAAGAGAAGTTAAATAAGCAGTTGCAGTTTCATTATATTTTTGATAAGCCTCTTTATGAGATAAATATACATAACCTATGCTTTTAATTCTCTTGCCATCTTTAATACCTTTGACTTCAACTAAAAGCATCTCATGACCTTCTATATTACTAAAATTTACAGGTTTTGGTAAAAGTGATAAGAGAACAGATTTTGGACTTACCATTACACCATCAACTTCTATAGGATCGTCTCTCAATAATCCTAGCTTTAAAATAACTTTTATTGTTTGATAGGTTTCACGTGCCAATGCAAGCTTAAAATCTAAATATTTTATATCTTTTCCTAAATATCTTGGTAAAGTTAAAGTTTCCTCGTGACTAACTAAATATACTTTTAATTTACCTACAGGTGGAGGAAATTCATAATCTTCTTCTAAACTTAAAGGTTGTTTTCTTTTAAAAGTTTTGTTCTCATATATTACAGGTTTTGCTGAAAAGTCAGCTAAAAATACCGATGGTGAATATGTAAAGATTAATTCATATCTTTTTGAATGAACCATCGAACCGTCTCTTATCCTTATTTCATCAACTATATCTAGCTTATGAGCTAAATGTTTAGCTATTATATTAGTTATACCTGGAGCTAAACCATAACACGGAAAAACACTTATTCCAGAATTTCTAAATAAATCTTCATTCTTCAATATTTCTAGTAATGGATAATCACCGAGACCCAAATCTAAATAATTACAACCTGTATCTATACATATTTTAACTATATTTATGGCAGCCAATGAGGGAGGAATTGCTGCAATAGCTAAATCTACTCTAGATAATATTCTAGAAAGTGCCTCAACGTTACTAACGTCCATGTTTTCTAAAGAGAGCTTCTCATTGTTTACTGTAAATCTAATATAATCCAATGCCTTATTGTCTTTATCAGCAACAATTAATTCATCTACGAAATCATAGTCTAATAATTTTTTAGCCAAACTTCTTCCCATAAGACCAGCTCCAAATAAAGCTATACGCATGACAATTATAATATTATGAAAACCTTATTTATATAATTTATGTTAAAAATTATATCTTATTCTTAATTAAATAAAATCTAAAAATTGTTACAAAAATAAAAAATACTGAGAGATATTTTAAGTCTTTTAATATTATAATTCTTTTAAAATTTCGAAAGAATCTTTTTCATCTTCAACATAAGCTTTTATTTCAATTTTTACTTTTGAATTGGCAGATCTTAAGCATTTTATTAAGTTTCTATCAAGATCTGCAGATGCCTTATTGGCTCTTATTGCCAGAGTTCTCTCATCTATATAATCTGATTTCCTTATAACTATGCTATTTCTACTTGTTAAAATTAATTTGCTGGAACCTTCAGCTTCAATAATTTCTTCAAAATTGTTTACATATATCTTGATAATAACTTTAGAACCATCTTTTTTAATTATTTTTTTCAGCTCAGGACTTAAATCTGCACACGCTTTTTCAGATTTGATAGCAATAATACAATTTCCTCTTTTAGTTAAATGATCATCTTTAGTAATTTCTAAGGTAGTTCTATGAGTAGCTTGAATTAATTCATGGCCATAAGCATAAAATTCTTCTTTGATTTCCATAAAATTTAAATAATAAAATTTAGCCATAAATATTGTGAAAAAGGAAGAATTTTACGTATTAAAATGGTCTGAATTTTATAAAGATATTTTTAGGTTATGTAAAAAAATAAAAGAAGATAATTATAAGCCTGATATAATAGTAGCAATCGCAAGAGGTGGATGGGTAGTAGGTAGAATTATTTCAGATCTTTTAGAAGTTAATCAAGTAACAGATTTGCATATCACTTTTTACACTGGGGTTTACTCCACCTTAAAAGAACCTATTATATTAGAAGGAATAGGAAAAGACATAAAAAATAAGAGAATCTTGGTGGTTGATGATGTTAGTGATACAGGTGAATCCTTAATAAAAGCAATTGATTATCTAAGATCATTCAATCCTTTAATAATTAAAACTGCAACAGTTTATATCAAACCTTGGACAAAATTTATCCCAGATTATTACGTAAAAAGTATTGATAAATGGATAATATATCCTTATGAGGTAAAAGAAACAATTGAAAAGCTTAAAAATAAATGGTTAAACGAAAATAAAAGTTTCGAATGGATAGAAAATAAACTTATAGAAATAGGAATTCCTAAATGGCAAGTTAAGGAATTCTTGAAATAAGAACAAGTTCATTTTAATTGAAATTAATTTAAGTTTTTAAGAAGGAATCTTATAAAGCTTTTTACAAAATAATCTTATGAATGGTATCAATAAGAAAGGAACAACTACAGTCATTGGTACATATTTTTTCATTCTTATTTACATTTTGCTTCTAAGTTTTCAATTATACATACAAAATATAGGCATAAGCGAAATGAAAGATTTATGGGAAAAGACAAATGAAAAATTAACGATACTAGGAGTATTTAAGAATAAATATTATCCTGATAAAATAAACGGAAGCGATTATTCAATTGAAAAGATACTATATAAAGATGATAAAGTTCTTTCATTCATTTCTAAAAAAATTGAGGAAATGTATCAAATAGAAGTTTTATTAGAATTTAATGATATTTCATTTTCAACCTTAAAAGAAGAAGTATTTCTTGAAATAAGTTTTTGGTATAATAAGCCTGTTAATCAAAAAATTTTCATTGTTTATAATAATTTTACAATGCTTCTAGATGATTATAATTTTAATTTTAGCAATTTCTTTATAGATAAAATAATTTATATTGATAAGAATATAACATTAAATAATTCGAAAATTTATGTAAAAATATTAAGTGTTGGAAATGAAAAATTTACATTTTACTTAGATAAAATTAATTTAAATATCTTATCTTCAAAAAATGATTTTATAATATATATGATAAATGAAAGTAGCTTAACAATAAATATTGTAGCGATAAAGTTATTTAATAATAATGAAATTGAAGAAATTATTTTAAAACAAGAAATAACTCCATTAAAAATTATGAAAATCTATATTAAAAGTCAAGTAAATGCAGAATGGATAGAAATAAATACTGAAAGAGGAAATAAACTTTATTCAAAGATAAACTAATTTTTTAAAATTAATTTTCAAAAAGGGAATTGTAAGCTTTTTCAAAATCTTCAAACAATTTTTCTTCATTTACATTAGTTAATTTATAATCTTCTACTGATAACTTACCATTAACTATAACATGTTTAGCTTTCATTCCTGAAGAAGAATATACTAAATGAGCAAATATTTGATTCTCGTCTTTTAAGCTTAACGGCATAAATCTAATATTTTTTAAGTCAAATATGGCTAAATCTGCAATATTTCCTTCTTTTATGATACCTGCATTAAGCTCAGGTAAAAATATACTATAACCTCCGTAGGTAGCTAACTTAAATATTTCTCTTGAAGAGATTATTGCAGGATTATTATAGAAATGTTTTTGCAATAATGAGGAAAATTTCATAGTTTCAAAAGGATCAAGACTATTATTACTGGCTGGTCCATCAGTACCCAAACAAACTTTTATTCCATTATCAATTAATTTTTTAACATTGCATATTGAGCCTACGCCTAGCTTTAAATTAGAGATAGGATTATGAACAATAGATGCTTTGAAATTTTTCAACAAACTTATTTCTTCTTCATTTAGCCAAACTGCATGTGCATATATGGTTCTTTCATTGCATAAACCTATTTTACTTAAAAAATTCACTTCTCTTATACCATAGTTTTTAATGCATAATTCTTGTTCTCTATTATCTTCTGCTACATGAATTTGAACTAATGCGTTTAATTCATTGGAAAGATCTGCTATTAGCTTTAACAATTTTTCTGAACATGTATAAGTAGCATGAGGACCCAAGGAAGGTTTTATTAGATCATTCCTTAAATTCTTAAGCTTAAAATAGTAATCCCTTGCCTTTTTATATTGATTCTCAGTTTCACTTTCATTAAAGAAGTCAAAAACTCCTTCACAAAGCACTCCTCTAAAATTCAATTCAATATAACTTTTAGCTACAATATCCATGTTAAAATACATGTCTGCTGCTCCTGTAAAACCAGATTTTAGCATTTCTGCAATAGATAGTTTAGCACCAATGTAATAATGTTCTTCTTTAAATTTTCTTTCAAGAGGCCAAACTTTATTGTTAAGCCATTCATGTAAAGGAAGATCCTCAGCGATACCTCTTAGTAAACTCATAGGTGAATGTGTATGACCATTAAAAAAACCTGGAATAATTAAACAATTAGAACAATCAATAACTATGCCTTTTTTGCTTAAATTATGTCCAATTTCTTCAATAATTTTATTATTGATTAAAATGTCTAAGTTACTTCTAATTTTATTAAATGCATCAAGAATTATTTTACAATTTTTAAGTAGTATTGGTTCCATATTTTAATATATAAGTTTTTTATAAAACTATTAAATTTATTAAGTATGGAGTATAAAGAAGTTATTGAAGTTATTGAACTAGTTAAAAAGCATAATAACTGGAGAAAGAAAGAATGCATAAACCTTATTGCTTCAGAAAATGTAACTTCTCCATTAGTTGATATGGTTTACTTAAGTGATGCTAGTCATAGATATGCTGAAGGTTTGCCATTCAAAAGATTTTACCAAGGAACAAAATATATTGATGAATTAGAGGAAAAAGCTAATAATGTTCTGGGCGAGCTTTTTAACGCAAAATTTGTAGATATTAGGGCTATATCTGGAACAACTGCTAATGGTGCAGCTTTTTATTCATTAGCTAATGCAGGTGATAAAGCTTTAGTTATACCTGTATTTGCAGGTTCTCATGTAAGCCATACAAAGTATGGAATTCTAGGTGCTTTGGGAATAAAAGAAACAGAGATGCCATTTAACGGAGATGAGATGAACATAGATTTAGATGCTACAATAAAGAAAATTAAAGAAGAAAAACCTAAAATTATAATTCTCGGAGGCACAGTAATTTTGTTTGAACAACCTATAAGAGAAATTAAAGAAGTAGCAAACGAAGTAGGAGCTCACGTTATATATGATGCTGCCCATGTTTTAGGATTAATAGCAGGTAAAAGATTCCAAAATCCTGTAGTTGAAGGAGTTGACCTAACAACAAGTTCAACTCATAAAACTTTTCCTGGTCCTCAAGGAGGATTATGCATGAGTAATAATGAAGAAGCGTTTAAAAAGTATAAAAGAGTAATATTTCCAGTATTTGTTTCAAATCATCATTTGCATAGGATTGCAGCTACTATTATTACAGCTTATGAAATGAAGTATTTTGGTGAAGAATACGCTGAAAATATTATTAGAAATGCTAAAGCATTAGCTGAAAGCTTACACGAATATGGATTTAAAGTTTTAGGTGAGAAGAAAGGATTTACTGAAACTCATCAAGTAGTTTTGAATGTTAAAGAATTAGGAGGAGGAGCATATGTTGCTGAATATTTGGAAAAATGTAATATAATTACTAATAAAAATTTAATTCCAGGAGATACCCCTGTGATGGTTAAAAATCCATCAGGTCTAAGATTAGGAGTTCAGGAAATGACAAGATATGGAATGGGAAGAAGTGAAATGCAGTATATTGCTGAATTAATTTACAAAGCATTAATTAAAAAAGTTGATCCTGAAATAATTAAAAAAGAAGTTATAGAATTTAGAAAAAACTTCCAGCAAATAAAATATACATTTGAAATTGATATTAGTAAATTTGCAGAAACGCAAATTCCTGCTTTAATTTGATATAATATATAAAAATTGATTTTTAACTTCTCTAACACCAAACGCTATGTCATAATATTCTATATCCTTAAATATCACTCTTCTAAGCATTCCTTTAACATGTATAAAATCTCCTTCATTTAACGAATCCATATAGAAACTATTATAAATTACTAGCTCTTTTACATTTTCTTTAGGTCCTGCTTTTATTTCAACATTTTTCAAAGAATATCTGAAAGGATAGAAAAAATTTTCAATAATTCCTTCTATCTTAGCATAAACTTCAATTTCACCAATATTTTTAATTTTTATTTCTTCATATTTTTCTTTAATTTCTTCATCCAATTTTACAGGATTTATAGAGAAAAATCTTCCTTTAAATTTACCTTTATACCATTTTCTACCATAAATTATTTTCAAAGTATTTAAATCAGTATTATATATTTTGCTTTCTTGTTCAAGCTCAAACATTAATGGTTTAATTAGCGAAGCTTCTTGCAGTAATATTTCTTTAATTTTTTCTACATTTTTTCTTCCAAAAACAACAATATCTATATCAGAATAAATATTATTTGATAAGCTTATTAATAAAGAGCCGGTGATACCAAATAAATAAGAAGGTAATGAAGATTTGCTTATTAATATTTCTAATATTTCTATAAATCTTTTAAATAAATCTTTATTATTTATATTATAAGAAGCCCAATCATCAGTATAATATTTTCTTTTAATTTTACTAATATGTAACATAGGTAAATAAATATCAAAATTTTTATCGAAAATTAAATATTTATTAATTATATCTGATTTTATAATATCGTTAATACCATATCTTTTTAATACTCTATCATAATAAAAACCATTTTTGAACCAATAAGTTTTATAATCTACTTTTATATATCTAGGTATGCAAATAATATATTCTTTCGGATGAACGTAACCAACTACTTGGAAATATCCTTCATCTGTTTCTAAAAAGTCTTTATCTTTTAATAAAACCCTTTTAATTCTAAGCATTAAGTAGACAAATAATATTTAGAAGTTAAAGGTCCGTAACCTTCTCTAACAAGTTTCTTCTTTTTGACCAACTTTTCACATGCATTAAGAATGTCTTTAGATTTTACACGCATTTTTTCCCCATAACCTATCATCATAACTAATTTACCTATAGTCATTGGGCCATAATTTTTTATATAATTCAAAATTAATTTTTCCATTGGAGTCAAATTATCGTATGCTTCAAGTTCATCAAATATGTTTAAATTTATTTTTTGAATAAAATATTTATCTTGGTATTGGAGATTCAATATTAACTCGCATATTAAAGAAGAAAATTTTGTCAAAAAAGTTGAAGGCAACTTTTCATTTATAATTAAATTAAAATTGGTATCAGAAATTTCCTCCAATTTTGGATAAATAATTTTTAATTCTTTTTCAAATTTAAAATCTAATAATTCTTTTAAAATTATTTTAGTATCATTTATAATTATCTTTTTATCAAACTCTAAAGAAATTTTTTGATTTGGAGTAATATTTCGATTAATTTTTATTTTAAAAAAATTGTAATCAATTATTTCTTCTTTTAAATTATCTGTTTTAGTTAATACATATAATTCTTGTTCATAAATCTTCTTTATTCCTTTGTTATATATATTTAAATACCATTTTATTGAAAAGTTTTCACCATAATAAGTAGGTGGCATATTTTTAGGAATAGGAATTATACATTCACGATTTATAAATTTACTAATATAGTAATAATGAACATATTCCATGTTTTCTTTCCTTCTTTCCAAACATATCAATTCTGAAATATACCATTCATCATTATCTTTTTTTACAGAAAGAGCATCACCAGCATATACTTTTGAAAAATTGGACATTTAAATGTTAAATAAATAAGCCTGTTAATTAATTTTTCATTAATGAAAGAAAGTCAAAGAAAAAAATACATTCAAAAAATTATTGAGCTTATAGATGAGAATGAAGACCAAGGAATAAAGATTTCGTTTTATTCTGATGAATATGTAATGAACGTTATGAATAAATTATATCAAAAATGGAATGAAAATCAGCAAAAAGGTATTCCTTTAGATTATGCAACTGATGAAGAATTATTTAATTTATACAAAAGAGCTATATATTATCAATCTAAACCCGTTCGTTACGGTTATGATATAATGTATAAAGAAAGACCTAAAGAAAAACACAGAATGCCAACTGCATGGGATAGATTTAAAGAAATATTAAGAAGATTATTTATTGGAGGAGGATGAAGCTTTAACTATATCAACAAATTTCTCTGGAATTTGAATTGTTTCTTCATATCTTTTATTACCGCTATATAAGTGACAAGCTACAAAATGATTTGGCTTTATTTCAACTAATTCAGGTTCAACTTTTTTACATATTTCCATTGCATAAGGACATCTTGGATGGAATCTGCAACCAGGCGGAATAAAAACTGAACTAGGTATTTCTCCTATTATTTTAAGTTCTCTCATTTTAAATTTATTTTCAGGATTTGGTTCAGGAACAGCTGCTACAAGAGCTTGAGTATAAGGATGTAATGGCTCATCGATAACTTTACTTGCAGGTCCAATTTCAACAATTTTACCTAGATACATTATAGCAATTCTATTTGAAATATATCTTGCTGTTGAAAGATCATGAGTAATATAAAGATATGTTAAATTAAACTTTTCTTTTAAACTTTTCATCAATTCCAAAATTTCAGCCCTAATAGAAACATCAAGCATCGAAACAGGTTCATCAGCAACTATAAATTTAGGATTTAGAATTAGAGCCTTAGCTATAGCGACTCTTTGTCTTTGACCGCCGCTTAATTGATGCGGAAATCTACGCATAAATTCATCAGGAGGAACAAGTCTTACTTCTTCTAAAATTTTAGAAACAATCTCTGTTCTTTCAGCTGAAGATTTTGTAATTTTATGAATTATTAAAGGTTCTTCCAAAGCACCTCCTATAGTGTATCTTGGATCAAGGGTACCATAAGGATCTTGAAATATTATTTGTACTTTTCTTCTATAAGATTTTAGCTCTTCTTTTTTAAGCTCATTTACTAAAATATCTTCAAAAAATATATAGCCTTCTGTTAAATCTATGAGCTTAAGAATAAGCCTTCCTAATGTAGTTTTACCACAACCAGATTCTCCTACTAGCGCTAAAGTTTCTCCTTCATATATAGCTAATGAAACACCATCTACAGCTTTTGCATAGAGTATAGGCAATCTCCTTATAGCACCCCAAATACCTCTTCTTAGCTGAAAGTATTTTTTAACGTTAAGTAAGGTTAATATTTGTTTAGCCATAAAAATATTCTCTAATCACAAGTTAATATTTTCATTTCGTATATAAGTGACAAGCTACAAAATGATTTGGCTTTATTTCAACTAATTCAGGTTCAACTTTTTTACATATTTCCATTGCATAAGGACATCTTGGATGGAATCTGCAACCAGATGGCGGATTTCTTAAATCTGGGGGTAAACCTGGAATAAACTCTAATTTACTTACATCTTCTCTAAGCCTGGGAATGCTTCTGATCAATTTTTGAGTATAAGGATGTAAAGGATCTTTATATAAATCCATTGATTTGGCAATTTCAACTATTTTACCTGCATACATTATCGCTACTTTATCTGCTAATTCTGCTATAATACTTAAATCATGAGTTATTAATATCATAGACATGTTAAATTTTGCTTGCAATTCTTTAAGTAAATTAAGTATTTGAGCTTGAACTACAACATCTAGAGCTGTTGTAGGCTCATCTGCTATAACTAAAGGAGGCTTTAATAAAATGCTCATACATATCATTATTCTTTGTTTTTGTCCTCCGCTTAATTCATGAGGATATCTTTTTAATATTGTAGGATCTAAACCAACAAGTTTTACAGTTTCTGTAATTATTTCTTTAGCTTTTGCTTCTTCAATATCAGAATGGTATTTAAAGACCTCTAAAAGTTGATAACCTACAGTATAGACTGGAGTTAATCCATGTAAAGCTCCTTGAAAGATCATAGAGATCTTTTTCATTCTAATTTTCGTGCGAAATTCCTCTTCACTATAGCTTAAAATATCCTCCCCTTCAAATAATATCTTACCTGAAACAATTTTTCCTGGCGGAGGAATTAACCTTATAATTGAATATGCCAATGTACTTTTACCACATCCAGATTCCCCTGCAAGACCAAGTATTTCTCCTCTATCTAAAGATAAACTTACATCATCTACCGCTCTAACAATTCCTTTTGATGTAAAGAAGTAAGTTTTGAGATTTTTTATTTCCAATAAACTCATATAACTATAATCTTCTTATCCTTGGATTTAAAATTTCATCTATTGAATGCCCAATAAATACAAAAGCTACAGAAACTCCTGCTATTAATAATCCAGGAGTAACCCATAACCACCAATATCCATTTGGTACAGCTGCTACTTCAACTGCATGCCTTAATAATTGTCCCCATGTAGGTAATGTAGGATCTCCTAATCCCAAATAGCTTAAACCTGCTTCAGTTAATATTGCACCTGGTACACCTAAAGCAAGGTTAGCATAAGCATAAGGTAACATTTGAGGCATTATATGCCTAAACATTATTCTCATTGGAGAAGCACCTAAGGCTTTAATAGATTCTATAAATGCTGTTTCCTTTAATTGTAAAGTTATACTTCTAGCTACTCTTGCTATGCCCATCCATCCAAAAATTGAAATTAAGAAAATTATAATCCAAATAGATCTATTTGGTCCTGCTATAACTAAAAGAAGTATTAATAATGGAAAAACAGGTAAAGCAAGCAATAAATCAACAATACGCATCATTAATTCATCAACTTTTCCTCCAAAATATCCTGAAACTGTTCCGTAAACTATTCCTATTACTACTGAAATTAAAGATGTAAGAAAACCTATCATTAATGCTATTGGAGCTCCCCAAACTATTCCTAGCCAAAAGTCTCTTTTATTACCATCTGTACCCATTAGACCATATGAATTACCGATTATTTTTATCTCATATTCCTTTATTTTTACAGGAGCGTTAGAGAGGATAATTAATTCAAATTCATAGTTACCTTTTAATACTTTTGCAGTTGAAGGTTTTAAAATTCCCTCTTCTAATTGGGAAAACAAGATATGCCCAGATAATATGTTTTCATAAGAGATAATCCCTTCCGATTTCAAATAATCGCTTCCTAGTTTTTTAGAAATCCATTCATAAAATACCTTTCTAAAATCTAGGTCTGTAATCCTTGTTTGAGATGAGTTAAAAAGTGTCAAGCTGTATTCAATAATTTCACCATCAGATCTTTTTACATACAATGAAGAAGATATACTTTGATAATATTCTACAGTTATATATAAATAAAAAGCTGTAGGTAAACCTGAATAATCATATTTGAATTTTATTTTAGCTGATATATTGTATAAATTGGTTCCAGGTATCATTTCTGATTTATATTCATAATTATTCAAAATTATAGTAGCTGAATAAGGCTGATTTGTAACGTACATAAACCATTCTGGTGGAGTAAGCCTTGGATTATCTTTCCACCTATCTAGTAATGTCCATTCATTTAATCCCAAAGGAGCTGTTATAGGAGCTAGTATGGATAAAATTATGAAAAAAATTAATAATCCTAAGCCTATAATTCCTAGCTTTCTTTTAAAGAATTCAGAAAAAAATTCTTTTATTTTTTCTATATTCATTTTTTAACCTGTTTTTACTCTGGGATCAAATATTCCATATAATATATCAGCAACAAAATTAGCTAAAATTATAAGTAATGTAGATATATAAAAGAAAGCCAAAATTATAGGTATATCCCATTGCATTAATGCCTCCCATATCAACATTCCCATTCCATTCCATTGAAATATTGTTTCAGTAATTATTACACCGCCAAAAATTCCTGCTACAGAGAAAGCTAATATTGTAATTATTGGAGGAGCTGAAGATTTTAATGCATGACCAAATAATATTTTATTTTCTGGTAAGCCTTTTGATCTTGCTACCATAATAAAATCTTCAGCTAATGTTCCTATTAAAAGATTTCTAACAATAAGCGCCCATCCTCCAAATGAAACAATTACCAATGCTGAAACAGGAAGAATCATATGCCTCATAACATCAAGGTAAAGTTCAAAATCTGATGTATAAGTTTTTGTTGGATCTATTATACCAAAAGCAGGCAACCTCCATTCATATGGAATTAAAGGATTATAAGCAAATAAAAATTGTAAAGCTAAACCTACCCACCAAGCTGCAAAAGCATTGCTAGTTAATCCTACTATAATTACTGATTTGTCTAATACAGACTGAGGCCTATTTGCAGCTAATAACCCTAACCATAATCCCAGTATTGTAGTGATCAATGTAGCTGTTCCTAATAATAAAACTGTTCGAGGTATCCTTTCTGAAATTATAACTATTACATCCCTGCTACCGGTTTCTGATTGTAAATAATATGCTTTACCAAAATTAAACGTGAGAAGGTCATATAGCACTTTCCATATCCTTTCATACCAAGGTTTTTTTAATCCGTATACATCAATATAATAATTTACCCTTTCTTCATAATACTTATTTATTTCCTCAGGTGTCCTAATCTTTCCTTCTCTTATTAAAATGCCTATTTCCAATCTTACTGTTTGTTTAATTTCTTGCATTTTGATATCAACATATAATGCATAGAACATAATGAAGGTTAAGGCCATTACAATAATTACTATAAGAACCATGTTTAGTGTCCTGATAGCTAAATATTTATAAATTCCCATTGCTAATATAATAAGAAAATAAAGAAAAAAATATAAATTTTATTTTATAAAATTATTAAGCTGCCGGTTTTGGTCTTCTTAAGAAAATTACTGCCAATGCCGCAATTATAACAATAGCTAGTACTATTATTATAATCTCAAGGAGTCCAATAGCAGGTGTTGGAGTTGGTGAAGGTATTGTTGGTGGTGTAGGAGGTGTTGGTGTTGGAGTTGTTGTTTCAGTCAATGTTGGAACTCCTGTTGGTGAAGGTGTTGGTGAAGGAGATGGAGGTGGAGGTGGAGGTGGAGGTGTTGTTGGTGCTGCTAGTATAAATGTTCCTTCTATAAATTCAGGCATATATGCATATTTTGAAACTGCATAAATCTTAAAGCTATATATATCTGGAGTTAATCCACTTGTTGATAATGATATCCTGAAAAGACCATCTGAAACAAATGCTGCATCTCCTTTAGCTATTATAGCACCTTTAGGATTGTAGAACCAGTATTTGATTATTACATCTTGAGCCTTAGCAGGTGTTTCCAAAATATTTACTTTTAAATCAATATTGAATGTTTCTCCAACAGTTACTGCTTTTGGTGGTTTGACATAGGACACATCAACAACTTTTACTAATCTTTCTACAGCAAAACCACTCCATTTTTCAGGTCCAAATGGATAATTCCTGTTGGCAACAACTTCAACAATGTTATTAATTAGGTATCTTGTCATAATATATGGTCCATTGCTAATTATAGCATGACCGTATTGTGCTATAAAGTTCCTTGAATTTAAATATCTTTGTTTAGCTTCTTCTAACGTTATAGGAGGTACAGGTAATTGTCCAGCTGTTAAAGCATCAGGTACTTTATTAGCAGAATAGAAACTATCTAAATAATCTCTAAGCCATGCAGCATGAACAGGAGAAATTGGATCGAGCCATTCATTTCCCCTTGCTACTGCTTCATCTACAAACCATGAACCTTTACCATCTATATACATTTGTTCCATTGCATATAATAATTGCCATGGTGTGGAAGTCCAAGGATTAAGAAAAGCTGCTACTTCTGCTTCGTCAAAGTGCCAATAGTCAACATAAACTTGAACCTTTGTTTCACTTACTACCTTTATTCCTTTTATTAAAGGAATATATGGTTCAACAGTTGATTTATACTTGGCACTGTATCTAGGATCATTATCAGCCTTGTGAGACCATTCCCACATGAAATAAAAGGAATACAATATATCGTATATATTCATTTTACTACCATCATGCCAATTACTATAAATTATATCATATTCAACAGCAGATTTAGCTTTTACTCCAGGTCCTACTTGTTTCCATTGATGAGTTTCAGGATCCCATACAATAGCATCAGCAGGAACATCTACTACAGGAGTTGTTGAAGTTTTAATTATTCTATATGGATTATGGAATGGAACAAGATCGCCATTATGAGGATCTCTTGCAAGACCTACAGCTGCTAACGTATTATATATTAATACGGAATAAAGATCCGTTAAACCTCCAATAGGATTGAAGGAACCTCTTGTTAGATATTTAACACCTATAATTACAGGCTTGTCTGGACTACGTACAGCTTCAATATTCCATGCAGTAAATCTGTTAGCCAAACCTCCACCGTATTCATTTACTAAACCTTTAACTCTTTCTTTGTTGTAAACATATGCATCGAATAACTGTGTTAAGAAAATTCTTACAGATTCTTCTAAACCAATTTTTAATGCTTTTCTTAGCAATTCATCCCTTTCTTCCTTAGATGTATAATTACCTGCTACCAATTTTTCAGTTATTTCATCTATTGTTTTATTTTCATAATTCCAAAATCCTGGAGTTGCCCAACCAGGCATAAAACCTAGCCATGGAGCATACATTTGAGCTACCACTCCTTCTGAATATTTAATAAATCCTGCAGCTCCCCATCCTTCTGTATAAATATGCCATTTTAATTCCCTTGGATCTGAACCATATACATCATACAATGCTTTAATAAGATCGCCGTATGTTTTTTCAACTTCAAATCCTAAATCAGCTAAGAAAGCTGCAAAACCTTCACCATATTGGAATCTTACAGCATCGTCTGCCCTTATAAAGATCTTAATTTTTACAACTTCTCCACCATATCTCCATTTTCCATCAGGTCCTTTAACAGCTCCAGCCTTTACTAAAGCTTGTTCAGCTAAAGATTTTGCTTTTGCTAAATCATCTTTTAATCCAAATTCTTCAACAACGTCAGCTACAACAGGCCAATCTGGATCGTAAGAAGAAATTGCTGAAAGCATTGGAGTACCATAACCTACTAGAATTTCTGAAACCATGAAAAGCCTCTTTGCTGCAAACTGCATAGCTTGTCTAAATTCTTTATATTCAAAAGGATTGAATTTTCCAGTTTCATTCATTGGAACATTATTAAAAATCAAAGATGTAAAGCCTCCTCTTTTATTGAAAACAACAACAACTCTTTCATCAGCTAACAAAGCTTTTATTGTACCAAATGGTGCTCTAAAGTAATGTATATCAGTACCTCCTCTATCACCTCCAGTTTTTACGTTTTCCATAGCTTGTACATCATCAGTAATTTGTTTAAATATCAATTTGTCGCTCCTTGGTCCTTTTAATTCTTGTGCTACTACAGGTTTGCTTACGTTTGCAAAGTTAATTGCTAGTATGCTTGCTATGAAAATTGCTACCATTAAAATGGCAATTATTTTAGGTTTCATTGTTTTTTATTTTGTTTTTTTGGCTTAAAAATTTAATTTGAAAAAGAAACAAAAAGAAAACCTTTAAAGTAATTAATAGAAAACTTTATAAATCAAAAATTAAAAAGGATAAAATTTTCATCATCAGTAATGATATCTTCTTAAAGCCACCATATACATTCCTGCAAATGCTAAAATTGCCCCCGCAATTACCATAAATAAAGAAGGCAATGCTAAATAAATGTAGGGCTTCGTTACAAGTTGAAAAGTTGCCTTATAGCTTATTTTAACAGGTTCTTGATTTAAAATAAAAACGGTAAAGGAAAATTTCTTTAAATTAATAGAAGCATTCTTATAAACTAGATAATATTTATTCTCATCTGAAAATGAAACATAAAAAGAAGAATTAGAATTAAAAGTTATATTTCCACTTTTAATATAAGAATAAGAAACTTGGCTTGGATTAACCAATTTTATTTCCTTTGAGGAGTTTTTTGAAAGTTCGGTTTCCCCAGAAATCGTTTTTATTTCGTTGGTTTCAACTAATGATAACAAAGAAAGAAATATTGAAAAGACTAATAAAGTTATACCTATAATTAATATGTATTTTGGATTTTGCTTTCTTTCTTCCCAATATTCGTCCATCAAATTAAATTTTAAACTATTAGCTTAATATTTCTGTAATATAAATTACTTTTGAAGATGCTTGACGAAATTTTTGAAAAAGCACAAAAAATGACCAGCGAAGAAATGGAAATTCTTATAGAAAAAGCTATCAATTTGTTAGAAAGTGAAAGAAGGATAAAGGAAATAAATGGCATGTTAGTTAACGAAGATCTAATACTGTGTAGTCCATCTGATGTAGAAAACTGTACTATAATTGGAGATATTCATGGAGATTTAACAACATTGTATGAAATTTTAAAACATATAGATTTTGAAGCGAGAATGAAAGATAAAAGAAATAAAATAATATTTTTGGGTGATTATGGAGATAGAGGAGAAAAATCTCCTGAAGTATATTATGTAATTTTAAAGCTAAAACTTGAATATAAAAACAACATTGTTTTATTAAGAGGAAACCATGAAGGTCCACCAGACTTGATGGCTTATCCACATGATTTACCTTTATTTTTAATAGAAAAATTTGGTAGCAAAGGTCATGAAATATATATGCGTATAAAAAAATTATTCGAAAAATTTTATCTTGCTTTTGTTGTATTAGGAAAATTCATAGTTTTGCATGGAGGAATTCCTTCCAAAGCATTAACCTTAGAAGATATTGCGAAGGCTAAAGTTATGCATCCTAAAAAATCTTTACTAGAAGAAATATTATGGAATGATCCTAAAGAAGGAGAAGGTATAGAGGATTCATATAGAGGTGCAGGAAAACTCTTTGGAAAAGATATTACTGAAAAATTTTTAAAAAGAAATAACTTAATGTTACTTATAAGAGGACATGAACCTGCAAGAGAGGGATATTATATTACACATGATAATATGGTTATAACAGTTTTTTCAAGAAAAGGAGCTCCTTATTTTAATGAAAAAGCTGCTTTTCTAGATATAAAATTAAGTGAATTAAAAAGTAAGGAAGATATAAATAAGTTTATAAGAATTATTTAACATCTCTTATATATTTATAAAGTAATAATTGTAAATACCCTGATTTATTATTATATCTTTTATTAAAATATGAACTTATTTCATTATATTTTTTAAATATACTTTGAATATTTATTTCTTTTAAAATATTTTTTAACTCTTTATTAAAAAATTTTAACAATGCTCTAGCAATCCATATATCTATTGGAAAACATTCAAGTCTTTTAAAAGAATATAATAAAATACAATCAGAAATTTTGTTACCTACACCTTTTATATTCATAAGAAATTTTTTAATTGTTTCGGTTTTCTCTTTTTCAAACTCTTCAAGAATTTCTTCATTAATTTTATTGCATAAATCAACTAGATAAGATGAACGGAATCCTAAGCCTAATTTTAAGAAATCCTTTTCATTGTATTTTTTAAGCTGTTCTAAAGAAGGAAAATCATACATAATAATATCTCCTAATTTTAATTTTCTTCTTGAAAGGACAGACAAATTTTCAATGATTTTATTTATTCTTTTTATGTTATTATAACTTGAACAAATGTATGAAATTGCACATTCCCATTTGTTTTGTTTTAAAAGTTTTAGCCCAATATATTTTTTATAGATTTTTTCTAACGTATCGTTTTCAAAAATTTCAGAATAATCATCACCTAATCCTAAAAATTCTTCCAAACCTTCCTTTTCCAATTTTCCAGAAATCTTATATTCAATAGTTTTATCGTTTATTTGCCTTAGATAAATTATACTACTATAAGCTACCCCGATCCATCCTTTATTTAAATTATACCATCTAAAGATCTGACCTGAGCTAAAAGTGTGATCTAAATTAACAATATAATCACTTTTAATTTTTCCTCTTCTCATCAAGTTTTTATATTGCAAAAATTATCTTTTATTATTAGTATTTACTCAAATGGGAGAGAACGACTCGTATATACTTATAAAAAAGTTATTGGTCATTTCAATTTTCATATCATTAACGGTAGCGATAATAGAAGTTATAAGTTACTTATATACTGGCAGTTTTTCAGTTTTAGCAGATGGAATAGATAGCATAGGTAATTTTTTAGTTAGTCTAACCGTATTAATTGGTTTAAGTTATGCATTTAAACCCCCAGATTTAAGATTCAACTTTGGTTATTACAAATTTGAATCATTGTTTGCTTTATTTGCTTCTATTATAAATGTAATTATGATATCATTAGTAAGCTATTTTGCAATATTAAGAGTTTATGAACACCATACAGTTAGTAACATATATTTGGCTTTTATTGCTACTTTGATATCTGCAATTACAGCATTCGTAATAGCATTTTATAAATTAACTTTAGCAAAAAAATTTGGGTTATTATCTTTAAAAGCTGATGCAATCAATTCTATTAAAGATTCATTAGGATCAATTGTAGCAATATTTGGATTAACGTTAACCGGATTTAACTATGCTATATTTGATTTAATAGCAGCTCTAGTAATATCGGGCTTAGTTTTTTATGCGAGCGTCATAATAATGAAAGAGAGTTCTTTAGTATTACTTGATGCATGTCATAATCCTGCATTGCATGAAAAAATTAAGGCGTTAACAAAAAATATATCATTAATAAAAAGTATAGGAGAAATAAAATTAAGAAAAGTAGGAATAGGTATCATTGCAGAAATCACCATCGAGGTTGACGGAGAAATAAAAGTTCAGCAATTAAAAGAAGCATTAAGATTGTTTGAAGATATGATTAAAACAAATATAAAAGGAATTACTAAAGTAAATTTATCAATAAAGTATTGAAAATTATTTTTAACCTAATAATATTTTTGCATGAGCTGCAGCCAACCTTGCCACTAAAATCCTGTATGGTGAAGCGCTAACATAATTTAACCCAGCTTTATGTAAGAAAAATATTGAATCGTAATCACCTCCATGCTCTCCACATATTCCTATTTTAAGATTTGGATTAGATTTTCTTCCTTTTTCTACTGCAATTTTTATCAATTCTCCTACTCCTTCAATATCCAAATTTTCAAAAGGATTTTTGCTTAAAATTCTTTTTTCAAGATATACTGGTAAAAACTTATTCTCTGCATCATCTCTACTAAATGAGAAACATGCTTGGGTTAAATCATTGGTACCAAAGCTGAAGAAGTCTGCAATAGTAGCAATTTTATCAGCAGTAAGACATGCCCTAACTGTTTCTATCATTGTACCAAATTTATAAGGAATTTCAATTCCGTAAATTCTTTTTATTTCTTCATAAGCAGGTTCAATTGCATTTAATTTTACGTATAGCAACTCATTATAATCTGAAACATTTGGTATCATTATTTCTATATCTACGGGAATTTTTTCCTTCATTAATTCATAAGCTGCTAAAAATATTGCTTTAGCTTGAGTCTTATATATTTCAGGATAAAGAACTCCAACTCTAACTCCCCTTTGACCCATCATAGGATTAGCTTCGCTCATCCTTTTCACTATATTATATAGCCTCTTAAGTTCTTGTCTTCTCTTTTCATCTTTAGTTTCATACAATTCAATCAATATTTCCTCAGGTTTGGGCAAGAATTCATGAAGAGGAGGATCAAATAATCTTATAGTTACAGGGTAAGGAGACATGATTTTTAAAATCTCTTTAAAGTCTTCCTTTAGCATAGGTAAAAGTTCTTCTAAAGCTTTTTCTCTTTCTTCTTTATTTTCAGACATAATTACCCTCTTAAATATTTCTAGTCTTCCTGGAGCTCTAAACATTCTTTCAGTTCTTAATAGACCAATTCCTTCAGCACCGAATTTTCTTGCAATTTCAGCATCTTCAGGAGTATCAGCATTAGCTCTTACTCCTAGTCTTCTTGTTTCATCAACATATTTCATAAATTCTTCAAATTCCTTTATAGGTTTAAGAATTTCAGTAGGCTGTTCTCCTAAATAAACATTACCAGTAAAACCATCAATTGTAATATAATCTCCTTCCTTTACTATGATATCTTTAACAACAAAAATTCTTTTGTTATAATCTATTTTTATATCTTCACATCCTACAACACATGGTTTGCCTATAGCTCTGGCAACAACTGCTGCATGACTTGTCATTCCACCTCTTGAAGTTAGAATCCCAACTGATGCATAAAATCCATGAACATCATCAGGCTTAGTTTCTTCTCTAGTTAAAATTACCCTTTCTCCTTTTCTACTCCATTCAACTGCAGTATCTGCATCAAAAACAACTCTTCCAGAAACAGCTCCAGGAGAAGAAGCTAAACCTTTGGCTATTGGCTTGCTTTTAACTTTTTTCTCATCTATTCTAGGATATAGTAATTGTAATATATCAAATGGTTTAACTCTTAATATTGCTTCTTCCTTTGTTAAGATTCCTTCTTTATACATATCTACGCTTGTTTTAATTTTAGCTATTGGATTCATTTTTGCATCTCTAGTTTGAAGCATGTATAACTTACCGTTTTCAATGGTAAATTCAATATCTTGAACTTCTTTGGAAACTTTTTCTAAAGTTTTAGCATAATTGTAAAGTTTTTCATATACATCAGGCATATGTTTCTTTAATTCTTGAATTGGTTTAGGTGTTCTTATTCCTGCAACTACATCTTCTCCTTGAGCCAATGTTAAATATTCACCATATAATTCATTTTCTCCTGAAGAAGGATCTCTTGTAAATAAAACACCTGTAGCTGAGTTTTCATTTAAATTTCCAAAAACCATTGTTACTATGTTAACAGCAGTGCCATCAGCTATATCTGGAGTTATTTTGTTTGCTTCTCTATAAAATTTCGCTCTTGGAGATTCCCAAGAGTCAAAAACAGCAGCTATAGATAATTCCAATTGTTTCCATGGATCGTTTAAAATTTTCTCTAATTCCTCTTCTTTATATTCTCCTTTTTTTATTAATTCTTCCTTTATTATTCTTTTATATTCTAAGCATAATTCTTTCAAAGCATGACTACTTAATTCAGAATCATATTTAGCACCATACTTATTCTTTATTTCTTCTAGTTTTTCTTTGAACAAGTTTTCATCTATTTTTAACACAATTTTACCAAACATATTTAAGAAACGCCTATAAGCATCATAGGCAAATCTTTCGTTATAAATCTTAGCTAACCCTTCAGCAACTTCATCATTAATACCTAGATTTAACACAGTATCCATCATTCCAGGCATTGAAACAGCTGCCCCGGAACGTACTGAAACTAATAAAGGATTTGAAGGATCTCCAAATCTTTTACCAGTCTTGCTTTCTATATATTTCATACCTTCTTTAACTTCCTCCATTAATCCATCAGGTAGCTTCCTTCCATTCTCATAATACATTTTACAAACATATGTAGGTATTATAAAGCCTGGTGGAACCTCCATTCCAAGCTTTGTCATAAATATTAAGCTTGCCCCTTTTCCACCAAATACTTTCTTGTTATTGTGGTCTGCTTCTTCGAAAGTAAAAACAAATTTGTTTTTTGAAACCATCCCTTTTATAACAATTAATTATTTAAATCTTTAAATATTTAGCATGCGGGCGTAAAATATTTTAAATCTACTCCAAAATATTTTTGAAGAAAATTGCCAATCTTATTTAAAGATCTTGCTGCATTATGTGAAAAGATAAAATCAACAACTAGCAAATTAGAAAAGACAAGTTTGTTAGGAAATTTTTTAAAGGACTTAGAGGAGGAAGATTTAAAAATTTCAATTAAGTTACTTTCAGGAAAAATATTTCCACCATGGATCAGTAAAGAATTACAAATTGGTTACTCAACAATTTTATCTACCATTTCTGAGCTTAGCGGAGAATCAAAGAAAAACATATTAGATTTATTAATAAAAAAGGGAGATTTAGGCGAGACAGCATTCATTGTATTTAATAAAGGAAAAAAGCTTAAACCTTTAATAGAGAAACAGTTTACTTTAAATGAAATTTATGAAAAGCTTGAAAAAATAAGCGAATATAAAGGAGAGAATTCTTATTATTATAAAAAAAGCATATTGAGAGAACTATTTTTAAATTCTGAACCGATTGAAATAAAATATTTAATAAAAGTAATTACAGACGAACTAAGAATAGGCTTGCATGAAGGATTAATTGAGGAAGCAATAGCATATGCATTTAACAAAACTTTGTCACAAATAAAAGAAGCATTTTTAATATTGCCTGATTTAAGCGAAATTGCAGTTTTAGCTAAAAAAGATGAACTAAGTTCTGTAAGTATAACTCCTCTTAAACCTACAAATTTTATGCTTGCAGAAGCTATGCAAAGTGGCGTAGAGATAACAAGTTACTTTAATAAGCAATTATATGTGGAATTCAAATATGACGGAATAAGGGCACAAATTCATAAAAAAGGAAATACAGTTAAAATTTTTTCAAGGAAACTAGAAGATATAACTTTTTTTGTACCTGAAATAGAGGAAGCTGTTAAAAAGATTAGTGGAGATTTTATTCTTGACGGAGAAATTTTATCATTTAAAAATGGAAAACCTTTACCTTTTAATATACTGCAAAGAAGATTACGTAGAAAAAACATAGACAAAAATTTAATAGAAGAAATACCCTTATCTGCGGTTATTTTCGATATTTTATATTTTGAAACTAATCCTTGTGTAAATCTTACCTTAAAACAAAGGAAAGAAATATTAAATAAGTTAAACTTTGAAGAACCTATTTCCTTTGCAAAATTTTTTGTTATAAAGAATCCTAATGAAATAGAAGAATTATTTAAAAAAAGTTTAGAGAGCGGATTTGAAGGACTAGTGATAAAGGATCCTGATTCTATATATACGCCAGGAAAAAGAGGAAAACATTGGATAAAACTAAAAAGAGAATTCGATACGATAGATGCAGTAATTGTTGCAGCTGAATATGGTCATGGTAAAAGAGCTGGAATATTATCTGATTATACTTTTGCAGTAAAAGATAAAAATGGAGAATTAAAAGTAATAGGTAAAGCCTATTCAGGTCTAACAGATGAAGAAATGGAATTTCTTGATAAAAAATTAAGAAGTTTAGCAATAACAGAAATAGGAAATAAAATAATAGTAAAACCGGAGATTGTTATTGAAGTAGCTTTTGATTCTATACAAAGAAGCGATAGGCATGATAGTGGTTTTGCGTTAAGATTTCCTAGAATAAAAAGAATTAGATTTGACAAAAGTGTAGAGGAAATTGATACATTAGAAAAAGTGATCGAAATATACGAAGCAAAGAAAAAACTCTATGCAAACCATTCTTTATATTAAATTAAATCTTAAATTAATTGATGGAAAAAGACAAAGAATTCCTAAAAAAACTTGTAATCTTCCACCAAAAATATAGATTTAAAGAAACAATCAATTTAATACCTTCTGAAAATATTTGCAGTCCAGAAGTTAGATTATTATTAGGTTCAGATTTACTTCATAGATATACATCTGATGAAGGATTCTATAGAGGGACTAAATACATTGATGAAATTGAAAGCTTTGGAAAAGAAATA
>Ga0079996_113151_pt1 | contig 33739 bp, 28 predicted proteins | sample PerSpoAPS_AMetaG_FD_69199 | JGI IMG/M metagenome (GOLD analysis project Ga0079996, IMG submission 69199) | Thermal spring microbial communities from Yellowstone National Park, Wyoming, USA - Perpetual Spouter A (PS_A) MetaG (SPADES assembly)... | ecosystem: Environmental > Aquatic > Thermal... | reverse complement strand
TTTAGGGCGGGGAAGAGGTTAGAATAAATAGTTGGGAACTAGCTATTTTTTCCTGCTTTCCTGCTGCTATTATACTTCATTAAGGATAGGTATCTATATAGGATATGAATGATCTTACTGTATGGTGCTATTATGAAGAGGGCTACCACGAGACCCATGTGTATCGTGAATATAACACCCATATAGCTCGTCTCTCTGAAGATCATTGTTAGAAGGCCTGTAAAAGCTATTAAGTTTAGAAGAACTAACATGTATATATCTAGACCCATCATCGCCCTATTGATGAGGCTCTTATCGCTTCTAGCCTTCATGTATAGGAGTCCCGTAGATCCTATAACCATGAGTACTCCTCCACATATTCCTAGTATTACAGGTGGTGATAGCATACCATATGGTGGGAGAATTCCGAGGATCTCTTGATATATGGCTGCAGTGATCGTTGATAACACAGCCAGAGCGAGCCCTATAAACAGAGATAAGTGTAGATATAGCCTTGAAAAAACTTGTCTCTCCCCTGGGTAGCTACATCCCACCCCTCCTCCCCTAAAATATCTATGGATCATCACATCCCACAGTGCCCTTACAAAAGCTCTTAGAACATCTCCCGATCTGGGCCCTCCTATAGATTTCCAATATCTATAAGAGCTTATCCCAAGCACCAGTGCTATATATAGTAAGAGGGCTATACCTACGGAGGCTATTACTCCATACGGTATGATCTCATAGAAAGAGCCTGGACCTGTAATCCTTCTGAAGAGCCTCAAAGGATCCCCGGTTAATACTGCATATAGATATACAAGGAAAAGGCTGATCAAGGTTATGATTAAACCACCTAGCAGAGGTTTTCTAAATAATGTTCTTGAGACAATCTGCGGGTATGTATATCTACTATAACTCTCAAGCCTTATAGAGCTAAGTAGCATTGGTATGTTTATGGAGAATGGGTTTGGAGGCACATATGGGCAGGAATAGAAGCAGTTTCTACAGTCATGACATAGATTCGCGATATAATCTATATAACCCCTATCATAGATCCAAAGCCTCTCCTCAATAGCCGGGAAAACAGCGCAGAAACCCTCACAATATCTACAAGCATTGCATACAGAAAACTGCCTCGAAGCCTCTTCATATAGATCCTGCATCTCTACACCTCCGCCGCGCTCTCACCAGAGACCCAGCCAAACACGCTTCCAATGGTGAGGCCGAGGCCGCCGAGATAGCCCCTCGAAAGTATATTGCCCATCATTATCTCTCCAGCGGCAAATACATTCCTATAGAACCCCCCGCCCCTCATAGCTACTCTACCCTTTCTATCAACCCTGGCCCCCAGATATGTGAATGTTATCCCGGGTCTTAGGGGATATGCATAGAATGGGGGCCTATCTATTCTAAGGGCCCAGTGGCTCTTAGGGGGGTATAGGTTCTTTGTGCTACACTCATCCAGCTCGCTGGGATCGAATCTTCTGCACTCGATACTGGAGTTATACTCAGAGACTGTCTTCATAAGCGAAGCAGGATCCACACCGATTTTCTTCGCAAGCTCTTCTAAAGTCCTCCCCTCTATAGGCGGGTAAGCTGCAGGTATGAAGAGACCCAGAACCTTAGAATCAAATATCGAGAAGGCTAGCTGATTAGGCTGCTCAGCCACAAGCTTACCCCATATTGCGTATCTCTTAGGCCATAGATCCTCCCCCTCATTATAGAACCTCTTACCCTCTATATTCACAACTATCCCAAAGGGTATCGAATCAACCCTCGTGACTATCCCACCATCATATTTAGGCGACCTAGCATCCACAGCAACCGCATGCATCCCCCTCGGATCTCCTGCCTCCAATGCTCCCTTATCTAACAGTATTCTTAGAAGCAGGCCATCATTATTCCTAGACCCCCTCACAACGAAATTACTAGCAGCTTCTCCCCAGTATCTCTTGAGCCACTCTATATTGGCCTCGAAACCCCCTGAAGCAGCTACTAGGGCCTTCCCCCCTATTAATACCTTCCCCCTAGGGGTTGCTATGACCGCCTTCTCGAATGTGTCTCCAGATACCAGGAGATCCTCAACGCTCGAGCTGTATAGAATATCTATGCCTAGCTCCTCAGCACTTCTGTAGTATGAGTTTAGAAGCCCTCTCCCACCCCCTAAGAAGAAGGCATTTGTCCTTGATAGGTGGAGAGTCCCGCTATATGCCTTCTGAAGCTTCACGCCATGCTTCACCATGAACTCAGGGATCTCATATGATCTCTCTATAACAAGCCTAGCAAGATCTAGATCAGTATCCCCGCCAGTCACAGAAAGCAAATCCCTGAGAAACTCCTCCCCACTATATGGTCCTGAAGTATATTCATCAGCCTTATCATGTGCATATCTTATATCCCTAGTATACTTAGTATTCCCCCCTCTATCTATAGGCCCCCCTCTCTCAACCAATAACACGCTTAACCCCTCCTCAGCAGATCTTATAGCAGCACAGATCCCCGCATTACCCCCACCAACAACTATCACATCATAATAGCTCCTGAGCCGAGCCACAGAATTCTCCACATCTTTTTCAGCTAAAAGCCTTTTATAGCGATATGACTCTTAACAGACACCGTTTCTCAGCAGATGGTGGTTCATAGTTTTATCCCCACCATCTGCCTCTCAACGGTCTCCCCGAGCCCCCTCACCGCAGAGGCTCACCACTAGTCGCCTAGTGGCTCATCACCCTACGGGTCTCGGAAACTCGGGGTCACCGATAGATATATATCTCATAGATATATATCTCTGGGGTTTATAAGCATCAGCATATCTCATAGCGTTAAGAGGTCTCAGAAATCAATGAACATGAGTGCTACAAATGATTATGAAGGCCGAAACAGCCCACATATATAGAGATTACTATTCAAATAGCATGAACATTGATCCTTAATAAACCTCCGTTTCGGGGCTTCTTATCCTTTTCAGAATCCCTTACGGGGTTCCATCGCCTCTCAGGTCCAGCTGCCAGCCCCAAGCTATGCAGGCCCATCGCACACTAAACGTGCTCACGTCTTCATGAATTGTTTTGAATTTCATGTGAATTTATAAGGGTTATTATATTTTTCTATGAAGCCTTACGATGTAGGTGAGCTGTATCCTTTTTCATGGTAGTGGGGATGCTATTATATTCGTCTGTTGTTTGAACTTAGGCTTATAAGCATCCAATCCATAGTTGTTTTGATGATGAGGCGATATCTCTGCTAGACCTGGGTGTGCAGAGACCTCGGGAAGCGAGAGGAGGCATAGAGAAGTAGTAGCATTGATAAATATTTTATCTTATGGCCCGAGGCCCTTTATGAAGGCTCTGCCCAGAAGGGCTTCGGGGTTTCAAGTCTAGCCCTAGATGGGAGCCCCTTTCCGCAGGGCTCCACAGCCACCAATGAAACCGCAGGGGTCTCCAAAACCCTGTAGGGGAGGCGGAAGTCCCTCGATGCCACAGGATCAAAACCTGTGGGTTAAGAAGCAAAGCAACACCAAACAAATTAATATCAGTGATAATCAATAACCATCGGGGGACAAGCGGTCATAAGGGTTTCCATTAAAAAGTAGTAAGGGAACTATTAAGGACATTGTAGAGATGACTTTGGAAAGGCTAAGCTTGTTGGAGGATGTAATTAAGGGTGCATCGCAGTTCGAATGAAAGAGGCATAAGACGTCAGTGATCGGCGCAAACCTTTCAATATTTGTTTAAAAGTCTTTTCTTGATCTATGGGCTTGGCTGTTAACGCTACTCCGCATATGACCAGATTTAGGGGGCAGAGGCTTATTAAGCAATTTAATATCTATGAGCGCAGTTAGCTTAACCTCAATATTAACAATTCTAGGAAACAGATATAGGGGTCATCTCTCAGCTTGTACATCTATAGATATAGCTATTATATAGATGATTAACCTCAACGCTTATTAACTACGATAATTATTTTTACAGGTTATAGACAGAGGCAATTGGTGTGCACATTGGCTAGTATCACTTTGTCTACTATTGAAGAAATAAATAATGCTGTAAAAGACAGCATTATAAAGAGAATTACTATCTTGGGCACCAAAGGAGGTATCGGCAAATCCACTCTAGCATTCATGTTGTCAAAAGCTCTTGCATCTAGGGGGAAGAGTGTGATGTTTATTGAGGGAGATCTTACGAACACCATATCTAGCACGATAGGAATCAAAGGAGACGGTCTTATTACTAATATAGTTGATGACAAGGACCCCTATGACAGCCTCCTAAAGATCCCTTTTGGCAGCGGATCCATAACCGTTTTAAAGCTATTTGGAAATAGAGAGAGGTTTTTAAAAGACATAGAGAGGATCTCGAAAGAACATGACTTAAAGGAAAAATTTCGCATAAAATACTCAGAAATCCTTAGAGAAGGTTACGACATATATCTGTTCGATCCGTATGCTTCATGTATCGATTCTAAGGAGTTCACAGAGTTAGAATCAGCAGTCTTCAGATCTTCTGTAGGTAGTTACGATGAAACAAGGATCTACGTCTCGACAATATCCCGGACAAATATAGAGAGCACCCTAGATCTATATAGAAAGATAGAGAATAGCCCAGAGAGGCGAGGCATCCCTCTCGCAATGATCTTCAACATGGTGCCTGATGCTTTGGAGACATATGTTAGGCGTGAGGCTGAGAGAATTCAGAGTCTCGGGATCCCCATCATCTTAATAATTTCTCTAAGAGAAGATCTTTTAGCATTTTCAGACGATCCTGTAAAAATGCCCATTATCGATGAGATCGAGTTTCTTGCTGAAGTAATCCTCTCCAGGCAGATCTCTGCTTATGGGGTGGTCTCCTCAAAAGATCTCCTAGAAAAGGCTCTCAGAGTAGGAGCCTTCACAATAATCCAGGGGTTTTACGACAGGCATAAAACAGATAAGATAATTAGTCTAGTTAAGAAAGCCTCTTCGAGGGGTAGAGAAGTTGTTCTTGTATCTACTAGAGAGGATCTTGCTGACCTACTGAAGAGGACAGGGATTAAGCCTCTAGAAATTAGAGTAACCAGAAGGTTCATGGAGGAAATGCTGAAGACATCCAAGCTAGAGGATGTACTGAGACTTGCTCATTCCTTATCAAACGATATTATTTTCGAGATCCAGAGCCTCACTCAACCACTCTTGATCATCTATTCTGCCGAGGATCTAGCCCCCCCCAAAAGTCCCGACTACAAGATCCTGAGAGACGAGTTCTGGAATGCGGTGATAAATTCCCTTCGATTCAAACATGACCTATCTATTTTACTAGTGTGTAAAGATTCTGGAGATTGTGCAGGTGCTGAAAAATATGCAGACCACAGAATCATCTGATAGGGGCTCAAAACATTGAAACTGGCTAACTTAGGAATTGTGATTGCTCCCTTCGTTCTAGCCCTTCTGATCACTATATATACTATGGATAACATTATCACTGCTTGGATAGCTTACGGTCTCTGGCTGGCTATAGTGTGCTCAGCCTTTATATTTACCAACTTCATCCTGCTATATCTTAGAGGAAGGAAAATCTCTACAAGATACGCCCAGAAGATGTTGAGCTTCAGAATTGCGGCTTTTGTTACATCCTATAATGAGGATCCATCTATGGTAAAGAGAACCTTGCTCTCTGTGAAACTAGCCCTTGGGGATCTTGGGGACGTGTATTTGCTCGACGATTCTACGAAGAAAGAGATCGTTGAGGATCTGAGAAGTTTCTGCGAGAAAAATGGAATCTTTTATATTCATAGAGAGGATAGGAAGGGGTACAAGGCTGGGGCAATAAATAACGCCCTCAAGCTTGTAGGTGATCAATACGATCTAGTAGCCATATTCGACTCAGATCAAAGACCTGTTAGAAGCTTCTTCAGAGAGGTTATCCCCTATTTCTATGATCCCAGCATAGCTTTTGTACAGATTCCCCAGAGGTACACTGAGAAATACTCAGGCATCTCTCTCGGTGCTGCTTACCAGCAGAAGCCCTTCTTAAGAGTTATTATGAGAGGTAGGAGCGATAGATCGGCGTTCTCTCTAGGATCTGGGACAGTCTTTAGGATCAATGCTTTGAAGGAGGTTGGTTTCTTTCCTGAATACAGCATAACTGAGGACGCTGCCGTGTCTATAGAGCTTCATTCTAAGGGTTGGAGATCCTTGTATATAGATGAGAATCTTATATGGTACGGGGAGGCCCCTCCAGATCTGGCTTCATATCTCACACAGCAAGCTAGATGGGCCCTAGGCTACTTACAGCTCAGCAGAAGACTTCTTAAGAGTAGTCTCAAGCCCTCACAGTTCTTTGACTACCTTGCTGGGACACTCTATTGGCTCAAGGAGGGACCTCTCACAATATTCGAGATCCTGGCTCCCATGGTCTTCCTCATAACAGGGCTACCAATAGTAAGGATGGACCCCCTGCTCTATGTTCTTCTATATGTGCCATATCTCTCCATAACCATTGCCCTATTCATCTACTCATTTAGAGGCAAAGACGAATATGGGTTGAAGGGTTTTCTCTATCACCAAGCTGTAGAGTACATTGCTCTTCCATCAATAGTCGGTGCCTTTGTCTCTTGGTTCTTGAGGAGAAGGGCGCCTTTTAAAGTGACTCCTAAAGGAAACGCGGCACACCAGGTAAAATCTGTAATTCTACATATAGCTATCTTGGCTCTCCTGATCCTGAGCATTGTCAAGGGGATCGTCTGGTTATTCAGCGTGAAAGAGACTAGTCTGATCTACTCGATAGCTATCAACATCTTCTGGGCTTTGTACCACACACTCTTTCTCTTCCTCGGAATAGTGCTCTCCCTAACTAGGCTAGCTATAGAGCCATATACGGAGGTCATAAAAGGTGAAGCAATCCTTGAGGGTCTTAAGGAGAAGCCGAGTACTTATTAGCCAGCCTATGGGGCTAGACAACAGCACAAAGATCCTAAAGCATCTAAGCACAATTATGTCGCATCTACCCCTAACCTCCACCTCCCTCCCGCCTAGAAGCATAACTCTCTTAGACCCCTCTACCTCGGTGAACACCACCCCTAGACCTGACCTATTTTTTACCATCTCTTCAAGCCCTGCGTGTATCAAGTCCCCCATAATAGCGCTTGGAGAAAATATCGGTGAGAGAGATCCCCAGGTAGCCCTCTTCCCTTGGTTTCATCGTATCGAGCAGGGCTTTCATCGAGATATTCTCCTTGCATCAGAGTTATCCTTATTGTTCTAGCTTCATAATCGATCTTTATGAGTGTTACCTTGCATTTAGCGAACTCCTCCTAACCCTTGGCCTGACTTCCCAGCTTTGCCCCTTAGATACCTCTTCCTCCAATCTTCATAATCGAGTACGCTTTCCTAATAACAGCATCTACCCAGTGCGCTGCGTAGGGGTTATCCTTCATAAGCTCATCTCTAAGCCTTTTCTTAAAAGCCCTATCCTTCGGAATATTAAGATCATCGTCTTCGAACCTCTGATCACGACCAGCTTTTTACCTTTTCTAACAAGCTCTTGGAAGCAATGTCTCCACTCAATACTATCCCAGATCAGATCTAAAGCCCTCTGGAGAGCCTTAACATACCATGTTATCAGCCCCCAAACCCTATCATCCCTGATAGGCACAGAATATGACCTCACAAGCTCAAGGATCTGGCAAACCTCCTTAGACTTCAGCAAAATCGCTCCATAAAATGATATATCAACCCTTATAAACTTTTATGAAACCCAAAAACAGTTTCTTGAGGCATCATACCTATCGTCTATAATATAGATCAAGATGATATGAATACTAACAATTTAGTGTGAGAATCTTTCTTTATGTATAGTGCTATGATTCTAACTATAGTGAAAGGCCTGCTTTTAAGTTTCAAGTTGTAAACTATATTTGAAGAGCATAAAAGGTGGGATCATCAGGGTCTATATAGAGACTTATGGATGTACTCTGAACCAGGCTGATTCGATGATAATGAGGGGATATCTAGAGGAGGCTGGGCTCGGTTTTGTGGATAATGCTGAGGAGGCTGATGTGATTGTTGTTAACACATGCGTTGTTAGGAAGGATACGGAGGAGAAGATGATCAAGAGGCTCTCAGAGATCGAGAGGCTCTACTCAAGCACCAAGAAGATTGTTGTCGCAGGTTGTATGGTTTCATCGCTACCAGCTACTGTGAAGAGGGTTGCTCCCAGCTCCTCCCTAGTCACACCCCAAACAGTTGATAGAATAGTTGATGCGGTGCTATCCAGGGAGAGGGTTGAGTATATAGGTGGGATGAGGGGTGTTGATAGGATACCCCTTCCAAGGGGTAGAGGGGTTATAGCACCTGTACCCATCTCCGAGGGCTGTCTAAGCGAGTGCTCTTTCTGCATAACCAAGATCTCTAGGGGCAGGGTTAGGAGCTACCCCCCAAGGGTTATTGTTAACGCCGTTAAGGAGCTTGTCTCCAGAGGCTATAAGGAGATAGAGCTAGCATCCCAGGACTCTGCCGTCTATGGCTTCGACATAGGTAGAGGCTTCCTACTACCAGATCTTATATTGAAGGTTGCCGAGATAGAAGGGGATTTCATGGTAAGGGTTGGTATGATGAATCCCCAGTGGCTCTGGAAGATCCTAGACGACCTGATAGAGGCAATCAAGCACCCCAAGGTATATAAGTTTCTCCACATACCGGTTCAGAGCGGTGACAACAGGGTTCTCAGGATAATGAGGAGAGGCTACACAGTAGAGGAGTTTGAGGAAATGATCTCGGAAATAAGGATGAAGATACCGGAGATAACAATAGCAACAGACATAATAGTAGGCCACCCAGGAGAGGATGAAGAGGCCTTTAAAAACACACTAATGCTAATGGAGAGAGCCAGATTCGACAGGGTACACCTAGCACAATACAGCATAAGACCACTAACAGAGGCTGCAGCAATGCCCCAGATCCCAGAACATATCAAGAAAAGAAGATCCATAGAAGCCCAAAAGCTACAGGAAAAAATAGGACTCGAAATACATAGAGAATATATAGGCAAGAGAGTTAGGGTTCTAACAACAGAAAAAGGGCTTAGAGAAGGAACAACCATAGCGAGGACAACAAGCTATAGACAAGTTGTGATTAGGAAGGAAATACCACTTGGAATATGGATCGATGCTGAGATAGAAGACGCCACATTCTTCGATTTAAGGGGTTCTACACTAAACTACTAACAATCAACACATTTAATACTGATAAATCTATTCCTCCTAAAAACCATTACAACTGAAAGCCTTGCCCTTCAGGGCGGGGATGGTTTTAATAGCTTCCAGGTTTTTGTTTTTGGAGGGGGCTCTGTTGTTTCTGGCGGTGAGGGTTTGCTAACCATCTCGATCGGGGTGATGGTTAGTCCCGAGCCTGGGGCTATAGAGCTCCTCAGGAGATACAACACAGCCCTAAACTATGCAATAAATAAGATCCTGAGACTGAATCTAAGAAGCAATCGGAGGGTTCACAATGCTCTATATAGAGAGCTCAGAGAATGGTTTGGACTTCCATCTAGGATAGCTGTTGACTGTTATAGGGATGCCCTTGCAAATGCAAAGTCTTGGAGGAATAATCCTAGGAAAGGGAGGAGACCAAGGGTTAGGAAGCTATCAATGCTCCTACACCCAGGATCAGGGTATAGGGTTAAAGAAGGCTTCGTGGAGATCATAGGAGGGATCAGGATGAAGATCATCGGCTGGGATAGGAGGTATAATAGCTATGAGAATGGGGAGGCAAGGCTAGTCTATAGAGGTGATAAGATGATGCTTTGGATATCCAAGAAGATACCCAAGCCACAGCCCCACCAGCCTAGAGATGCTATAGCAGTTGATGTTAATGAGAGGAAAATAGTCTATGGAGATGACAAGATAAGCAAGGGTATAGGCACAGCTGTTGATAGGGCTTATAGATGGAAGCTCTTGGCAGAGAGCCTTCAGAGGAGATATTCCTCTCCTTGGAGGAGGAGAAAAGCTATACATAACTAGGATTAGATCATATTATAGGAAGGCTAGGAATGTCCTTGAGGACTAGGCTAGAGAGACACCGCTTAAGATAGCTAGGCTAGCTGTGAAGCTTCAACACGCATTTGCTAGAGAAGATCTAACAGGGCTCATAGAATCTCTAAGAAAGATCAAGAACAAGGATCACAGGACAAAGCTGATCATAATGGGATATTCTAGGCTTGTTAAGTGGATAGACTGGCAGGCTATGAAACACGGAGCACCAATAGTTATAGTAGATCCCAGGGACACATCAAGCGAATGCCCACAATGTGACTCGAAGATGGCTGAGAACGGGTATAGAAGATTAAAATGCCCCAGCTGTGGCTTCGAAGCAGATAGAGAAGTCGTTGGAAAGCTAAACACTAGGAAGAGGGCTCTGAAGATGCTGGGGATCAAAGTAATTCCTGGGGGGGTTCTGGCCCCCTCACAGCCTCCCAAATGACAGATGTAAACCCGAATAGATGGGGGGAACCAATGAACCGCCTGAAAGGAATGACGATCAAGATGATGACCTGAAGGCGGGAGAGGAGGTCAGAGCTAATCCTTCCCTTAACTCGAGGCTTAAAGCTATAATCTTTAGGAGAACCTCACAGTTATCTAGGAGAGAGGTTCGGGTTTTTGGGCTTGATATTTTTTGATCAATCCCTTATCCCTTGTTATCATAACATTAGACGGGTTTCCATTGTCCTGCCATATAATTTTCACTAGCCGCTTTAAACAGCTTTAATAAAAAGATCCTATCTTATCGATTCCCCTGTTTATAGCTGTGGAGAAACCTCATTTTGTGCGCCGAATATTTGCCCTTCTTAGATCTCTATCCTCATCCGTATCGCGGGGCTTCACAGAGATGCTTGCTAACAACCTTATAAACCTACATGAAACCTAAAACAGTTTATTAGGACTGTAGCCACCGTTATTCGAGACCTGAAGAGGCTAGACAGCGCTTCTCCTAACCATTCCAGGGGGGTCTCTTGCATGTCTCCAGAGCCCCTTACCGAAGCTTACTACCTCTATTCCGAGAGCATCTATGGTTACATCAGTTATTAGAGGCTCTATAAGCCCCTCTTCAACTGCTAGATCAGCTGTTACTGATGATAGCACGAGCCCCTCATCATCTAATAGCTCGAGCACCACGGCCTGTGGATATATACTTACCTCTCTAATGCTTGAAGCCTCCACAACCTCATATCTCTCAAAGCCCTCCCACCCCTTGAAGCATATTTTAGCGGCGGTCTCTGGATCCATGGCTATCAGAGGCCTAGGACTCTCGGCACCGCCATTGGCTAGCACTACTAGTTCCAAGTATTTACTCTCCCTTCCTCTTACCCTCAGCCTCACCCTTATCGCCATTTCTATCAATCCTCCTCCTAAGGGACCACTTGCCAAACCTTATGAGACCCCTAACCCTTGTCACAGAAACACCATTCAGATCTTAGATAAACTAGATATTATATTTATCTATATCTCTAAACCTTGGACCAAGATTGAGGACATACGATAAGGAGTAGAGGATCGAGAAGTCATAGGATTTTAAACGGAGAAATATGCCCTAGACTGCGGTTTAAAGCCGATCCATAGGTCTTGGATAAGCTGTTCTAATATATGAATCGCTACAGCCATCATAGCCTAATCTGTGTTAAGCAGCACTGTTCAATTTCCTCTAAACACGGATCCTCATGTTAGGAAACCTGTGGCAAGACCCTAACAGTGCTGTCTCGGTCTTCATAAGCGTTCACATCATTCATTTTTACAATCTGAAAGCTTCGTCCTTTAGGGCGGGGATGAAGATTTATAGGCCTTCTAGGGGGTGGAGCTGTGGGTTGGGGTCACTTAGAGCGGGTGGATGCGATGATGTGGCGGGGCGATGAAAGCCCTGCCCGATGCAATGAAACCAAGGAAAAGGGCTTGAACAAGCCCAATGAAACCCAAACCCTGCTATAGGTGCTAGCCCGCAGATAAATGCTTTTAATTCTAATATATCTTTAGCTGTTCATTGGTTCTCCATCTATTCGGGTTTTATCTGTCATTTAGGGGGCTGTTAGGGGGGCCAGAACTCTCCCAGGAGCCCATCCTGGGCTTCAAAAACCGAAATTAGAAAGCTAATAAACAACATCCCCTAAAGGGCGAGGCTTTCAGTTGTAATCCGAGATAATCTAAGATTTTTTAAGGCTATTAGATAAGTGAGAACCCTGTCCGTTGGCTCAATAACTATTCGAGAACTTGCAGCAATTAGTAAGTCTCTATAGGCAGATGAAAACTCCAGAGACAAAGCCAAAACAATCGTAAAAATAATAAAAACAAACCTGGGTGGCAGGCGTTAAGCTACAAAACAATATGTCAACCCCGAGGGCACAACAATCTCAGAGGGACACGATAAGGCTGTGGAGAAGCTTGGGTTGGGTAGGCATACGGCCTCAGCCTATCTCATAGTCCTAAAGGTGTCAAACAACCTTAACCTACCCTAATGTAAGTTTCTGCCCAGTTGTTTCTTTGTAAAAATATTAGTGGTATTGGTAATAGTAGATGGGTGCTTGGGATTTCGAGGGATCTTGCGTGGAGGATTGCTGAGTATGTTGATTCCCTGAGATATAGAGATCTCTCGGATCAGGCTGTTGAGGAGGCTAAGAAGAGGGTTCTAGACTCTCTTGCAGTATCCCTAGGTGCTCTCAATGCATACCCATATGTGGTTTCTAGAAGGCTTGCCATGAGGGTTTTGCCCAGGACTAGGGGTTCTACTATATGGTGGGAGAATAGCTACACAACCTCCGAGATGGCTGCCTTCGCAAATGCCGTTGGTGTTAGATATCTTGATTTCAACGACACCTATCTATCTAAGGAGGCTATGCATCCAAGCGATATGATCCCTGCTATTATGGCTATAGCTGAAGATCTAGGGGCTGGAGGTAGGGAGGCTATACTCGGGATAGTTGCTGCTTATGAGATAGCAACAAGGCTTGGAGATGCATTCTCTGTTAGAAGTGTTGGGGTTGATCATGTGGCATATATAGCCATAGGAACAGCTGCTGGTGTTGCAAAAGTTATGGGGCTACCTATCGAGAAGATATACCACGCTATAAACCTTGCTGTCAATGAATCTGTATCTCTAAGGCAAACAAGATCTGGTGAGCTGAGCATGTGGAAGGGGATGACTGCAGGCAACTCTGCTAAGAAGGGCGTGTTCGCAGCTCTCCTAGCATCTGAGGGCATAACAGGCCCCTCACCAGTATTTGAGGGCGAATACGGATTCTTCAACGTAATCTCGAGACAACCCTTCAACCTAGAGTTCGGTGAAAAGGGTGAGGAGAATATATTGAGGACATCCATCAAGAACTGGCCTGTAGAGTACCACGCAATGTCAGCCGTAGAGGCATGCCTAAAGATAAGACAACTAATCTCCCCAAACGAGATAGAAGAGGTGGAGGTCGAGACATTCACGGTGAGTTATAGAATAATAGCAAAGGATCCTGAGAAATGGGATCCAAAGACAAGAGAGACAGCAGATCACAGCTTACCATATATAGTCGCAAGAGCACTGCTAGACGGCAATATATGGGTTGATAGCTTCGAGGAAAAGAAGATCCTCGGAGAAGATGCCAGAAGGCTCATGAAGAAAATGAAGATCAAAGTCTCCGACGAATTCGACAGGCTATACCCAGAAGCAGTACCCAACAAAGTTAAGGTAAAGCTTAAGGACGGAAGAACCTTAGAGGAAATCGTGATATATCCGAAAGGCCACTATAGAAAACCACTAACAAGAGAAGAGATCTATGAAAAAACATTAAAACTAGCAAGGAGAACACCCTATGAAGACAAGATAAAAGAAATCGCGAAATATATATGGAGCCTAGAGAACCTAGGTGATATAAGAGAGCTATTTATTTTTTAAATTTAACCAAAGACCCTGTAAATCAGTATTGATACATCATTAATATATGACATATATCCATACATGTAGGGCATTTGTATATATGTTCTATAATAACTCTATCGCCCTCTAACTGAGATATTAATTCTGGTATAGGTTCTACATAACCGCATTTCGGACAGTTATGAGGATGTTTTCTTCTTACGCGAATCTCTTTTCTGATCAATTCCGTAGCCTCACGATTAACGATCCCATTGCCGATCACTACTCCATATACACTTTTTACCTGTTCCTCTAAAATATAGCCATTTAAGAGATCCATCAATACCAAGTTTGGATCTCTTTCCAGAGGGTCTCCTAATCCTCCTCCGCCGCTAATCAAAAGGAGTCTTGTTCCAGGTTTTAATCTATGTGCGGTAACCTTTCGAATATTATATAGCTCTTTTCCTGGGAACCTCTTTTAAACATGGTATCTTTTATTATATCATAGATATCTGAGTAGGGCGTTTCAAATATAGAGTTATTGTCTTAGCCTCATGACTGATTCATAATGAGATTTTAAAAATCTCTCTAAAGGGTCCAAAAAAGCGAGATGGATATACCACCTAGGACTATAGCTCCTCTAGAGCTTCTAGAGATCAAAACTTCGAGAGATAGCATGGTCCCTATGATACGTGTATATGAAAAGAGATTCAAAAGAGATCTTGTCGGTAGCTTATTATCAACATCTATTATTGCTCCTATAATTATGTATGTATATAATTAACTTTTTGAGCCTCCTATCGTTAGATAGTGAGACTCCTCATAAGATATTAGGATCTCACCTATTCTATAAATAGCTTTCCTTAGAAGCCTCATCACTAGCACCTGTTGAAGAGGTGTTAACAACTCCGTTGGCTTTTCAATAACAAGGTACAAAGAGTTTTGCTATAGTGACTACAGACTCTCCATATATAGCTTTTAATGTTGATATGGATCTATAATTCTTAAGATATGATCATCTCACCGACCTCCTCCCCTTTCAATCTCCACCCCACCCGCTATTGCGGGAGGGTTTGTGATCCTACTATCATAATGCTTTCAACCTAATATATCTTTAGCTGTTCATTGGTTCACCCCATCTATTCGGGTTTCATCTGTCATTTGAGAGGCTGTGAGGGGGCCAGAACCCCCCAGGAGCTTATCATCCCGGGCTTCAAAAAGATCAAACTCATTGATTCCTCTGGTTCATTGCTGTGGGGAAACCCCCGCCTCCTGGTTTATGGATTGCATATGAGCCCCACTTGGATCTCTATCCCCACACCCTCATTGCGGGGCTCCATAAGAAAATTGCTAACAAACCTTATAAACACTTATGAAACCCAAAACAGCATATCTAGAAGAATAGCTGACTTGCTCTATTCTAGAAAGGCTGTTGAGCTATGCTGCATATGCGGGTACTCGTGGGAGCATAGCTACTTCAAATGCCCATCATGCGGGAACAACCTGAGGGATAGATTCAAGGTGTTGATAGCATATAATATAACATTTCGGAAAAGCCTAGCATGTGGACACATAATCGGGATCATAGAAGAATCACCTTAATATAGACATAGATATAGCCGTTTCTCAGCAGATGGTGGAAATAAAAATTATGAACCACCATCTGCTTCTCAACGGTCTCCCCGAGCCCCCTCACCGCAGTAGCTTAGCCCCTGTCGCCAGAGGCTTCAAAGCCCTACGGGTCTCGGAAACCCGGGGTCACCAATTAAATATATCTCTGAGTTTATAAGCATCAAGAAATCAATGAACATGAGCGCTACAAATAATAATGAAAGCCGAAACAGCCCAATAATAGTGAGCCATATGCTAGGCAAAATAGCATGCCCTTAGGTTAGAGCCCTATTATAAAAGTCCATGGGGTTTTGCTATATATACTGGATTTTGGTGCTAGCATCTTTGGCGGGGAAGGATTGTATAGACCTTGTGAGAAGTTCTGGAGTTATAAGAACAGCACAACGGCTCAGAGCTCTACTACTCATGCTGGGGGTTGCTATTTCTATCTATTAGCTGGGTCTTAGCTAGGCGCTTTATTATATCTATCCTCATATAACCAGCATCTGACAGTTACTCCATTTTCTAGTTTAAACTCTGGCGGTTCTTTAGAGCATTTCTCGAATGCAAATGGGCATCTTGCTCTAAATTTGCATCCCTGCTCTATAAATTCTCTTTCCTCGATTCCTCCCAGCTTGATTCTTAAGAGCCATTTCTCCCTCTTATTTAGATCTGGTTCCGGCACTGATTCTATAAGCATTTGAGTATATGGATGGGATGGTTTTTCCATAACAACCTCTATAGGCCCTTTCTCAATGATCCAACCTCTGTACATTATAGCTATTATATCACTTATATAATATGCTGTTGACAGATCATGCGTTATGTAGAAGAAAGAAACATCCATTCTCTCCTTAGCTTCTTTGAAGATATTAAGTATGTTTACTCTAAGCGATGCATCAAGCATTGATACAGGCTCATCTGCAACTATAAGCCTTGGTTTTGGGATTAATGCCCTTGCTATAGCCACTCTTTGTAGCTGTCCTCCTGAGAGTTCGCTTGGGGTTTTGTTTATCACATCATCTAGATTTAGCCCTACTATTTCGAGCGCCCTCGCTACAATATCTTGTGCTTCCTCCTTATTATGGGCGCCAGCTAGATTTAGTGCTGTATCTAGGAGGTATGAGTAAACCTTCCTCAGCGGGTTAAATGACGCATATGGATTCTGGAATATAGCCTGAACCTCTTTTCTAAACCATCGAATCTCCTCCCTACTTAGTCTATATATATCTCTCCCTCTATATAGAACATAACCCCTTTCAGGTTTGAGCATTCCTAAAATCACCCTAGCTAGAGTTGTCTTTCCAGAACCGCTTTCCCCTGCCACTGTATAGATCACAGGCTTGTTCTCAATATATAGCGAAACACCGTCCAGAGCCTTAAATGTGAAACCAAAGAAAACCCCGTATCTAAATCTCTTCTCAACATCCCTGACATCGACAAGCATTTCATGCTTCATGTGTTCACCTCCTATGCTCTTCACCCCTATATATATGGCATGAAACAAGCCTCCCAGGCTCCACCTCAACAAGCCCAGGCTCCACCTTCTTACATATATCCATTGCAAATGGGCATCTGGGGTGGAATCTACATCCGGGAGGGGGTGATATGAGGTTTGGTGGCATGCCTCTAAGCCCCTCCCTAGGCTTCTTATCCCCAAGTCTTGGCAGCGATTCTAGGAGGGCTTGTGTATATGGATGAAGAGGCTTTCTAAGAATATCAATTGTTCTACCAACCTCAACGATCTTTCCAGCATACATTATAGCCATTCGATCTGTTATCATAGCGTGAAGCCCTATATCGTGTGACACGAGCACTAGAGAGCTTCCGAGTCTTCTAATAGATTCAACAATATTCTGGATAATACCCCTTTGAACAACCACATCAAGCCCTGTGGTAGGCTCATCTGCAAGAACCACTCTGGGTCTCATTATAAGAGCCATGCTTGTCACAACCCTTTGCCTCATACCTCCGCTAAGCTGGTGAGGATAAGCGTTGAGGACTTCTCTAGGAAGCCCTATTTCCTCCATGTAAGAGGCTATAGCCTCTATAGCATCTTTATTGGTAATATAATTTCTATCCTGTGCTTTCAAGATCTCTATAAAGTGATCCTTGATCCTCTTTACCGGGTTTAGAACACTCATGCTATTTTGAGGTATATAGCTTAGAACCCTCCACCAGATCTTTTTTCTCCTCTCATCCTCATCCATTGATGTTATCTCAAGAAGATCACTATCTTTTTTCACATAGATTTTGCCGCTGGTCAATACCAATGGTTTCCTTATAAAGCCATACATTATCTTAACAAGAGTCGATTTTCCGCATCCAGACTCTCCCGCAATACCTATTATCTCATTAGCATATATATCGAGGGTTACTCTACTTACAGCCTCTAAGAAGCCTCTAGATCCGCTGACTACATAGCCTCCTATTATATTTCTAACCATAACTAAAGGCTCCTCTTTAGTGCTCATCTTATCCACCTAAGCTTCGGCTCGATTTTTTCTGCTATAGATATTGATATGAGATATAAAGCTGTGAAAATAATAATAGTTACTATTATAGGAGGTGCTGCCCACCACCATATACCTCTAAAAAGAGCCCCATAACCCAGGATCGACCAGTAGATCATAGTTCCGAGGGTGTCCTCTGATAAAATTGATAGGCCTAATATAGAAAGACCAACCTCTGACCCTATTGCATAGAGAACGGTATTTGTTGCATTTATTAAATGCCACCCTATAAGGTGGGGCATTATCTCTTTAAATACTATCTTCGAGTGTGAAAGACCCGAGAGCATTGCTATAGGTATATATTCTCTCTCGCGTAGACTTACCACTATCGCTCTAACCTGTCTAGCAGGCCATGGCCATGAAGTTATCGATATAAGTATTGAGAGTAGAGGTAAGGTGAGATATTCCTTTAGCAGCATACTTAGTATTATTAGCAAAGGTAGTGAAGGTATTACAACAAAGGAGTCTGTTATAAACATAAGAGTTCTATCGATAAGCCCTCCTCTATAACCAGCTATGATTCCTATGAAAAGGCCTAGATGTGAGGCTATTAACGTGGTTAGGATAGCTATTACAAGTGAGTTCAATATAGCATTTGAAGTGGCCCAAAATACACTTCTCCCATTAGACGTTGTGCCTAGAAATAGATCTACGCTTGATAGAGATGGCGGAAGATCCTTTGGAAAGAAATACCAGCTTTTATAATATATAGGAGAGAATATAGATAGCAAGCCCAAAATCAGAACCGGGACTAGCATCACTATACCAGCTTTGAATTTAACGCTTTCCTTAGTCATGGAAAATACGGGTTTGAGTAGCAGAGACCATCTAATAGCTCCTCTATAAATTCTTACTCCTCTCATAATGCTTATCACCTATGCCTAACTCTAGGATCTATTAGTGGATATATTATATCGAGAATGAGAGTACCTATAGCAACACCATATATAGATAGAGAGACTATCCCTAGTGCTGTTGGGAAATCTCCCGTAGATACTGCTCTAAAGAGAAGTATTCCGAGCCCTGGATATGCGAAGAGGGCCTCTGTAATTACAGCTCCACTAAAGACTGTTCCAAGGGCAAGGCCTAGGGCTGTTATCTGAGGCATCATTATATTCTTCAATATATAATCTCTATATATACGCCTCCATGGTATTCCTCTCAATATTGCGTACTCAACATAATCCTCACCAAGCATCCTTATAGTCAAGGTTCTCGAGCTCAGGAACCACCAACCAAGTGCGCTAACTATAATAATTGATAGGGCTGGAAGAGTCGCATTCCTTATAATACCAATAATCACATCTATCGATATACGCTCAATATAAACAGAAGACCCTGTTAGCGGGAATAATGGTATTAGATATGCGAAGAGAAATATCAACGCGAGGGCAAAGACATAATATGGTAAGGGATGTAGTGTCACAGCAACACCCTGGAGAATCCTCGAGACCCACGAACCCTCCTTAATAGCTGAAAGTATCCCTAGAATATTACCAACAACCCATGATATGATCACTGAGAATAGAAGCAATCCTATAGTCCATGGTAGGGCTCTATGGATAAGCTCCATTACGGGTGTTGGGAAAGCCATTATTGACGGTCCAAAATCGAGGCTGAAAACGCTTCTCAAAAACCTTAGGTACTGATCTATTGGAGAGCCTGTAAGACCGAAAAGCTCATAGAGCTGTCTTCTAAGGATAATAAGAGCCTGTGGATCATAGACCTGGCCTTGAGCCGTTATTTGTGCAATGGCGTTTTCAACAGCATTAACAGGCATAAGCCTGAGAAGTAAATAAGTTATTGAAAAAGCTGTGAATATCGTTAGGAAAAAATAAAAAACCCTTATCACTATGTATCTTAAAAAGCTGGTCATATAGTATATCCCTTATCACTAGCTTCTCCTGAGGAATCTAAACAGGGTATAGCCTATTCCAATTCCAACTATTAGAAGAGCAACTCCTATCAAGACAGTTGTTGTTACATCTAATTCTCTCACCTGTGCTGTTGTAACCACCGTAACTGGAGTAGGTGTAGGAGTCACAATAGTTCTTATGGCAGTTACTGTCACCGTCGAGACAGGCTGCATTGGTGTAGTAGGTGATGGTGTAGGTGTTGATGGTCTTGGTATTTCTTGAGGGAGTACTGGCGGCTTTCCTGGCATAGTTGCCTCCTTTGTTGGTACATTGCCCGCTGGTTTCAGCTGTAGTATTATGAACAGCATCTGTGCCCACCAATAAACAGGATCCATGTAGTAGTTATCAGGATAAGATGGCCAGTTAGTCCATACATAGTTATCATTTATAGTGTAGAATGGTGTTGGGAAGAATCCTGCCCATGGTCTTTGCTCAGCCCATATTAGAAGGGCTTTTCTAGCAAGCTCATATAGCCTCGGATCTCCTGGGGATGTTTTCTCCATCTCATCAATTATGCTATTAAGCTCAGTTTTTCTTGGAAAGCTATAGTTAGCCCAACCAACACTGGGTGCTGCAGGATCGAAGTATTTGCTATGCCACCCCTGTATATGGGGTGTTAGATCTGCTAGTAGTGAGCATCCAGGCCAGAATGTTCCTACCTCGAATTCGCCTCTACTCCATCTAGGGCTGAATACTCCCGATTCTACGGTTTCCACAACAACATCGATCCCAAAAGCTCTCCATTGATCTGCTACTAGAAAGCCTATCCTCTGGCTCTCCATCTCAAAACCTGATGGAGCCGTTATCCTTATTACCCATTTCTCGCCTGTGGGAAGTCTCCACTTGCCATCAGGACCTTTAGTAAACCCTACTCTGGTCAATAAGCTTTCCGCCATCTTTGGATCGTATTTCCACCACATAATATCAGGATCTAAGCCTAGCTTTACAAGATCCTGTAATATTGGTTTATAATACAGCTCATCAGCTAGTGGGGTTCTCACAACAGGCAAAGGAGATACTGTGGGTAAAGATCCATCTAGACCTTTAAAGGCTTCATATATAGGCTTAAAGTTTATAGCATGAGTCAATGCCAGCCTTACTTCTGTAATATTATATGGGTATCTAAGCACATTAAACGCTACCCCCTTAACACATGGATCAAATGGCCATGCGAAAGGAGGCTTAGCCCTCCAACCACCTATATATGGGTTGTTCTTCCACACAATCTCGAAGTTCTCTGGAAGGAATGTTCTTATAGCATCTAGCTCGTGCCTCGACATCGCAAGAGCCTTCTTATCCTCTGGGCCATGGTGTATAAATAACACATATTTGGGTGCTGGTCTCATCCCATAAAGCCTTGTCCCCCACCAGTTTTCATTCCTCTCCCACAGGAACCAGTTTCCACCTGGATCTACGGCTTTTAATATATATGGCCCTAAACATAGTGGTGGGTAGAACTTAAACTTCAGCGGATCATCGACCTTTTCCCATATATGCTTAGGAGTTATTGCCTGGTGAGCACCTCCATAGATTATAACAGTTAAGAAATAGTGGAACCTCGGATTAGGCTCTTTTAATTCAAATACCACGGTATAGTCATCCAGCTTATATACCCTATCAACCCATCTTGTGAAGATCGGATTGCCAACCATGCCCTTAGTCCTCATAATCATCTGTATATGGTGAACAACATCATCAGCTGTGAATGGAGATCCATCACTCCATGTTATGCCTTTTCTGAGATAGACCTTCATATTCTTGAAATCACTAGAATATTCAGGGGGTCCTGCAGCTAGCCAGCTTATAAGCTCGGAATTTGTTGTATTTATATACCAAAGGAATCCTGCACACACCTGGCTAAATCCACTAGCACCAAATCCCGGTCTTCCTGGTACTAAATAGTTAAAATTCTCGGGATCGGCGTGCGTTCCATAGTGATTCTCTATTACCAGAACATCTCCCCTTGGAATACCTGGAGGAAGAGGAAGCTGTGCTTCAGCTGTAATAGGCCAGTAAGCTATTGATGCGAGAATCGATGCTACAAGAATAAGCATTAGTATTTTGCTAAGCATAGTTCTCTTAACGTCTGAACCAAGTTTAACCCAATTAACCATATTTCCCAACATAACACCTCGATATTATGTTTGTTTGAGAGTTTTTAACTATTTTGGTGATAATCGTATTTTTCTGATCATCTATGTAGCTTTGAATATACGATATACTATGTGTTGAAAGGCTTTAAGGTGCTAGTTAATCTAGTTCTGAGCTTGCTATGAGGGTCTTGGTTACCGGTGGTGCTGGTTTTATAGGTCATAATGTTGCTATCTATCTCGCTCATAGAGGGTTTGATGTTACTGTTTACGATACTCTTGAGAGATCCAGTGGGGATGCTGTTAGAATGTTGAGGGATGCTGGTATCCCTATATATAGGAGGGATGTTAGGGAGTGGCATGATTTGAGGGGCTATGATGTTGTTGTTCACTGTGCAGCCTATGTGGATGTTGCTGAGTCCTTTGCAAGGCCTAAGGAGTATTTTGAAAATAACGTGATCGGCACGGCCTCCATAGCTAAGGCAGCCTCAGATGCTGGGGCCTTCTTCATATATATAAGCTCCGCCTCTGTCTATGGAAACCCTGTGAAGATACCTATCTCCGAGGATCATCCTCTGAGGCCTATCTCCCCATATGGTGCTAGCAAGGCTATGGGGGAGCAGGTTGTGGAGCTATACTCATCTATATATGGGTTGAAATATGTGATTCTCAGGCTATTCAACGTCTACGGGCCAGGGCAGAACCCGGCCTACGCTGGTGTTATATCTAGGTTTATAGAGAGCGCTATAAACAGGATGCCACCGAGGATCTATGGGGATGGGAGCCAGACGAGGGACTTCATATATGTTGAAGATGTCGCAAGAGCCATCGAGCTATCCATAGTCAAGCAACCCCATAGCCAGATCTTCAACATAGGCTCAGGAAAACATATATCGATTCTAGAGCTAGCCAGGCTGATAATGAGGCTAGCCAACATAGAAGGCGAGCCGGTCTTCGATGAACCAAGGCCTGGCGATATCAAGCATAGCTGTGCAAATATCGAAAAAGCAAGAAAGATCCTCGGCTTCGAACCTCAAACAACGTTAGAGGAGGGAATCAAAAAACTCCTAGATACATATAAAAGGTTAAAAACCTAACACCAAGCTGCGATACTCAAGAATCCCTTAATAGCCATAGATAAAAGCTATTCTAACTCTACTACGCTCTTATGAGTATGTTCCCCAAAGATCCAAGATCATCGTGTCTTACGACTTAAGCATTCTAGGTTAGTAATTATTATTTGTCATCTCTAAGAGTTAGTGAGTCCATATCATTTTATAACTGAAAGCCTTGTCCTAGGAGGTGGGGAGGAGATCAGAGCTAGAAATCCTGGAGTAGAGAGGCATATGGCCAGGTCTATACCATGCGCGACACCAGCTCTAAAAGCTCTAGATCTCCTCCTCTCCTCCCTATAATTTGGATTCCTACCGGAAGTCCTTGGGACTTTAGAAGGGGTAAGGATATTGCTGGCGCGCCCACCAGAGATGCATAGATCACATTGGAGGTCATTATAGTCCTTATCTCACCATCCTCCTTTCCGAGGACCTCCTCTATTCTTGGAGCTGGGATGGGCGTTGTTGGCGTTACTAGGTAATCCACGTTTTTCATCATCTTATCAAACTCCACCTTGATCTCCTCTTTAGCCTCTAGAGCCTCTATATAGTCTATGGCTCTATATTCAAGGCCCCTTTCAAGGAGCCTTCTGACATCTGGGAATAGCTCTCCCCAGCGATCCTTAATGCCTATAAATGTCTTGGTCGCCTCGCTATATCTTATCACTGGGAATACTCTGTAGAGTTTTTCGAGTGCTATTGGTAGCTTTACCTCTACATATTTATATTTAGATATATAGTTGTAAAAGCTCTTCTCTACATCCTCCGAGGCTTTAAAGAGGCCAATGGGTATGCCTAGAACAGTCTTATCTGGATCTACAGGCCTTTGCCTCCCCTTCAAAAACCTCTCCACAGCTATAGCAGTATATACCCTTTTTATCCACTCAACATCCGACGCTAGGATCCCCACATGATCGAGGCTAGGAGCTAATGGGTATAACCCCTTACTCGGGATAGAGCTATAGCTTGGCTTAAAACCATATACCCCGCATAGAGATGCCGGAATCCTCACGGATCCTGCGGTATCACTCCCCAGAGCAACAGGGACTATCCCAGCCGCGACTGCCGCGGCAGAGCCGCCGCTACTTCCACCAGCGATTCTCGATAGATCGTGGGGGTTCCTGGTAGGCCCAAAGATAGATGAGGTAGTCGTTATCCCAGATGCAAGCTCGTGCGTATTAGTCTTACCTATCACCACCCCACCATTTTTCCTAAGCCTCTTAACACACTCGGCATCCTCTCTAGGGATATAGTCGGCAAACACCCTCGAACCGAGAGTGGTTCTAATACCCCTGGTCATGATATTATCCTTCACACCTATTGGAAACACATCTAGCCCCCTTTTCTCAGCATCTCTAGCATCATCTAGGGCCTTCTCGTTCCATGTAACCACAGCATTGATCCTCTCATTCTCACGTCTAGCGCTAAGAGATCTCTCTACAAGCTCCATGCCCATCCCACGAGCTTCTAAATCTATTTCAGCTAGATATATTTTTTCCAGCGAATCCAGTCTTCCTATCGATATATCCTGGAATAGCCATATATACAAGTATTTATATGTTCGTTAAATTGGAAATAGACTATCTAATTATTTCACCGCCGTCTACGATGAGTGTTTGGCCAGTTATATATGATGCTTCATCGCTCAGTAGGAATGCTATTGCCTTTGCAGCCTCTTCAGGTTTTCCAATCCTTCTGAGAGGTATTGCCTCTATAATTTCTGATATCTCCTCATCTCTTAACCATTCAAGCCACCTAGTCTCTATAGAGCCCAGAGCCACAACATTCACCCTTATATGAGGCGCCAATAAATATGAGAGAGACCTTGCCAAGGCTAGAACCGCTGCTTTGGCAACTAGATAGGGTATCCCCTGCACATCACCTACTAGGGCTGGTGTTGATGAAACCGCTACTATTGATGGCGATCTCGACCTCATCATGAGATCCTTGAAAGCCTTTACCACATTGAAGAAGCCTCCGAAATCTATTTTCAAAACCTCCATGTAGTCCTCGAGCTCCAGCGAATCCCAGGAGGCCTTCCAAAGATCCCCTCTGGAGAGTCCGTGGAGAACCGCTAGATGGTCTAGGCGTCCCTGCTTCTCTCTAACATATCTTGCTAGGTTGCGGACTTCATCATAGTTAGATAGATCTACTCTGAATGCCTCTACATAGCCAACGGGTCTGAGTCTCTCAACAATCCTTCTAGCCTTATCCTGATTAGCTGCATATGTGAAGAGTGTTGCGCACCCCCTTTTAACTAGGATCTCTACGAGGATCTCTCCTACCCCTCCGCTCCCACCAGTTACAAGGCATAACCTCCCGTCGAAATCTCTCTCCCGGCTATCCATGTTATCCCTATCGATAATGCGATCCAAGGCTATTATCTTCTATATCTCTATAATGCTTGCAACACCAAATCTCCCAAGATTTATCGCCATCCCTGGGAGACTATCTGCAACAATAATCCTCATACCTATGGGTCTCTGTTTATACTGGTATATCTGTAGTAGGTCTTCCATTATATTATATAGCGTTTTACCTGATAAAACCCTTGACCTGGGGATCACGGCCATGTCGACACCTGCGACACAGAATGCAGCATATCCTATGAGGTCTTTAAGAGATATCTTACCCAGCCTAGCCCTCTCCTTCAAAACATTGTCCTCCTCGACTGGGAGCATTACTTCCCCAAACCCTGTTGATCTAGCTCTCCTAACAAGATCCCTAGATATGATTTTATTTACCTTCCTAATAGCTGCTATAGTACCGGGAAGCGGGATCTCAGCCCCAGATAGATCCTCTATCACAGCTCCAACACTCTCCTCCATCCACGGAGAGAGGGAGAGGTCTATGCCCTTATACCCTACCCCCGTCTCACCAGAAGATTCCTCGAGATCTCTATTGAGGTTCTCTATAGCCTCTCCAAGCATCTTTAGAGATCCTTTTGATAGGGAGTCCCTGAAATCCCTCGCATATCTAAGAGCTACTGTGAAGGCCGTCTCGCTCACTATGCTGGCAGATGCTGGGAAATATGGCGTCAGGATCCACGTGCCATATATTGTGGCAAACCTCGTATGTAGATCAACCTCAGAGGATCTATAGAAGTCCGAGAGCTTTTTATACCCCTCCTCGAGATCGTCCTCCCCCTTAACCAGCATAGATGAAAACGAGGTGTTAATGCCCTTCATACACTTGACAAGATCTGGTATAGAGATCTCTGTAGATGCTCTAAAGTTGAAAGCAGATATATAGAGACCCTCAAGCTCTCTCCTCAGATCCGCTATAGCTCTGCAGATCTCTAGAAGCTCCCTATTATCCTCGATCGGCGGTAAAGAGATCCTCCTGCTCCACACGCTATACCCCTTCCTAGCTATCGCTTTAGACAGGTCAGCCAGAACCCTAGCCCCTTTTGATAGGCTATCCACGCTATCTACATGGAGAGTCACGCTTCTTATGATCATAGGGCCCACTACTTTTAATATCTCGGTGGCCTAATTAATCATGATAGTGTTGAGGAAGCTAATACTCCTAGATCTAGATGGTGTACTGGTAAAGATAAAGAGCTCTTGGGAGTATATGCATAGATACTTCGGATCCTCTCAAGACGGGATCTTCGAGAGGTATTTCAACCTATATAGAGAGGGGAGGATAAGCTATCAGGAGTGGATGAAAGCAGATATAGAGCATCTACTTAGAAGGGCTGGCAAGCCTATATATAGGAGGGATCTTGAGGAGGCTTTCTCCAAGGTAGAGATCTATGGGCATTCAAGTGAAATAGCCGATTTAGCTGTGAGAAGCATGGCTCAAATTGCTATAGTGAGCGGCGGTATAAACATACTCGCATCACTGGTTGCAAGACGCCTCGGGATTAGATATGTATATTCAAACATATTGGTGTTTGACGAAGAAGACACCCTAATCCCTGGAGGCATACCAGTGGTTGAACCTCTGAAGAAGGGCTATGTTGTTAGAAAGATCGCGAGGATCATGGGTATAGATCAGAGGAATAGCATCTATATAGGTGACTCGATCTGGGATTTCCCAGCCTTTCAAGAGGTGGGCACCCCCATCCTCTATAATGAGCAGGGGGACGAAGAGATCTTCAAAGAAGCTAGAAAACACGGCTTACCCCTAGATAGGATAGCAATTGCGAGGGATTCCGATGAGCTGCTCAAGATCCTCTATAGAGCTATTAGATAGTTTCAGCAAGGATCTAGCCGATATTAGGCCTAGATGGCGAGATACAGGACAAGACCCCTTATAACTGTTAGGAGGAAACCAGAGATCTTAAGTTCTACTATTGGTGTTTTATAGAAAGCTCTGCATATATAGATCCATCTACTCTGCCGGGATCTATAGATGTTATAATTTCACCTGCAAGATCATATATTTGATCTGCCTTCTCAAGGATCAGGGAATCGCTTGTCGCCACAACTCCTATTAAGTCTTCTAAACCTCTGCTCAGCTCTATGATCTTCTTATCGGCTCTATCGGCAAGGATCCCCTCTACGTTGAAGCCCGATTCCCTAAAGATCTTTTCTGCATTCTTCAATATCTCACCGCTCATCGGAGCAAGCCTATCCAATACAAGATATATCTTTACAGGCTTTACAGCGATCAGATGATCTCTTATTAGATCAATAGCCTCTAACGCCCTCTCCCTCCTACCCCTCCAATATCTAGAACCCCCCAGATCCCTTATAATCCCATCGTCGCATTTGTATAAACACTCTCCCTCCAGAAATGCTATTAATGTTGTGGAGACATTTAGGAGATCTATGAGTAGATTTGATCCCGATATTGTATCCCTCGACACAACGGATCTAAGCACCTTAGCCACATACTCATCCCTATGGACACATCTTAGAAGCAGAGATCTCTCAACTCTAGACATTCTATACCTAGTAACTACAATATTTAGGGATGAGCTAGCTGGGTAGCCTCTGTTAAGGAGATATTTATAGTCTCTAGCAGCCTCCACAATTCTAGAGCTACTCTCTATACATCCTCTTGAGAGCATCTCTTAAAACCCTTATAATAGAATCTGTGTCCCCCACCACTCTTGCAGATGCGTGGGTCTCGCTACCGCCTCCCCTTCCCCCCAGCTCCTGGGTTATATTTTTAATAAGCATATTTGCAGGGATCATCTGCGAGAGGCTCTTCGAGACAGATATCTCTAATAGATTCTCACCATGTGCTCTAACTACTAAAACCGCTACAAAGCCTTCCCTCTCACCGAGAATCTTTAACACTTCCCTAGCACCCTCGATTTCAGGGGGATCCACAATAAAATATAGCCTCATCCCACCTACGTTCTCAGCCCTTTCGAGAGCCTCAGATACCCTGCTGGAGACCCAGCTAGCCCTGTATTTCGAAAGTATATTTTCTAACCTCTCGAGATTCGAGGCTAGAGATCTAACCCTTTTAACTAGATCCCTATCGACTCTCCCACCAACAACACCTGAGATCTCCTCCAACATCCCCTCATAGAGGGATGCATGTTCAGAGGCCCTAGTACCAGCTACATATTCAAACCTCACCACGCCATCTGCTATTCTATCAACATTGACTATCTTGAAGCTACCTATCTCTCCTGTGTTCAGTAGGTGGGTTCCAAAGCATGCCTCCGCATCCCAATCCTCGATCTCAACGATCCTTAAAACCCTCTCCTGTAGAACGCCTCCCTGGTATATAGAGTAACCATAGCTCTTCTCCGCATCATATCTCTCCATATATTTAACCCTTACCGGTCTCCTCTCATCTATGATCCTGTTTACAAGCTCCTCGATCTTAGCTACTTCTTCACGCGATATAGATGTGTGGTGTGTTATATCGAGTCTCCCCTTCTCCTCACTCTTCTCAGCACCTGCCTGCCAAATATGCTCACCATAGATCCTTCTAAGGGCTCCTAGGAGAACATGTGTTGCTGTGTGGTGTCTCATTATCCTATACCTCCTCTCCCAATCTATATATCCAAACGCCTCGAAGCCCACAAGATCGCTTGGCACCGGCCTATCAAGCCTGTGCACAATCACATCCCCTACCTTAAACACATCTATAACCTTAGCCTCAAAACCATCTATAGAAATCCTGCCCGTATCGCTCCTCTGCCCACCCCCTGTTGGGTAAAAGCATGTCGATTCCAATACTAAGAGATCTCCCCTTACGCCTAAAACCCTGGATCTAAAACTCCTGAGATAGGGGTCTTCGTGGAACAGCCTTATGGTGGGCTTGAACCTAGAAACCCACTCAATGATCTCTCTGTCTATCTTCTCAACAACCTTGATCGGTGCTCTGGAGTGTCTCGAAGCAACTATTGAGTAGAAGTTATGGGGAATACTGACCTCTACACTCCTCTTCCTCAGCTCATCCTCGACTATCTCAGGCGGAATACCATGGCTATCATAGATCTCAACGAGATCCTCTAGCGATATGCCTCCCTTTAAATACCTGCTAACAATTGATGGTGCCCTTTTAATCGTCTCTCTATATCTTTCCTCCTCGAGTCTCGATACTTCCAAGATGTATGATCTGGATCTCGATAGCCTAGGATATATAGCTCCCCACCTCTCAACCTGAAGATCTACGAGTCTCTCCAGAGGAACATCGCTTCCAAGCCTCCTCAGGTTTCTTAGCGTCCTCCTGATCACAAGCCTAGCTAGATATCCCTCACCACTATTAGAAGGAACGATCCCGTCTCCAAGCATGAGGGCTATGGTCTTAGTATGATCTATTATGGAGTAGACATTAATAGCCCCCCAGAGCATGTTAGAAACATCGGATACCCCATACCCAGATTCCCTCGTGACTTCCTCAAAGAACTTATCTAGCGAGCCCGGATCCTCTGGATCTATCTTCCCAGCCTTTCTAGATGCAAGTTCTAGGAGATCCCTCGGTGGTTCAGAAACACCTAGAAGCTTGTGAAACTTTGAAACTAGATCTGCACCATAGACGGCATGAAAAGCTGTGGGGGTCTTCTGGGATAGCCAAGCAATCCTCTCGATACCATATCCTGTATCGACTATCTTTAGAGGCAACTCCACAAGGGAGCCATCATCCCTGACCTCGTATTGCATGAAAACCAGTGTAGCCACTTCCAAGCCTCCCACAGTTACCTCAACGCTGGGGCCCGCATTTCCACCCCCTTCCCACCAGCTCTCTTTAAATGTAAGCTCTTCATCTGGCACACCCATAAGATCTACGAAGAACCTCCTCGCATATTCAACTGTCTCATCCTTCCAGTATAGATATTTATCCCTATAGTTGAATGCATGGTGACCTCCCATCGTGAAGTTTGTCATATGCCTTCCAAAGGTTTTACCGACATTATCTATATCTTCTAACCTTATACATGGCTGGGCGATTACGAGGGGGTTGGCTGGGGGTGGGACTCTTCCTGATGTTACATGGGGCTGGAAAACTACTATTGATGCTATGGTTAGATATAGATCCTCTCTCCACCTAGCAACAACAGGCGCAGGCTCTATAACAACATGCCCCTCCTTCTCGAAGAAGCTTAGAAAGATTCTTAGGACATCCTCATAGCTGAGATTCCTCATCTTAATCGGTATATCGAAGAACCTATACTCTGAACAAGGTATGTCATTGCATATCTCATGAGAACCCCTACTCCAGAATGGCGTCCCACAGGATCTACATATAGCTCTTCTATAGCCATTGTCCAGAAAATATTTAAGCCTATACTCAGAGGGATCTCCTAGCTTCACCATTTCTTCAGCCTAGATATTAACAATACAGCGGGTATATATAGTCCAAAGAGTCTTATAGCTGAAACATTCCCATAATGGGAGATTCAAAAATCCTCAGCCCACTAATCTTAAATCTGAGGTTTTATGAAGCATAGATATAGCTGAAAGGGATTATAAATAGCTTATAGATCCTGAAGATCTTTGGAAAAGTCTTCAGAGACGGTTTCTAAATCACAGATAAAAGATTTTGGGCGATAAAAAGATCATTAAGGATAGATGGCTTTAGAAATCCCCTTTCACGGTATTATCATTATTTTTCCATCCCTCTCCTTCGAGAATAGGTTTGATAGAGCATCTACACCTTGTTCTAAGCTATATCTTCTCCAGATCTTGATCCTAAGTCTTCCTTCGTTAGCCATTTTCACTAGATCCAGCATCTCTCTTCTAGTACCTCCTGTGGAACCTATCACTCTGATCTGCTTTGAATAAAGCTCTCTAACAGAGATTCTCAGCTCGTCTCCTGTGAGAGCTCCGAAGGTCACTATTCTTCCGTTAACACCTAGGAGCCCTATGCTCTTAGACATGGTCTCAGATCCCAGGGGATCTACTACGACGTCTGCCATAGAGCCTCCAGAGATTCTCTCGACAGCCTCCCTAGCTCTATCCATATCCACTACCTCATCAGCACCGAGCTCTCTTAACCACTGCTTCCTAGATATAGCAACCACTCTAGCCCCTATCATCTTAGCTAGCTGTACAGCGAAGATACCTGTATTGCCTGAAGCTCCAACAACAACAACCAACTCACCTGGCGAAACCCCAGCTAGTCTTAGAGCGTGGTATGCTGTTAAAGCGCCGACAGATAGGCTTGCAGCGAGCTCCCACTCAATCTTATCGCCGATCTTAAATGCGTTTCTAGCAGGCACAACAGCGTATTCAGCATAGCCTCCATTTGTTACTATCCCTATTATACCCCCTGATCTGCACAACATCTCCTGGCCTGAGAGACACATTTCACATGATCCATCAAACACCCTGCTATATATTGCAACCCTATCCCCAGGCTTCAGATCCACTACATGATCCCCGACAGCCTCGACTATGCCGGCAAACTCCACACCAGGTATATGGGGAATGGGCTTGACATTTCTTATACCTACAACTGTGAAGTAATCCACGGGATTAACACTCGCAGCCCTAACCCTTACAAGAACATCGTGTGGCCCAGGCTTAGGAGTCTCAACATTAGCTAATCTTAGATTCTCCAATCCATTTCTATCAAATACAAGGGCCTTCAACTAAACCACCTGTCTTCCGTGAATATACATTAAATTAATCATTAATATATCTATATCATTGATTGGATCAAAGATGCTGGAGAGCATGCGAGGAATTTGTAGATAGTTAAAATATTTAAGAAGAGGGGCTTTGTTGAGACTGCTTATTAGATTTAGAGAGGTTGGCTTTTGAGGAGCAAGTTAGTTGGGCATCAGATATGGGATAACTGGAGAACTTTATTGGGGTGAGAGCGCATATTTACAACTGATCTAGCTAAATTTTAAGGATTTCAATACCTCTGACCCATGATCCAAAGGGATCTGCTAGGTTCTATTAAGCTGGTTAGCAATTTCTGCTAATCCAAAGATAGATAGAGCTATTATGAGACCACCTCTAACCTCTCTGGGTTTTCTCACTTTGAGATGATATAAGTTCTATTAGCACCGATAGAAGCTTCTCTGACGCTACAACCCGCCTCTCGAGGTTTGCGATGCTTCTGCTTATAGCTGGCATGTGGCGATTCTCAAGTTCCCTTTTAAGTTCATCGAGATCCCTGTTTATGTTATTAAGAACAACCTGGTATGCATCGATGAGGTTTCTTAGCCTTCTAATTTCTTCTGAAGTTTTTCTATATCGCTCCTCAATTTGGTGATGTGTTAGATAGCTATATGAGGCTATTGGGATGAATATTGAGGCGAAGAGGGCTATCAGGGATCTCTGATCACTTAGAATAACCCCCAGTATAGCTAAGCCCATGAACTCCCATGATATGAATAGCACTATTATCGCTACTATTGAGGATATAAGGGGTGGGACTAGCCACCTCATGCTACTACCAAGCCAACTTATACGCGAGGACTTATAAGCCCCTTGTTCCTAGAGCTGAGTAGATACATTATATAGGGCACGCCATTACCTATTACAATAAGCTGCGCCGATACAAGATGTAGTGGTAAGAAAATCCCTGGAGCCCATGCATAGTGGGAGGCCCTGTAGAGGAGTAGTAAGCCTAGAAGTGGCTGAGCTATGGAGGCTACTAATGCCATAAATACCCACGCATCTCTGCTTCTTCTCATGGCGAATGCTATATATGTTAAGATTATGGCTAGTGCTCCTGAGAGCACGTGGATCTTTAGGATCAAATCTATGTGGGAGGCTATTGAAAACGAGAACAAAGATCCTGGCAGGGGGTTCTGCGTTGTCTTAGTATATCCGAGCATATACGCTCCGAGGAAAGACGCTACAAGCCCCCATGCAGATGCACCTCTATGTATGATCATTGTAAGCCTCTTCTCAAACCCATACCTCTCTTTCCAACCCCTAGATAGAATTCCAACTAAGACTCCCACAGATCCTATTGTGAGCGTCGCCAACAAATTATTAATAGAATATATCAGCGATGCATACGGCTGCTCTATATACCCTCCAAGCGCGAATAGAATAGCCCTTCCGGTAAGGGCTGTTAGGGAGAGCAGAGCTATAGATGCGATAGATATGTAGAGAGCCCCCCTATATATACCCCCAACCCTTGCAATAGATAGGGTCAACACTGTGAGGAGAGGTGCCGCAACTACTGTTAAGATCCTGTGGAGTGGTTCTAGACTACCCTGGAGAAAGGCCCTTATAAGCTTAACAGGCTCTGAGGGCCACTCAATCCCTAGATCGAATCC
>Ga0079996_127360_pt1 | contig 33755 bp, 46 predicted proteins | sample PerSpoAPS_AMetaG_FD_69199 | JGI IMG/M metagenome (GOLD analysis project Ga0079996, IMG submission 69199) | Thermal spring microbial communities from Yellowstone National Park, Wyoming, USA - Perpetual Spouter A (PS_A) MetaG (SPADES assembly)... | ecosystem: Environmental > Aquatic > Thermal... | reverse complement strand
CTATGCCGGCCCAGTTAATTTTAATAAATTATTTAGCTTCAGAAGCAAAAGATAAATACTTAAATGAATACGTTATTCCTACTTATAAAAAAAGGAGAGATTTTATGGCAAAAATGTTAAAACAATATTTACCTGAAGTCGAGTTTAGAATTCCTGAAGGAGCGTTTTATATTTTTGCTAACTTCGCTAAATATATCAAAGATAAAAATGTTGAAGAATTAGCTGATGATATTTTAAATAAAGCAAATGTAGTTGTTATACCTGGCTCTTATTTTGGTAGAACAACAGATAAGCATTTTAGATTAACTTTTGTTTCCGAAAATGAAGAAAAAATAGAAGAAGGAATAAAAAGGTTAGCTGAATACTTTTCTCAATAATTTTGTGAAAATTTCAAGTAAAAAAGTAAATACTTTTCTAATATATATAATTTTGGTATGTCTTTAATTGATTACGAAGAAGAGGAGAGGGAAATTGAACAAGAAGAACTTAGAGAGGAATATACAATATTTGAAGCTGAAACTCCTCAAAATTTAGGTCGAAGTTACATTTTATCAGTAACTTACAGCGGTAAACATAAAAAAGCTTTAGTTAAGCTTTACGAACCTGTTCAGCAAAAAATATATTATTGGTATGATAGTTTCGGTCACAAACCTTATTTTTATGTATCAGCTCCTGTTGAATATATTAAAAATAATCCTAAGATTGCACTTCATCCTGGCTTTTTAAGTTATGAAAAAGTTAAGATTTATGATCCTTTAAATGATCAAAATTTAGAGTTAATAAAAATAATAGCTAAAGATCCTTTGGCTGTAGGAGGAGGAAAAAATTCTCTTAGAGAATATTTTGATAAAAAATGGGAAGCGAATATAAAATATCACTCATGTTACATTCATGATCTTGGTCTAATTCCTGGTGCTCCTTATAAAATAGTAGATGGTAAATTGGTAGAGGATTTCGATGAAGTTTCTATGGGAGATCTTGAAAAGAAATACGGTAACGATCCTGTTTATTTTGAAGAAATTAAGAATTGGGTAAGAATATTAAATCAACCTATACCATCAATAAAACATGTAGCAATAGATATAGAAGTTGAAATGGAAGGTCCTAATATTATGCCTTCGCCTAAAAAAGCTAACATGCCAGTTATTGCAGCAGCTTGTGTAGGTAGCGATGGTTTAAAGAAAGTTTTTGTTTTAAGAAGAAATGTACCATTAGGTAAAAAACCTGAAGAATTAAAGGATGTTGATATAGAAATTTGTGAAAGCGAAGTAGAACTTTTTAATAAATTATTTAAAATAATTTCATCCTATCCTATTGTTTTTACTTTTAACGGAGACAACTTTGATTTAAATTATTTATATCATAGAGCAAAAGATCATTTGCGCTTTTCTAAGGAAAAGATACCTATATCTTTAGGCAGAGAAATTGCTACAGTTATACCTGGTATTCATGTTGATCTATATAAATTTTTCCATAATAAAGTTATTCAAATCTATGCTTTTTCAAGAAAATATGATGAAACCGATTTAAATTCAATAGCAAAGGCATTATTAGGAATTGAAAAGAACATTTTAGAAGATTTTATCAACAGAGTACCATTATATGAATTAGCAGCATATTGCTATAAAGATGCATGGATAACTTACCAGCTGGTTAATTTTAACTCCCAGCTTGTTCTTAAGCTAATAATAATACTTATGAGAATAACAAAGTTGCCAATGGAAGATGTTACACGTATTGGTGTTTCAAACTGGATTAAAAATATGGTTAATTTTAAGCTAAGACAATTGAAGGAATTAATTCCTAATAAAGAAGATATAGCAACTTTAAAAGGTAATATATCTACAACTGCAATAATAAAAGGAAAGAAATATCTAGGAGCGAAAGTTATAGAACCTATTCCTGGAATACATTTTAATATTACTGTAGTAGATTTTGCTTCACTGTATCCTTCAATAATAAAAATTTGGAATATATCATTTGAAACCATTGACTGTCCTCATAAGGAATGTTCTTTAGAAAAATTACCAGGAGTATCTCATTGGGTTTGTAAGAAAAGAAGAGGAATATTAAGTTTATTGATAGGAAGTTTAAGAGATTTAAGGGTAGAGTGGTATAAACCAAAATCTAAAGATCCTAAATTAGATCCTGCTACAAGATTTCAATACGAAGTAATACAGTCCTCTATGAAGGTTATATTAAATGCTGCATATGGTGTTTTAGGTGCTGAAACATCTGATTTATATACACCTGCAGCAGCTGAAAGCATCACAGCTATAGGAAGATTTAGCATAGATCAAACAATTGCATTAGCTAAAAAATTAAATCTTGAAATTATATATGGAGATACTGATTCTTTGTTTATTAAAAATGCTACCAAAGATGCATTAAGCAAATTGGTAAATGAAGTTGAAAGTATTTTAAAGGTTGATATTGATATTGATAAAACTTATAAATATGTGGTATTTTCACAAAGAAAGAAAAACTACTTTGGAGTAACCTATGATGGTAATGTTGATATAAAAGGGCTTTTGGGTAAGAAAAGACATATTCCAGAATTTGTTAAGAAAACATTTTATGAAATAGTAAATATTCTTAAAAATGTTAATAAAATAGAAGAATTTGAAACCGCAAAAGAACAAATTAAAAAAATAGTTCAGGCTAACTATTTAAGATTAAAATCAGGCTACGTTTCTTTATCTGAATTGGTGATAAGAGTAACGATGAATAAAAATATAGAAGATTATACAAAAACAACACCTCAACATGTAAAAGCTGCTATACAATTAAGAAACTTTGGTTTTGATGTTAAAGCTGGTCAAACTGTTTCTTATGTAAAAGTTAGAGGAGAAGATGGTGTAAAGGCAGTTCAATTAGCAAGATTAGATGAAATAGATTTTAATAAATATGTTGAAATTATGAGAAGTACTTTAGAACAATTATTAGAACCTGCAGGAATAGATTTTGAAGGAATTGTTGGTATAAGTTCATTAGGAAAATATTTTTAAGGATAATTTTTTATAATTTCCTCAAGGATCTTTTTACCTTTTTCTAAATCAGGTTTTCCTTCTTCATCCAAAGGTACTCTTCCCATTACAAATTTAATATTACCTTTATCATCTTCTATAAAAACTTGTGGAACTTCTACTCCTCCATATTCATCCTTTTGACCATAAGTAGCTAAGAAGTCCCAATCTTCATTTCTTATCTCTAAGTTAATGTTAAGTTTTTTACTAACCTCTTCTACCATTTTTTTAACATATTTTGATGCTGCTTCCCATTCAGCTATTACGGCTATTAATTTATTCACTGGCATGTAGTTGATATATAAATTAGAATATTTAAATTTTACATCTAAATTAAATTTCTTAACAAAACAAACGATATGTAAGATATTATATCTCCCAATATGATCGTTATATAAATTGAAAGAAATAAGTATACAAGGAAAGGCTGGGGATTTTCAACCCAATAACTTTCACTTTCGTAACCTCCTTTTCTTATTTCTAAATTATTAAAGTCAATATCTCTTACATCTTTATTTAATTCAAGCTTTAATTTTCCATTTTTATTTACAAATAAAGATATATAAAACTTATTTTTTATCAGTTTATCCTTTTTAACTTTTTCTCCCAAAATAAATAATAAAATTTTTTCAAAAAAATTAACATTATAATCTTTAAACAATTCTTTATTTTTTATATACCATAATGTATTTTTAAAAATATTTAAAAATATATAAAATGCGGATAATAAAATAGCATTAAATAAAATGGAAACAGGAAAAGGAAAAATAACAATTATTTGAAGAATAGGATCAAAATTAAAGCTTGGCCTCGAAGGAAAAGCAAAAGGTAAGATCCATATTGCTTTAGCATCAGCTCCTCCAAATTTGGCTACATAAAATAATAATAAACCAAATAAAAAACATAAAACTGATGATATGATTAAAAGATTCAAAGCAATAGTCTTTAAATAAAATATTTGGAAAAAAGTTATAGGTGCTACTAAAATAAAAGTTAATATCCAAACTTTATCTTTGACTTCTCTTTCTTTTATATCCTTATATGCCGCATAACCAAAAAGCATTGTTATTATGAATAATTTAATTAAATTTAAAATGAAGTCGACTTGATTCATAAAATATTTAATACATAATATTTATTAATTATTTTTATGAAATTGGTGTATGTTTCCATAATTGTCTATTTAACTCTCATGCATCTCTTTGTTTTCCTTTATATAATTAATGTCATTCAAACAGCTTTTTTGTACACTATAATTACTGCAGGAATTTTCTCTTATTTAATTTTAATATTTTCTTTTATTGTTTTAATTTCTAACTTAAAGGTAAAAAATAGAAGAAGTATTATTCTTTCATTAGCTATTATATGTTTACCTATAACTTTAGCATTTTATTTGCCTGTTGTTTATTATAAACAAATTTATAGCTTATTTTATCCAATTTTTCCTTCATTTACTGAATTTTTTCTTTCTATTTCTTATCAACCTCTCTATTTTCTTTTTATTTTTATTCCTTACTTTACTTCTTTAATTTCTGCGCTTATTGTTTATCTTTATTTAAAGTTTAAACTTAAAGTTTAATTATTTTATTCTGCTGTTGTTATCCTTAAATTTCTTGCTAAAGCATATGTTGAGTAAGTAGGAATATTTACTTCCCACCATTTTATTGGATACTTTACATTTGTAAGTCCTTCTATAGAATTTAAAAGGTTTAAGTAGTTTTCGCTTAATCTTCCGCCATATAAAGCTTGTTTTATTTCTCCATTCTCGATTAAAAATATTCCATCTCGCAATATTGTTGAAAAATCGCCTGTAACATAATTTTGAAATCTAAGATACCAGTTGTTAAGCAAAAATAATCCTTTTTTAACTTCTTTAAATATTTCTTCTTCTTTGTAATCTCCCTCTTTCACATGAACGTTAAAAGGAACAGGAAAAACAATTCCTGCATTACCTGTACTTTCAGTTCCAAATTTCTTTGCAGTTCTTAAATTGTGAAGATATGTAACTAAAATACCATCTTTTATTATTTCCTTCTTTTTTGTAGGAATGCATTCATCATCAAATCTTGAATATGCTGGAGATTTTGGATCATGTGGATCTTCGTATAATGTGAGTTTATCTGAAGCAACCTTTGTATTCAATTTTCCTATAAAGAATGATAAGCCTAATTCCACGTTATAAGCTGAGGCAGCACTGGCAGCATGTTCCATAAGACTAGCGAATATCATAGGAGAAAATATTACATCATAATTACCAGGCTCAATTTTTTTCTGGTTTACATTTATTTCCGCAATTTGAGTAGCTTTTTCCACAACTAAGTTATAGTCCAAGTCTTTAACACTTCTTGAACAATAAGCCCATTGACCAGTGGAAGTTGAATTTGAAAAACAACGATGATTTAGCATAATTGAAGACCTTATATCTTGTAAATCATAACCTGTTGAAGTTATAACTCTTATTTTTTCAATTTTTCCTTCTAATGTACCTGCAACTTTTTTAATTCTTCCTTTCAAACTCTTATTTATAACATCTTCAGCAATTCCTGGAAGTAATTCTGAGATTCTTTTTGTTTCTTCATCTATATCTAATATAGGAACGTAGTTGAATTTTGTAGAAGGAATTTTAACATAAACTTCCTGTTCTTTAAGTTGCGATGCGATTTTTATTAATTCTTCCGTTACTTTTTCTACATCAAACAAAACGTTATTAATTGAACTAAGCAATACAACATTTTTATATCCAAATCTTAGATCAATATAAGATTCCTCATTATATATTGGAATTGTTACTTCATTATTTGCATATCTTATTAAAACATTTTCTACTTTTGATATTTTTATTATTATATCATCTGCACCTTTCTTTTGCAAAGCTAATAGTAATTCTTCAGCTTTCTTATCTATTTCGCTCATTTTATCCATACTTTTCTTACCCTAATAGTAGGTCCACCAAACCATACGGGTATTCCTTGCATTGGTTCTCCTTTTCCACAATTTCCTGGAGTAAACTTTAGGTCTTTTCCTATGGCATCTATATTTTTAAATAAATGCCCAGTGGTTATCTCTAAAGCTACATTTTTTAGCATTTGCTTTATTTTTCCGTTTTCTATTAAATAGCATTCTAAGCCTGTATATTTTTGATTCCATCTTCTATCATCGATGTTCCATTCCATGTATGATTTTAAATATATACCTTTTTTAATATCTTCTATCATTTCTTCAACTGTAAAATCTCTAGGTTCAATATAGGTATTTGCCATTCTTATTAAAGGTTCATTATAGTAATATGTTGCTCTAGCTGCGCTATTGCTTTTTGTAGATAAATAACCTGCATATTCTCTATTTAATAAAACCTCAGTAGGTACACCATTCTTTATTAAATATCTTTTTCTTGCAGGAACACCTTCATCATCATAAACATAAAATCCTGAAGCTTTTTCTATCGTAGGGTCATCTACTATCGATAATACTTCGCTTCCGATCTTTTCTTTATTTAACATATTTAAATTTAAATAAGATTCTCCTCCTTGAGCAGCCTCTCTTCCTAGTATTCTATCAGCTTCAAAAGGATGGCCGCAAGCCTCATGAGATATTAAACCAGTTATTTCCCCATCGATTATAACATCGTATTCTCCTTTTTCCTTTAAAGTTTCTGCTTCATTTAATATTTTCCCTAATTTTTTTGCTTCATTTTTTAATTTTTCCTCATATTTTATTTCATGAATTATTTCCCAGCCTTTTTTTCCTCCATCGTGTAAAAATCTTTGGACAAACCCTTTTTGATGATCAACAGCAACCAAAGAACAAAATAATGAAATAATTGGCCATTTTTGTTCAATTACAGATCCTTCACTATTCATAAATAATTTTTCTTCTTCTGTTTTGCTTATAAAGAAAACTCTAAAAACAGTTCTGTTTTCACTTTCAACTATTCTTTTATCATATTCTTTGAACTCCTTAACAATATCTTCAAAGGATCTGTATTCAATTTTAGGTTTTACAATGCAAGTATCACGATAATCTCTCCACGAATCAAATCTTATGGTTCTTTTCTTTGAAGCTTTTGCAATTTTTATTGCTTTATTGCAAGTATTAATTAAATTTTCTTTATTTATTATGTTTGTAGAAGAAAATCCTATGGAATCTTGGAAAACAACTCTTATACCAACACCTCTAATATTATAATTTCCTACATTATCTACAATACCATTTTTTATTGAGAGAAAGTTTCCAGTTAATAATTGATATCTTGCTTCTACATATTTAGCTCCTTGGGAAAGACCGTAATCTATAACGCTTCTTAGTTCTTCTTCCATAATTTTAGATAGTTTTAAGGCTTAATATTTCTTCAATATAAATTTAAAGTTAAGGAAATTTAAAATAAAGAAAAAAATAAATAGCTCTAATCAAAGCAGAGATTATTCCTATAATTCCAATTAATAAAATTCCTAAAGTCAAAATGAAAATATCAAAAAAATAAGCAAAAATAGAAGAAAGTATAAGAATAATTAATCTATCTCCTCTCTCGCCTAAAGTATAGTGTATCGTTTTATCTTCTTTAAAGGATAATGCTTCAATTTTAGCTCTTGTAAAAGAAGGAAGCATGCTTCCAAATATACAAATAGCTACATAATGCCATTCTACTAATTTTGCCAAGCCAATTGCAAAAAGAGGGAAAAAATCAGAGAATCTATCTGCAAAAGAATCAAAAAATGCTCCTTTTTTTGTTTCTTGCTGTGTTTTTCTTGCAACTATACCATCTAATGCATCAAAAAAAGATGCTATGGATAAAATAATAACCGCTATAATTAATTCTTTAGAAAAATAAAAATAGGAAGCTAAAATTGATAATATTAAGCCTAGAAAAGTTAAATGATTTGGCTTTATGCCGTACTTATTAATTTTATAGGCTACTTTTTCAAGATTTTTATCTAAAATTCCTTTAAATTTTCCAATCATTTAATAACTTTTGAAAGAATGTTTAGGATAGTATCTTTTTCCAATGCATGAACTAATGAAACAAATCTTGGGCCACTCTCTTTGCCTAATATTATTTTATAAAGTAAGGAAAAACCTTGATTTGGCTTTATATTGTTTATTTTAATTGCGTTATGAATTTCGGTTTCTAATTTATTGACATCACCTTCCCAATTTTTAATTACATTATAAACATCCCTTATCATTTTAATTTCGTTTTCACCCAATTCTTTTATAATTTTTTCTGGAATTTCATATTGAATCTTAATTTTAATATTTTCAGGTGCATATTTGCTTACCCAATAAGCTACTTTTTCCGCATATATTTCTAATTTCCTTTCCTCTTCATAATCTATACCATTGGAAATTATTTTCATTCTTTTTAATTTTTTAATTAGTTCTTGTAATCTGTTTTCTTTTGGTAATATTTGTACCAATATTGCCATTAATGAATAGGGAACTTGTAAACCTAATTTTTTAGGAGGTTCAAAATCGTTTGCAGCTATATAACTAAAAATTATGTCATGTTTTAAATCCTTTGTTGCAGGTTCTTCTAAATTAAAATATATTCTTTCAGCTTTATCATATTCTTCATGTAGTAAAGGAATTGTTCTTGAGGGATCAAAATCTAAATGAGTTCTTGCTTTCATGATTAAATACCAATACTTTAAAACCTGAGGTTTTCCTACTCTTAACCATTCATCTATATCAAATGAAACTCCTTCAGAGCTTCCCATAGGTTCTTTTTTTCCTTCTTTAACTAAACTAACCCATTCATATGCAAAACCTTTTGGTGGAGTTTTATTAAACAATTTTTCATATAATTCATTGCAACTATCTCTGCTTCCTCCTGCTGCTGCATGGTCTTTGCCATATAATTCAACATCAACATTAAAAGTATACCATAATGCTACCCATTCAGCTCTCCATTCCAGCTTTCCTTCATAATATTTACCTTTTCCTATATAACCGCATTTATTACATTCATATTCAATTGTTTCATTTTCCCATAATAATACTCTTGTTGTCAATATATTGTAACAACTCTTGCATAAAGGTTTCAAAGGAAACCAATTTTCAGGTAACTTCTCTCCCTTATATTTATTTAATATTTCCCTTGCCTCCTTTCTTTTGTTTAAAAATATTTTTATTGCTTCTTTCATTCTTTCATTCTTTTCATATATTTCATGTGTCATTATAGGTTCTGCTGTTATTCCAAATTCTTTATAGCTTTCTTCGTATTTTTCATAAAAATGTTCAACCCAATTATCATGACAGCCTTTGGGATCTTCAACATTAAGTATTCTAACTCCCTTCCATTTTTCTATAAATTGTTTAGATACCAATGGTTCTTTGGCTTTTAATGGATCTTGTGTATATATTATTACTATATGTTTGACTTCCTTTCCTTGTTTTCTTAAATATCTTGTTATAACTGAAGGATATATTACTTCGCCTCTAAGCTTTCCTATATGAATAGGCCCTGAGACTGCCATTCCGCCGCTTATTGTATAACTTTCTTTATTTTCTTTTAATATTTCTTCAATGAATCTTTCTAACCAAGATTTTATCACAGCCAACTTTCCTTCTTTCTTTCTTCTTCAGATCTTACTTTTCTTATTCCTCTGAATATTGCGCATGATACGCAGTAAACTACAGTTACAGGCACCTTCATTATCCTTGCTCCTTTCTTTTCTAATTCTTGCGCTAACTGTGGATCGACCAAGCTTTGTTCCCTTGTTACCTTTATAGCTTTTCCTCTAGGAATCAATCTACCGCATCCATCACATGAAAGTAATGAATCTTTACCTTTTGCTCCTTTTGCTCTTCCTCTACTTTTTCTTTTTTTTGGCATTATCAACTATTAAAAAATAATAAAAATATATATAACGTTATTTTTAAAATAAATCTAGCTTTATAACTAAATTAGTAGCTTTTACCTGCATAGCCTATAATATTTGTTTCTTCACCACATATTATGCATTTTCCTTTTTTATTTGTTAAAATATCATAACCTAAAAATTTTAATCCTTGTATTTTTTCGAAATAAGCTCCGCAACTTTCTTTACTGCATATATTAAATTTTGCAAATTTTTTGTTTCGAACAACTTTTTCTACTTCATTAATTTCATTTACTTCTACTATTCTACTATTCATTTCTTTTTGTACTCTTTCTTTTAACTCAATTTCTAAATTCATTAATGCTATTTTTGCTTCTTTTAGGATATCTTCTTTTTTAACATCCCATTTTTTACCTGTTCTTATCACAAATCTTACAGTATTTTCTTTAATTTCCTTGGGTCCAACTTCCAATCTTAAAGGAACTCCTAGCCTTTCCCAATAATAGAATTTTTCTCCGGGTGTTACATCCTTTCTTTCATCTATTACCACTTTATAATTAGCTGTTGATAAAATTTCATATATTTCTTTAGAATAATTTAATATAATATCTTCCAATCCCTCAAAAAATATAGGTACAATTATTATTTGTATAGGAGCAATTTTAGGCAATAAAACTACTCCTATGTCATCTCCATAATGGATTAGCAACGATGCAATCACTCTTTCAGATATTCCATAGCTTGTTTGATACAAGAAATCATAACTGCCATCCTTTTTCATAAACTTAGCATCAAATACTTTTGAAAAGTTTTGACCAAGGTTATGTATTGAAGCGATTTGTAAACTTTTTCCATCAGGAAGTATTGTATCAAAAGCTATAGATTTTTCTGCTCCTGGAAACCTATCCCATGCTGGTCTTTCCACAGCTATATAAGGTATTCCTAGAATTCTAAAGAATTCTGAATAGATTTTAAAAGCTTCATTCATTTGCTTTTCTGCTTCTTCTTTAGATGAATGAAAAGTAAAAGCTTCTTTAAAGGTTGTTACTTCTCTTACTCTAATTAAAGGATGTGTTGCTTTTGTTTCATACCTAAATATACTTACTACTTGAAAGACTTTTAATGGTAAATCTCTGTAGGAAATTATAAGATTTTTAAAATAATACGTCATTGATGTTTCACTTGTAGGTCTTAATGATAATTCAATTTCAAGTTGCTTATCTCCTCCTTTGGTAACCCAAAAAACTTGATCTAAAAATCCAGCTATATGTTTTGCCTCTTTTTCCAGCATATCCTTTGGAATTAGAAGAGGAAGTAATACTTCTTTATGTCCTGTATTATATAACAATTCCCTAATTATTTTTAATACTTTGTCCCTAATTTCAAATCCATTAGGTAACCAGATACCACAGCCTTTTACTGGATATCTACCGTAATCATATATATTAGCATTAAAAGCCGCCTCTGTTAACCATTCAATAAGATTCTCCTCTTTTTTCATTTTATTTTTTAATAATAATTAGTTCTTAATAATTTTATGGATATTATTAGGGTTTAAGAACGATTTGAGCAACTTTCATTTTATCTAGCTTTATATATATATAACTGAAATTCTGTATGTTTTAGATCTGAGTTTCAGAATTTTGTTTAGAGAGGTTTTGAAAATGAATTTAATAAAATTTATTTATTAATTTTGTTTATTTTTATTTTATATAATCTTAAAAATAGAAAATATAATTATCTCATTAATAATAGTTTATAGGTTTTTTATTTATGTTTTAATAATATTAATTAATGTTAAAATTGTTTTTAGTTTAAATGCTTTATATGAATTAAAATGAAAACCTTGCCTCTGAGGGGGTATTAAGATTTAGATATTGAATAAAAAATATTTTTAATAAATGCAGGCATGTTGCCTAAGAATGTAAAAATAGCCCATACCTTAATGAGAGGTATGGAATGGAGAAGCTGTGAACTCTAAACCAGCAAATAAGGAGATAGGGTAAACCCTATTTTAAACGCTGGAAGCTTCGCCTTTTAAAGCGGGGTAGCTCACTTTTCTACGAGCCCAAACTATAAATCCTGTATGACCTATCATCCTAGTTTTTGGTCTTATTTTATTTAATTCTGTTTGGTATTCTCTTTCTAATATTTCTATTGTATTGATATCTACAAAATCGTTATCATATAAAGCTTTTAATGTTTTTTCTAATTGTGATACTGTAAGGCAAAAGATTATTATTATTCCAGATCCTTTAAGATTTTCTTTAATTTTTCCAATTAAATTCCAAGGATCTGCAATATCTATTATTATACAATCTACATCTTTTTCATCTATTCCTTCCATTGCATTTTTCAATTTAAAAGTGACATAGTTTTCAAGGTTAAGTTTTTTAACGTTATTTTTAGCAAGTTCCAAAAATTCTTCTCTAATTTCATATGTATAAACATGACCATTTGGTTTTACAGCGTTTGCTAATACGCATGTTAAAGCTCCACTGCCAGTACCTATTTCGACAACTCTAGAACCGCTACTAATATTTCCTATTAAAATTATATAACCTGAATCCTTTGGATAAATTATTTGAGTCTTTCTTTGTATTTTTTTTATGAAATCATATATTGTAGGTTTGGCTATAAAAAAATCATAATTTGAACTAGATTTTATACAGCTACCGTATTCTTTATTTATCAAATCATCATGTTTAATGTAACCTCTATGGGTATGCAATATTTCATTTTTCCTTACTTTTATTAGATACTTTTTCCCATCTTGAAGAATTAGTAACACGTTATCTCCTTCTTTAACTATATTTTCTTGCATTTTTTCTTGAATACTTTAGCTTTTTTACAAATTCAGAAGCCTTTAACGCATTATCAAATACTCCATAAATTTTGCTTTTTAAAACATCGAATCTTTTTCCACATCTTGTACATTGTTTAGTTTTATAATTTGCATAGAAAGCTAAAATTTCACCGCAATTGGGACATTCCGCGACTCTTATTTTACCCATTTTGTTTCTTCAAAATATTTTCTATTTCTTCTAGTTTTTTAATAATAAGATCTAGTTTTCTTTCCATAGCAAGTACTCTTTTTATTATTTCCAATTGATAATCTCCGTAAATACCTAAATTTCCTATATGCATCTCTCTAAGTTTCCTAATAATTTCTTCTGAACTCATTATTTTTAAAATATTTATTCGAATAATTAAAATTATGAGCAGAACTTTAGCTGATCTTCGTGATGAAAATTTAAAGATAGCCTATATTCAAGATATTAAAAACTTTTCCAAATTTACTTTAGCTCTCAACGATGTTTTTAAATCTTATTACGGCGGACTTATTTTAGATCTATACTTAATAATGAAGTTAGGATTCGATAAATTTTCTAGAGTTGTAGCTGAAGCTTACAGGGCTAATTTGATTTCAATAGCTAACCTACCCATTTTATTAGAAAAAATTGATGATAATATAATAAATTATATAAATAAAATAGGAGTAGACTACATTATTCTTTTTCTTTATAACAAAAAAAATTTTAAATATTTAAAAAATCTTACCAAAATAATGAATATAATTTTAAATTATAATAAATACACAAAAGAAATACTTGAAGAAGATAATTTATCTATTGCAGGATTATATGTAGAAAATGCAAATAAAGATTTGATTAATGAAATGAAAAAATTCGGTTTGCCGGTAATTAATTATGGGGTAGAAAAATCTGATATTAATGCTGAAAAAATAACTTTCTAAGGTCCTATATAGAATTTTTCTCTTTCATTTTTTATTGCTTCTTCCTTTCTAAAAAGATCAAAAAGTGCGTACCTTATAAGTTCACTTTTGCTTGTGAACCTTCCTTCCTTTATAAATTCCTCCATTTTTTTAATGTACGCTTCAGGTAATTTAACTGAAATTATTCTCATATTACGTTAGTAATACTTTTCTTGATAATTTAAAAGGATTATTTTTTAATGATAAACAAGTATTTGAATGAGCGAATTTCAAAGAAATAATAGCTTTAAAATTAAAAAAATAAGATTCAAAATAGACTTTTTAGATGAGCTTTTACCTCAAGGATTCCCTTCAAATTCCTTCATAATTTTTTCTGGAGAAGGAGGAATATCAAAGACCTTTATATTACATTTGATACTTTTTTCTTTTCTAAGGAGAAAATATACTGGTATTTATCTTTGTGTAGATGAGCATCCTTTATCGGTTTACCAGTATATATTACAAAATAAGAATGGTAAAAGCTATCTAGAACAAGGAAAAATTATTCTTGTTGATCTTTTTTCCTATAACTTAAATTTTCCATCTTTGATAAATAATAAAATTTTACCTAATATTGTAGTGTTACCTCATAATAAGAAATGGAGTGAAATAACTTCTTTTGTAATAAATTTAGTTGATTCTTTATTTAGTAAAAATTCGAAAATTATAGTTATAATTGATTCTTTAACAGAAATTGCATACAATATCGGAATAAATCAAGCTTTAGATTTAGTTAAAGTTTTGAGAATGGAAATATGCAAAAAAAGAAACATACCTATTTTTGCTTCAATGCACTTTGGAATAAAGGCATTTGAAGAGTTTGAACAAATGCTAGATTATATTTCAGATGGCGTATTTGACTTACGATACGATCCTATTATGTTACAAAAAGGCTTTCTTGTTAAGCAAATAAGGATTAGAAAGATCCGTGGTTCTCCGCACAGTTTAACTTGGCATAGCTTTATTATTGCAAGAGATACAATTCGTGCTTGGGAATATGAAGAAAAAGATGTTGGCGGTTTAAATACCAAAGTTATAAAAGGTATATAGAGATGGCTGAAAGTGAAAATTTAAATAGTATTATTATTCAAGCACAAGCAATGTTTTTAATCAATGCACTAAAAGATATTTATGAATTTAAAATAAATAGAAACAATTTAAAGGATGTTTTATTCTTAGCTTATGGGTTAAATAAAGAAGAAGCTGAAATATTAATTAATACTGCAAAAGGTAAAATTACAAAATCTTCGAATAGAATAATAAGGAAATCTTACAAGGAATTAATGAATTTTTTATCTATATATGGAAAATCAACATATTTATTTTTAATATATTGGTTAAAAGTAAGTGTTGAAAAAAGAGATTGAAAAATACACGGTTTATATCAAAAGCAATAGCGAGATAATATCAAAGTTAGAATTAAATAGATGGAGTAATCCCTTACTTGTAGAAAAAATTATTAGAAATTTACCAGCAAAATTTCTAGTTTTTACTTTAGGTAATAAAATTTTATTTAAAATAGGAATACCACAAGCATCTACTAAGAAAATTTATAAACATCAAAGAGGAGATGTAAGCTATGATCCTTTACATGAATCTCTCGTAATATATACTAAAGAAGAACAAGATAATTTAGAAAATATAGGAAAAGTTATAGAAGGAATTGAAAATTTGGAAAAAATTAAAACAGGAATTTTCCTTACATTAGAAAAATTATAGCTTTATAAAATCAGGTTTTTCATATAGAGAAACTACAGGTATTGATATCCATCCTGTTCTTGTTTTATCTGAAAAAACTACTTGTTCTCCTGTTTCATCTACTTTAACTAACACATATTTTCCTACTTCTTCTCCTTCATAGTAATAAAATATTGGAACACCGTTTAAATTAAAATAATCATGAAATATCGCTAAAATACCATAGTAATGTTTGTTGTTATGTTTAAAGTGGAGGAGATAAACAGGCTGTCCTAAGGTAAGCATTGTTGCAGCAAACCTAGCTATATCTGCTATGCTTGTTACCCTCAAAGTATATACAGGTTTTAGCTCAGACATACTTTTATTTTCATTTTTATGATATAAGTATTTTCCAAAAATGAAAACCTAGCTATAAATGGCTAGGTAGCTCACTTAATGAGCTCTGGAAGGCAGTTCTCTAAAGATTACCGTATAGCTGTTTATTTTTACACCATAATAATATGTTATCAAATTAACAATTATTGGAACCACAATTATATTTGTAAACAACATTGATAAAAATGAAGGTAAGAATGAATGATTAGATAGCGAGTTTAACACTGAGAGCAGATAACTTACAGGTATTAAATTAAGAATCATAGAAAATAAATTATTTAAAATATGTTTTTTATTTTCTGGTTCTTTAATGAATAATTGGCTATAAAAAGATAAAAATAAGGATATGATGATTGATGCTGGAATTACAATTGCAAGTTCTAAACGTAATATTATTGAATAAATTATAATTAAGCCAATTATTCCTCCTAATAAGACTGATTCTTTATTGATGTAAGGTACTAATAAAAAAGTAACTATAAATAATGGAAAGAAATAAGTTAAAAAATAAAAATTGATGCTAAAGTAAATTAAATTACTAAAAACAATCAATAAAGCCAAAATTATAGTTCCAACAATTCCTTTATAAAAATTTTTAGAATTGAACATAAAAAAAAGAAAAATTTTGTTTACTTTGTTACTTTTTGAAGATGTATTTCGATTACTGAAACGTCCCTTGCCTTTTCCCCTTCTCCGATTCTTTCTGTTCCTATTTGTACTTTTTCTACTTCTATTAAATTAGGTAAGAATTTATTTCTGAGAATTTCTGCAACATCTACGGCTCTTGATATGTTTCTTCCTCTAGCTTTTAAAATAGCTTTATTTCCTCCTCTTTGGAATTGCATTAAAGCTGCTACTACGTATCCCATAATTGGCTTCTTTCCTACATAAACAGTGTTTTCTGGAATTGTGCCAGTTTTCTTCTTAGGTGCCTCAGGTGTTACGGTTGGTACTTCGGTGCTGCTCATATTTTCACCGTATGTAAAAATTTAATAGAAATGTTATATAAATGTATCGTTATCCCAATATTCCTTTTATTTGTTTTTCCTCTTCTATAAATTCATTTATTCTTGCTATTCCTTCCTTTATTATTTCAGGATTTAGTACTGCTGAAGAAAAAGATAATCTTGTCCATCCATCTAAGCCAAAATCATAACCTGGAGCAAGAGCAACTTGCATTTTTAATAATAAATCACTACAGAATTTTTTAGATTTTCTTTCTATTTTCTCATGGTTAAAAAATACATAAAATCCAGCTTCAGGTTTTAAAGCATATATACCTTCAAGATTTTTCATGTTTTCATAAGTAAGTTCAGAAACTTGTTTATATAATAAGCGGCCTTTTTCAACAAATTCGCTTATAATTTTTATGTTTTCTTTATTTCCTAACAATTCAGCTATTATTTTTTGTGATAAATTATTTGGACAAAGATTGATTGTTTGTTCAATTACTTCTAATCTTCTTAAAATTTCTTTATTTGTGCTTAAAATATAGGCAATTCTTAATCCAGGAATCCTTAATTCCTTTGAAAAAGTACATATTATTATTTCATTTTCTTCAATATCCTTAGAGAAATATTGAGGTTTTCTAGAATACCAGAATCCTCTATAAGCAATATCATTAGCTACAAATATTCCTTTATCTTTAGCTATTTCTATAACTCCTTTGTAGATTTCATCGCTTAATATTTGAGCATCTGGATTTCCTGGCGATGATAAAATTATTAAAGATGTTTTATCTGTTATTAAGTCTTGTAATTCATCCAATGAAGGATCGTATTTATAATCTTGAATTAAATTCCAATATTTTACCTTTATTGATGGATTTGTAGCTAAAATTATTTGTCTTAAATAATTTAAATAATGAGGTCTCGTGAGAATAATTTCATTATCATTATCTATTATAGCATTAAGAAGTGAAAAAGTTAACTCTGTACTTCCATTACCGATAAAAATATTTTCCTCGCTTATTTTACGATCAAACATTTCTTTCTCATAGAACGCAATTGCTTCTAAGGTTTCAGTTAATCCCCTTGTTGGGCCATATTGTACTGTTCTTAAAAATTTTTCCTCATTTTCTAGAATATTTGCTATAATTCTTTTAATTAAAGGAGGTGGAGGATCTTGAGGCCAACCTCCTGCTAAATAAATTAATTTTCTTGGAAACCTCGTAGGTTCTTTTTTAGCTTCTTCAATTAAATTCATTATTTCACGTATAACGTTAGGATTTTCTATTAAATATTTTACTTTGATCGGAGGGATGCGTAATTCCATTATTCTAATAACATGCTAAATATATTAAAATGTTATCTTAATTTCTTTTTATGGGCATTTCATTTAAAACTATCTTAATTTCTAAAAATATGTTCAAAGAAAATAACGAATGGTATGTAAGATTGGAATTTGCTCAGGAAAGAGAAAGACCGCCTTCGATAACTAGCAGAGATGAACCTTCTTTACAATGGTTGATACCTGCTATACAGCAAACATTAAGAAGTATTTTTCCTTTTCAATATACTTTGTTTTCAAGAATGATATTAATACTTAAGGAAGAAGAATGGGAAAAGATAGAAAATAAGCCAGATATTGGTGAAGAAGTTACAATAACAGTAACAGATAAAAAAGAAATTATTATCGGAAAAGCTTAGTCTACATTAATTTCTTCCAATTTTATTACATATTCTCTATTACTAGAAATTCTTTTTATTAATATTGGAATTTTCTTAGCTTTCAATTCTAATTCTGCGATTTTTATTGGATCTGTAACATCAGGGGGAACTTCAATTAAAGGGGGAGCTCCTTCACTTAACTGTTTTGCTCTTAGCCCAATTATTCTTGCTTTTTCATATTTGGTTAAAAAATTTGGTCCTCTAGGGTCCTTCCACACTTTTATTAAAGTTATTTTATTACTCGATTGGTGGTGTTTTTTCTTCTTCTCCTCCACCTTTTTTCTCCTTTTCCTTCTCTTTAGGAGGTGAAGCTGCAATTATATCATCTATTCGTAATAACATTATTGCTGCCTCTGTTGCTGCTTTTAAAGCTTGAATCTTAACATTTGCAGGATCAAATATTTTTAAATCTTTCATGCTGGAAATTTTTCCTTCTAATACATTAATACCATAATGTATTTCTCCCTTAGCATGATAGGATTTCAAATTGACTAGTACTTCCAAAGGATCCATCCCTGCCGTTTCTGCTAATATAGTAGGTATTACTTCAATTGCTTCAGCATATTTTAATGCAGCCAATTGTTCTTTACTTGGTAGTGTAGTTGCGAATTCTCTAATTTTATTAGCTAAACTTACTTCGATTGCTCCACCTCCATATACAAGTTTACCTGTTTCTATTACATTTTTAATAACATATATTGCATCATGCAAGGCTCTTTCAGCTTCATCTACTATCATTTCAGAAGCACCTCTTACTAAAATTGTTACTGCTCTAGGATCCTTACAATCTTCTATAAATACCATCTTTTCTTCACCAACCTTCCTTTCTTCAACTACTCCTGCATAACCTAAGTCATCAGGTGTTAAATCATCTATATTTGTAACTATTCTAGCACCTGTTGCTTTAGCAACTTTCTCAATGTCGCTTTCCTTAACTCGTCTTACTGCAAGAATGTTCTTTTTCTTTAATAAATATTGTGCAACATCGTCAATTCCTTTTTGGCATATTACAACGTTTGCACCTGCAGAAGCTATCTTTTCTACCATTTTACTTAATATTCTAGTTTCCTCATCTAAAAATGCCTTCATTTGTTCTGGAGAGGTTATACTTATTTTAGAAGTTATCTCAGTTTTTTCAATTTCTAAAGGAGCATTGATCACTGCTATCCTTGCATTCTTTACTAGCTTTGGCATTCCACTATGAACTACCTCTTTATCGAGTACTATACCGTTAATTAGTTCTGTTTCATCTAAAGACTTTCCTTTTCTTTTTTCAATTTTTATATAATCTACGTTTACTTTATACCTATCTCCTATCTTTTCAGTAACCTTTAAACATGCTTTTAAAGCAATATCTGCCAATTTTTCTTTATATTCGCTAATTGCTTTACTATACATTGAAGTTATTGCTGCCTGTTTAATTAGATCATGATCATCTATCGATACAGGCACTGTAAATTTTTCAACCTCTTTCATTGCAAATTCTAAGGCTTTCCTGTATCCATCAATTATCATAACAGGATGAATGTTTTGCAGAAGCAATTCTTCAGCCTTCTTTAAGAACTCTCCAGCTAAAATTACTACCGTAGTTGTTCCATCACCTACTTCAGTATCTTGTGCTTTAGCTACTTCAACTAACATTTTAGCTGCTGGGTGCTGAATTTCCATTTCTTTTAATATTGTAGCACCATCTCCTGTTATTGTTACATCTCCTAAACTATCAATTAACATTTTATCCATTCCTCTAGGACCTAGGCTTGTTTTTAATACCTCAGCTAAAGCTTTGGCAGCAGCAATTGTAACTTCATATGCTTCTCTACCTACTGTTCTTTTAGTTCCCTCTTTTAGAATTAAGACAGGAATTCCTTGTGTAGGAGCAGACATAATCAAAGAAATTAATATAAGGAATTGATATTTAAATTTTATAAAAAGCTTTATCATTGATAATGGAATGGGCTTAAATACTTTAAAAAGATATTTATTCAATATGAAAATACCTTTCTTAAGCTTGCCTGAGGATTTTATGGTTATAAAAAAGCAATCATCTTCCATTGAATGTTTCTTTTCAGAATCAAATTTTGGATTAATTAAATTTTTCTACCATCCAGTTTTTCATCAGTTAATGTATATCATCGGATCAAAGTAAAACCATGAAATGTTTTAAAATAAAAATTTGTCCTTTTAGAACGAATAAAAGCCATATCATTTAAAGTCATGGAGGAAAATATTAGAAAAACAAAGATTATAACTTTAATAGTAACAGGTATAATTCTTCTTGGTTTTCTTATCTATGTAGGTTATTATTATTATATAACTGGAAAAATCTTATTATATGAAGTTAATCCTGAAATATCCTTTATGATATTTTTCTTTATTTTTCTTCCTTTTGTTATTTCTTTAATAGATTACTTTATTTACAGAAAATGAAAGCCTCGCCCTTTAGGGTGGGATGAAAATTTAAATATTTTAAAGATATTTTCTTTAAGCATGGCAGCAACGCTTCTCCCAGCTCGAATGAGGGCTTTATGGGACTGAGGGAGAAGCATTCAGCAAACCTTTTATTTTGTTTCTCAATGAAGGATCCCTTAATAATTTTAAAATTTCGGGACCTGAGAAATTATATGAGGGTTGTTCTCTGTACCACCTTACTGCTCCTCATATGCGAGATGTAATTCCGAATCAGTGAGGAAACGATGAAACGCTTTGAAAAGGAATCCTCGACCTTTTCAAGGCAAGGAGAAGTAGATTTAGGATATCAAAATAATTTTAGCTTTTTAAACTGAAAATTTAAATGTTAAAATGGTTATCAATACTAAAAATAAAATAAAGAAGATAAAGAGGGCAAGCGATATAGTTATAACAGGTGATGTGGTATAATATTTTTTTACTGCTGTTTGATGCAATATTAATAACGAGGAAAATAAGATAGTTAAAATAAAGAAAATAGCGAATCCTTCTAATATTGTTTGTTGTGAACTACCTCTGGGATAGAAGATCGATATTGGTTGATTTGGTTGTGCTATGTAAGGTAAAGGATTTTGTGTAATTATGAATATAAAACCTGCTAAATACAATATTACCCAAATAGCTATAGCATAAGGTAAAATATTACTTATTATTTTTACCAACTTATTATAAAATTTATTAAAACCTTCAATTTTCTTTGTTAACTTATTTATAACCATAAAAAAATTATTTTGAATTTATATTTAAAATTTGTGAAAAAAGAACAAAAAGAATGGTTAAAACAACTTCAAAGATTATTTTTGATTAGTTTATTTTATGATCTAGTATTTTTAGATCCTTTTACTGTAATTAAGAAATTAAATCCTGTACCAGGATTATTAGCAATATTTTTTGCTGGTGTTTTATATATTAGCTATGAATTTGCAAAAATTGAATATATTTTAACTATTTCATTTTGGTTAGCAATATTAGGTACTTTCTATGTAATTGTTACTAGTTTTAGAAGAAGGCCGGTTTATGTTTTTAACATCGAAGAAAGTTTAAGAATAGTAAAAGAAAAAGGACTTGAATTAAAGGATCTAAATGACCTTGCTCATGCTAAGGCAATAATAGAATATTTGCTTTACAGTTGTCAAAATGCAAAAACTGTTGAGGAGATGAAAAAACAGCTTGATCTAGCTTATGATACGTGGTTTAAGGTAATAAAAAATCAAACTATTTATTTAGGTATTTTTAAGAGAAAAGTTAAGTAGAAATTAATTTTACATAATTGTTAGCTTCAAGAAGTTCATCCCATTCTTTTTCAAGATTCGAAGGTTTAATTTTTGCAATCCATCCTTTACCATAAGGATCTTGGTTTATTAGCTCAGGTTTGCTCTCTAGTTCTTTATTTACTTCAACTATTTCACCTGATACAGGTGAATAAACATCTGCAGCTGTTTTAACAGATTCAACAACAGCTATTGCTTCTCCCTTATTTACTTTTCTACCCACTTTAGGCAATTCAACATAAACTATGTCTTTCAATTTTGATTGGGCATACCATGTAATTCCTACTATAATTAATCCATTTTCTCTATAAGCCCACTCATGATCCTTTGTATATCTTCTATCTGTTGGATGGTATTTTTCCATAAGATAAAAAATATAAAGTATATTATATTTATTTAAATAAATGGCTGTTAAGAAAAAGGTAAAATCACTATTTAGATCATTAGGAAAAATAATAAGTAGAATTCCCAAACCTAATTTAGAAAACCTTTTAATACTCATTATATTAACAGTAAACTTTGTGATAGCACTATCAGTAAGACTTCTTCCTTTGAAATATGGAATTTATTTAAACGAATTTGATCCATATTATCAATATTTTCTTGCTTCATGGATTGTTGAAAGAGGATGGTATGGTTTTATTGAATGGTTTTTCTCTGGTGTGGATAAAACAATGTGGTATCCTACAGGAAGAGATATACCTGCAACGTCTTATCCTGGTGTAGCTTTTGTAGGAGCTTTTGTATATTTAATATTAAAGAGTTTAGGGATCAACTTACCATTAATGTTTGTAACTGGATTGATTCCTCCGTTTTCTGCAGCTATAACTACAGTACTGTTATATTTTATAGGAAAAGAACTTCATAATAAAGTTACAGGACTTCTTGCTTCTTTCTTTTTTGCTGTTGCAGCTGCAACTGTAGGAAGAACTGTATATGGTTTCTATGATGACGATAGTATATCTCAAATTTATATTGCATTGTTCATTTATGGCTTCATTAAATCTTTAAAATCAGATTCTTTGAGATGGCCAATATTAGTTGGCTTATCTTTATCCTTGGTATGCATTACATGGGGAGCTTATACTTATTTAGTTAATTTATTTGCTTTGACTACTCTAGCTTTAATGCTTTTAGGCAAATTTAATGAAAGAATAAGAAAGACATACTTAATAGGAATGACTATGCCAATAATTACTTTGATTCTTTTGCCTAAAACTTCTTCCTTTTTTATAACTAGCCAATTTGCCTTTTTACCTTTGATAACTTATGTTTTGATCTTTATTTATTCATATTTAACTAAGTTATCAAAAATCAAAATTGCATTTTCTTTAATAATTATAGTTTTATCTGGTTTGGGTTTAAGCTATTTGCTACAACAAATGGGAATAATTAAAGGTATATATGATAAATTTATTATGGTTCTAAATCCTTTTGTAAAATCAGGAAATCCATGGGTTGAATCAGTTGGTGAACATGCTGCTACAACATGGGTTCAATTTTTTATTAATTTTGGAATATTGTTTGTATTTTTACCATTAGGTTTCTTTATTATAGCCAAAAGAGCAAAGGAGCATGATATATTTTTAATATTGATGGGATTAACTTCAATTCATGCAACAGCTACTGTAAATAGATTATTCATGTTATCAGCACAACCTGTAGTTTTAATTTCTTCAATAGCTTTTTCAACAATTTTACTTTCATATTTTGAGGCAGTAAAATCAAAGAAAGAAACATTTTTAGAAAGAAAAAGAATAAGATTGCTTAAAGGTTTGCCAACCTCTACTTCAGCTGCTACATTGCTAATATTGTTTATAATATTATTCTTAAATCTTTTCCTTATTTCACCTAACGCTGTAACTGTAGCTTCCAATCCTCAAAGTTTATTAAGTGGTGAAAGGGGTGAAGTAGTTAATGATTGGGTAGCAACCTTTAGCTGGATGAGAGATAATTTACCTGAAGGAACCGTTGTAGCTTCATGGTGGGATTATGGATATTGGATTAGGGTTCTTGGGGGGAAGGTTAATGTTGCAGATAATGCTAATTATAATTTCACTCAGATAAATTTAATAGCTAAAGCTTTAGTAAGTCCTGAAAATGAATCTATTAAAATATTTAGGCAACTTAATGCAAGCTATGTATTAGTTTATGAACAATTTTTTAATGTAGGAGGAATGTGGATACCTATTGGAGGAGATCTTGAGAAAAGCTATTGGATGATAAGAATAGCATTCAATTATGACGATGCAACTGTAAGAAGGTTATATTTAAATCAAACACAAGTTAATATAGGTTTTCAGAACATATTCTTAAGTTTACCTACAGGTGAAAAAGGAAAACAAGCACTAATTTATAAACTAATATTTTATAAAATACCAGGATTAAGGGAAAGATATCCACAACAGATAGAAGATCTTAAAATTGGAGCACCAATTTACTTTACGTTAGTCTATCATTCACCTAATGGTTATGTTATGATTTACAAAATAAACTATCCAGATGAGCTCAGACGTTGAATTTTCTTTTTCCTTTCCAATATAGCATAAAACCTTATCCTTAAATATTTATCTTGAGGAGAAAATTTAGGCGGATGCGGATCAACAAGTTCATAAGATTTGCATTCTGGACATTTATCTAAAATTGTATATCTGCCGCATTTATTACATTTTAACATCATTGTATCTTTTTAAAGGAAAATATAACTTTTTGCTGATTAGAAAGGTTACCTAAAGTAGACATAAATTTATTAAATGCTTCTTCTGCTACTTTATAATTATCAGCAGTGATCATTAACAAATATTTTCCTCCTCCTGCATAACTAATATTTATGCTTAATAAGCCGCTTATTGCTTTTATATTATCTTCTGCTTTACTTATTATATCTTTTATAATGTTTACTCCACTATGATGAAAAGAAGTTAAAGAGAATTCTCCCCTTAATTCAGCCTTGGGTATTTTAATATGTTCTTTTGCTACAATTGTTAATTCTTTTTTAATTTCCGTAGGTAAATTTACCTCCGCTAAAACTCCTTCTCCTTCCTTAGCTATAGCTTCAAAAATTGAAAGTAGATCCTCAAATTTACTTTGAAGAAGAGGTTTTAGTTCTTTAAATATTTTTTCCTTTTCATACTTAGTTTTATTAGAAACTATTTCTATTAATTTTAAAGCCTTCTGTTTTCTCTTCCATTCTATAAGTTTTTCTTTTCTCTCTTTCTCAGTTACTCTCTTTAAAGATATATCAACTTGCATTTTTGCAGGAAATACTCTTATGACTTTACAAACGTATCTATGACCTTCTTTAATTATATCATTTATATCAAATACTCTTGAAGAAGATACTTCACCTATAGGCATATATCCTTCTACATTTTTGTATTCATCTAGTCTAAAATATGCACCATGATCTAGTACCTTAGTTGCAGTACAAACAACCAAAGAACCTACAGAAGGTAAAGATTCCTGTTCAGCCATATTTTGCTACGATTTCACCTTTTATTTTAGCTTTTCCTCCCGTAGGAATTAAAAGAACTTCGTTGCAATTTCTACATCTTACTGTTATAGTAGCATAATCGAAAGTTATTTGTTCAAAAGTACATTTTGGGCATCTTACTTTTATAAAGGAACTTTTTGGTCTTGGAATAATCTCGTGTCTTTTCTTTACCATTTTACTTTTTAACTATTTCTAATTTTTTGAGCCGAATACCTTTCCTATGCAAAATATGTTTGCATTTCTTACATGTCAATTTCAAGGTTTGCTTTTTTGTTATTTTTGCAAATCTTTTCTGCTCAGCAGTTCTTTTGCTCCCATAACCTAAATTCTTCCTTAAGTATCTTCTTTGACCTTCAGCCAACGTTCTTCTTTTACCTGCTTTGTATAGTTCTACTGTATGCTCTGTATGTTTATTACACCTGGGACAATATGTGGTAATTACTTCAGGTACTTTCATCTTTATCAATCCTCGTAGCCAATTTCTTAGCTATTAATATATTAGTTATGTCTTCTGGTATAAAAACTATATCTCCTTCTTTAAAAGGACCATAATAATAACCGTCAGGGGACAAAAATTCAGGTATATCTTCTTTTGAGGTTACATGTATTAAAGTCATTTTTTCAGCTTGCTTTTTAATTATCTTATTTTCCAAATTTTTAAGTAATTCTACTACAGATGGACTAAGAATACCAGCTTCGAAATAATTGTTTATTTTTTTTAATCTTTCTTTAAGAATAATTCTTAAAGCATATTTAGCAAACTTTTTTTCCAGGTTTTCTATTTTATCTTCTATTTTGACCGGCTTTTTCTCTTGTGACTTTAAAGTTTCTATGATAAAGTTATAGAAATCATTATTAAGTTCTAGTAATTCTTTTCTGCTTTTTTCCTCCTCAAGCTTTTTCCTTAAATAATTATAAAAATAATTCGTTGATTGTGACATAGCCATTCAAATATAAATATAATGCTAAATATATCGGTATTTCTTTTCCTTCTATCTGGTTTAACTCATATTCCTCATTCCTCATTATAATTTTAGGATATTCTCTTTTTATTTTAAAGGAAACTTTTGCTGTACCTTTTGTTATAGCTATTGCATCGTTATAAGGTTCAAATTTTTCAAGATCATTATAAGTCAAAGGATAAACTTTTAGGGCTGTTTTTCCATGAAGAGAATTGGGTAATCTTATTAACCTATGCATATCAACTGTTACCCTTTCATCTATATTTACTGTTATATCAGAGATCCATTTATTTAGTAGATCTTTTGATATAGGTTCTAGTATTTTTAAAAAGGAATAGTCGGATTTATATTTGGTTAGTGAATGTAAAAATTTTTGTTTTTTATTTAAAAACAATTTTACCTTTTTCTCATTTAATCCCAACTTATTTAATTTTTCTTCATCAAGCCTGTTTATTTCCTCATAAATTTTTTCGCTTAATCTATTCGAGAATCCAAATGAATTTATTCCTCTAAATTTATAGTTATTCTTTTTTAAGAAATCATAAAAATATAATTTAAAGGATGTACCTTTAATATAATCTACTATCATATTTCTTGCTTTAGAATCTATTTTCCTAAAATCCTCACTAAAAACATGAACATGATATCCTCTATTGCCTGAAAATACAATTAATATTTCTTCTTTAGATACTCCTAAATCTGTAGCTAAAAAATCATCTACTAACTTAAAAACCTCTTCTTTTGCAATTTTAATACATTCGTTGCACACAAAACTTTTTCTATCTATTGTTAAACTTCCGCATTCATCGCATTTTTCAATCAATCCTGTGGAAATTTTTTTGCAGCTTTTGCAAATCCATAAATCATGGACTTTCTTGCATTCTGTGTTAATATGATCTACATCAATGTCAAAAATCAAATCAACATATTTTAAGTGTTTAGCTTCCATTTGTTTCATTGAGGGAAATTCATATACAGCAGCTGAATAATATACATGCAAAGGAACTTTTTTTATTAATTCTTTTTTAAGACTTAAAGGATTTTCAAAGGCTAAATGTCTAGTTAATGTATCTGAATTAAATTCCCAAATGGCGAATTCTCTTTTATTTAATTCTTTTACAATTATATCTTCTTCTTTAAGTCTATAATAATAGCCTGCGAATAGTGATTTTATTTTTGTTTCCATTTCTTTTTTTGCTTAAACTGCAAAGGATGCTTAATATTATCGCAATATGGACTTTCAGGAAAGCAAAGATTAGCTACTTTCATTGTTAAACAGCTGGGAACAGCATAAACTTTTCTTCCTCCTCTTAAACCAAATATATGTTCAACTTGGTATCTTGTAATATCTTCTTTGAAATCAGGCAAAGTCCTAAATAAATTAATTATATCTTCTACACTCCATCCCTTTACTCTTAAATAAGTTACAAGAGCAAACCTTCCCATATGCGTAAGTTTTTTTCCTTCTTTGAGTTCTTGTAAAAGAATTCTCATACAAGGAGGATCTTCACCTTCATACTTAGCCGTTTCAATTATTTTGGATTTTTCTAATTTTATATCTTTTAGATCTTCGATAACATCAGGATAAATTAATGAGCTCAATTCTTCGCATTTTATAATTAACCATTGTCTATACTTTTCTTCAATTATCCTAACTATATCTTTTAAATTTAAAAGAACCTTTCCATCTTTTATTTCATTAAAAGCTAAACTCCATTTATATCCACTAAAGTGGGAAGCATATTGTAAATATTCCGTTAAAGGTAAGGATATTAGTTTTATTTCTTCAAAATCCTTCTTTAAATTTTCTACTGTAATTTTATCGCTTAAAAAATCTTTTGCTATATATAATATTGTTTCAAATTTTTCGTTAACCAATTTTTTTGCAATTCTTTTAGATTCAATATCTGCAAATTTTTTTATAAAAATGCTTCCGAGTTGAGAAGCAAGATATAAAGAAATTAAAAATATAGAAATCTCATTATAAGGATCTTCTTCATATTCAACTTTTTTATTTTCAGCATATTTTTTAATCCTTTCCAAAGCTTTCCAATATATTTGGTTTTTAGTTTTAATTATTTCTTCAAAATCAAAATGAATTTCTTCTAAATATTTAGCTAATGAACTTAAAAAAGGATATTGAGCAATTAAAGTTAAATCGGCTATCACAATTTGCTATAATAAATTGTTTTAGTAATAATTTTCAATCGAAAAATATGTTTTTCAATTAATTATTCGATCTCGGTTCTAGGAGCCAAATAATATACAAATTCTCCTTCGTTTACCAATGGATAAGTTACTTTTAAAGGATTCTTTGTTGAAAATTCTAATATTGTAACTTCGGACAATTCGCTTCTTCCAAGCATGTTTAATAAATACTCAGTTGAATATCCTGTTATGCTTTCCTTTTCTACTTCTAGAGCTATTAGATCATCTTTAGTAAATTCAGAATTTGCTCTTCCCTTTTCGCTCCTTGCATTAATGACAAATTTATCTGGATAGGCTTTGAAAATTAAGTAATCACTGAACTTTTCTAAATTTTTTACAGTATTATATAATAAATCAGTTTCGATTTTTATTCTTGAATCAAATTTCAATTTAAGAGTTGGTAATGTTTCTGTTGTAATATCTAAGAGAGGAAATTCAAATATGTGGGTTCCTTTTCCAGAAAATGTAAGTTTAAGCAAATTTTCTTCTGTAACATCAATTGTTAATCTGTAACCTTTCTTTATTCCTTTCAAAGTCTTAACCATATCTACTATAGAAAAACCAATTTTTACTTCTTCCATATCTATTTGATAATTTGAAAAAAACATCGAAGGCAAACGTAAGTCTACCATAGCTACCTTAGCGCTATCCATAGCTCTTAATGTTAGCTCATTTGGAGTAGCTATAAATATCGTTTCTTCAACTATATCTTTTATTGCCTCTAATATCTGTAACCAAAGCTTTGCATCATCAAGCTCTATTCTTAACATTTTCAAATAATATTTTTATTTTAATAATAAAAAACTATATCTAAATTTATTGTTTGACTATCTACTTTAAAAGAAATTCTACTTATAATCCCTCCAACTATACTTACATTTAACGCATTTATAAAAAGTCGTAGGTGGCTCATCAGCTCTCCTTGTTTGAACTACCCACCAATATGCAAGGTTATTATGGCATTTGGGGCATTCTACTTCAACTGTTGGTAAATTTAAACCTTTAGTTTCATCTATGAATACAATTTCTTTGCTTGCCTTGTTAACTTTACCAGATATTATATACTTTGTATTTTTTGTTATTTGCTCTTCATAATCGCATACTCTACACTTTAATACTTTTCTTTGATGATCTGGTAAGAGTAAATTTTTGCATTTAGGACAAAATTTCATGATTGAATATTTTTAATATTACTCTTAAAATATTTAAACTATGCTTCAAATATCCTCTTGATTTTAACGTTTCATATTCCTGTCTTGAAACATTTTTTAATAAAATTTTCTTCTTAGTTTTAATTATTAAAGGTTTAGGAAAATTTTCAAAATTTTTTAAATTAAATAATTGATCTATAATTAAAAAAACATATCTTATTTGAGCAAAATGCTTACTTTCTTTTAATTTAATTTTTAAAAAATTTATAGGATCATCTTTAACATAAAACATTTCGATATCATCTATATATCCTGCTCTATAAACTAACGTAACTAAAATCAATTTAGAATTTATTTTTCTAAAAGAGGCACAGTAAAGTCTTGCTTCTAACTTAGGTATTTTAAACTTTTGCAATTTTTTCTACATCTTTTTTTAGTTTTAAAAATTTATTTTGGATTTCATTAATTTTTGCTTCAACTATTTTTAAGGGATCACCTTCTTTTGTTGCTACATAAAATTCAACTTCATCTATTAATAGGTGAGGTTTTTTTGCCCATGCATTTGCTACATTTTTATCTTCTAATAATTCTCTTGACAATAAATATAAGAAGCCTAGATCGACTCCTTTAAATATTAATAGCAAGGAATTTTCTGTTTTTTCTTTTACTATTAATTCCATGTTTTTTATTTTTCTCTTAATAAATATTTTAAACTAACTTTTGAAGCATTTCTTTTATTATTGCACTCCTTGCAAATCAAGATTTTTTCATCTTTTGATAAAAACATTTCTTTTCCGCATTTATTACATTCTGAATAAATTATTCCTGTTTCCTTATCTTTAATGGATAGCAGAGGATATCCTGAAACTGATATAACTTTAGCCCTTACATAATCGCCTATTTTTAACGGAAAATTTTCCCTGCTTTTACTTATTTTTATTGGAAGATATGCAGTAAATTTTGTTTCTGTTCTTGAATCTTCAACGTATATAACTTCGATCTCAGCAATATTTCTTATTATATTTTTTACAATTCCTATTACTTTGTAACCCTTCTTTAACGTGTGTCTGATAAGTTTAAAATTCTGTACATCCACTTTTCTATTTTTATGGTCAATTCTTAAGAATCCACCAATTCCTGCATAGATATATCCGTTCTCTTCAAAAGTTCCTTCACCAGGAAAAAATTCTTCTATTGAGGAGATCTTATCGCCAGGTAGTATTATCGGTTTATCTTTTTCGCTCATTAATAAAATAGTATTGATCTACTGATACATAATATTTTCTTTTTCTATGAAATTTCATTGTTTGTTTTAACATGATTTCAAAAGTATCTACTAATTTTAATTTAAAACCATACTTTTTAGCCAAATTCAAGAAGAACTTAAAATTTCCACTTTTATGTAAGGAAAATACTTTATTTGAAATCTCGAATGCTTTCTCTAAGAATTTTCTGTCCATATGCCTATTTTTTGTTCCAAATGGAGGATTCATAAAAACACAGTCTATTTTTCTTCTCAAATTGAATTTTAAAAAATCTGCTTGGATTATATCTACTATATATTCTTTATTTATTTTATTCAGATTATACTTTAAATTAAGCAGAACTTCTTTATCTATATCAACAGCTATGATGTTATTTATTCCCATTAATATTCCTGCTAAAGTTAACATTCCAGAACCGCATCCAGCATCCAAAAATTCTCCATTGTTTATATGAATAAAAACATTATACATAAATTTGCTTGCTTCTTCTGAACTTAACTCATACTGTTCTAACTTAACAATTGGTCTTGTTTTTAATTTTAGATCTCTAAGAAGTATAGCTACTTGTTTTTTTAAGCTTACCATTAATTTTGGGAAATGTTTTCAGGAGAAGTACTTTCAAAAGAAGCAATTTTTCTTTCCTTTTCTAACAATCTATTTCTTATTCTTGCAAAAGTTCCAAGAATTGTTTTTGCTTCTCTTTTTGATAAATAGGCTCTATCTAAGAGTCTTTTAAAAACTATTAAGCTATGTTCTAGTTTTATTCCTTTTAGTCCTGTTAAAGTTAGCATTTCATTTAAAAACTTCATTATTAATTCTTTATCTTCTTTTGTTGCTATCTCGTAATTAACAGTTCTAATTTTTTCATCCCTCCTCATTTCGTATAAGAAAACAGCTACAGCATGGGATAAATTCATTGAAGGATATTCATCAGAAGTAGGAATATATGTTAGAATATCGCATTTATCTATTTGCTCATTTTTTAGTCCTGTTCTTTCATTACCAAATAGTACAGCAACTTTACCTTTTAAAACATTTTTAACTTCTGTAATAGGAATTGCTATTCTTCTTAAATTTCTTTCAGATCCTATATTAGAAGTTGTACCAATTACTAAGTCAACATCACTTATTGCTTCATCTAGTGTTTTTACTATTTTGCAATTTTGCAAAATATCTGCAGCATGGGAAGAAAACCTTATTGCAACATCCCCAAAGCTTTCTGGATTAACTATATATAGCTCTTTAAAATTGAAATTTTTCATGCATCTAGCTACCATTCCAATATTAAATTCATAGCTTGGTTCGACTAAAACTATTCTCACAAATACTAAAAAATAAATTTTTTATTAATATTTCTATATACTAATACTATGCCTTTGAGGCCTGGAAGATGTTATAGTAAATTAGATACAATGCCTTATACTAGAAAAGAGTATATTAAGGGAGCTCCTCCTCCTAAGCTAACGAGATATGATTTTGGAAATCCTTCTGGAAATTTTAAATCAAGAGTTGAACTTTATGCTTTAGAAGATGGATTGGTTAGAAGCAATGCTTTAGATGCAGCAAGAATGATAGCAAACAAAGAAATGGAAACCATTGGTCAGCAAAATTACCATTTAAAAGTTAACAAATATCCCCATCATATATTAAGGGAAAATAAAATGCTCGCTATGGCTGGTGCAGATAGACTTCAAGAAGGAATGAGATTAGCTTTTGGAAAACCTATAGGTACTGCTGCAATTGTTAATAAAGGAGATGTTATTTTATATATAAGGTGCGATCCTTCAGCAATTGAATTGGCAAAAAGAGCTTTAAAAAAGGCAGCATCTAAAATTTCTGTAAAAACAAGAATAAGGGTTATTCAATAGTTATAAAATTTTCCTAATTTTTTCATATAATTCATAAAAAGTATCCGAATAAATTACTTCATCTGCAATTTTAATCAATGTTTCATTCTTTGGATTAAATGCAATTTTATATCCGCAAATTTTAAGCATAGGAATATCAAAATCACTATCTCCTATTCCAATGCATTCTTTATTATTTATTCCTAATTTGGATAAAATGTTAGCTAAAATTTTTCCTTTATTTGTTGGTGTAACATTTATTTTAAATTTTCCATTCAATTTTCCTTCATCATCAAAATATAGATCATTGGCTACATAATGATCAAAATAAAGCTTTTTAGCTAATGTTTCCAATAAAGGAGTTAATCCTCCGCTTATAGCTATTATTTTAACTTTTTTATTCCTTAAAAAATCAAAAAATTCTTTGCAATAATCCCTTATTTCTACTTTTTCAAATAATTTAATTAATTCATCATAACTTATTTTATCCCAAAGCTTTATATCAAGTTCAGCCCATTTATAATAGGAAATTTTTTTGTTATAATATAACTCGGCATTTATTTTAGCTTTATCTTGAACATTTAAACATTCATGAACATATCTCCAAGCGCTATGAATTTTTGTAATTACACCGTCAACATCTATAGCTAAAGCTTTAAATTTCATCCAACTTCTTGTTTTAAAGCGCTTTTTATCGTAGCCTTTATTTCCCTATCTCTATATTTATTACC
>Ga0079996_113399_pt1 | contig 33809 bp, 45 predicted proteins | sample PerSpoAPS_AMetaG_FD_69199 | JGI IMG/M metagenome (GOLD analysis project Ga0079996, IMG submission 69199) | Thermal spring microbial communities from Yellowstone National Park, Wyoming, USA - Perpetual Spouter A (PS_A) MetaG (SPADES assembly)... | ecosystem: Environmental > Aquatic > Thermal... | reverse complement strand
CCACGTAGTCTTCTTTAACCCTGTATCCCGAGCCTTTATGCAGAAGCATAGATAGCTTCCTAATCCTTAGCCTCCTACCCCTCCTAGGATTGTTCCTCCAGGCATTGGCATTTGCAAGGGCATCCCTATAGCAGTCAACAGCAACCCTGGATGGGAGGCCAAACCATTCTCTCAGCTCTCTATATAGAGTGTTGTGAACCCTCCCAATGCTCCTCAGATCTAGGCTCAGAATCCTGTTCATAGCGTAGTTAAGAGCAACATTGTATCTCCTGAGGAGCTCTATGGCCCAGGCTCGGGACTAACCATCATCCCTATCGAGATGGTTAGCAACCCCTCACTGCCAGAGGCCATAGAACCCCTCCAAAAACAAGTACCTGGAGGCTAATAAAACCATCCCCGCCCTGAAAGGCGAGGCTTTCAGTTGTAAAGACTCTGAGCCCAAGATTCTCTCTGCAGCGAATGCTATGTATAAACCATATATAATATTTGAATATAGGTGCGATATAGCTTCTACGTAATATAGCATATAGCTAGGTTACATTACTAATAGGGTTAAAGTAAAAAAGAGTGTTTGTATTACATGACTAGGGGTCTATGTGGCTAAACTCGATTTTGTCTCTATAGGGGAGGTTATGATACAGCTTAACAGCATAACTCCAGGGCCTCTTCGATATGCTAGATATTTTGAGGTCCATGTAGCGGGCTCTGAGGCCAATATTATGGTAGGTCTTAGTAAGCTTGGGTATAGAACGGGTCTTATAACGAGGATAGGTAGGGATGAGTTTGGCGAGATGATACTCAGAACACTCAGAGGTGAGGGTATCGATACAACCCATGTTAAGTTTATGGATAATGTGCCTACTGGAATATACTTTGTGCAGAGACATTACCCCATACCGGGTAAATCTACAGTCTTCTATTATAGGCATTTATCCGCAGCATCATATATGGATGAAGGCGATGTTGATGAGGAGTATATAGGCAGTTCTAGAGCTCTATTCCTTACCGGAATAACTCCAGCCCTCAGCGATAGCTGTTATAGAGCCTTTAGAAAGGCTATAGATGCTGCTAGATCCAGGGATATTGATATTATACTTGATACTAATATTAGAATGAAGCTCTGGAAAACCCCTGAAAGGGCTAGGGAGGCTCTACTACCAGTGCTGAGAGATACCAGGATTCTGATCACGAATAAAGAAGACCTAGCAGTACTATATCCGGAAGCCATGGATTCTAAGAAACAGCTTATTAACAAGCTCTTAAACCTAGGTATAGAGATGATCGTTATAAAAAAGGGTGAGGAGGGAAGCGAGCTCCATACAAGAGACGGGAAGGAGGTGTTTGAAAAAGCCATCGAGATCCCGATTATAGAGGACGTAATAGGTGCTGGAGATGCTTTTGACGCAGCACTTTTGGCAAGCCTATACAGAGGTATTGAACCCTCGCAAGCACTGAGATACGCAAACATAGCTGGAGCTCTAGTAGTTACTGTAAGAGGAGATATCGAGGCTCAGCCGACATGGGATGTGCTTGAGACACTATCAAGATATATGAGGGAGAAAATGGAATATATAAGGTGATTTATTATTCTGGGCACATTACATTTTAATACTTATTAAGTATTTTAGGTATATAGAGTTCGTGTGGTAGAGACTTGATACATGTCTAGAGAGGAGATATATACTATAGAACATGTTTTATATGGAACATATTAAATAATACGTTCCACCTTAGTAGGAGATGGTATACATGGCGTTTATGAGCATTCCAAGAAAAGCTTTAATATTACTGCCTATAGTTATTATAGCTGTTGCAGTTGGGCTTATATACTATTTCACATCCTCTCCTACCCAACCAACATATCCAGTAAAACCAGTAACCTTCATAGTCCCATTTGCAGCAGGAGGAGGCACTGATGCAACGGCTAGAATGATAGCAACTCTCATTGAGAACATGACAGGGTGGAAAGTTATTGTTGAAAATAGGGTTGGTGGAGGAGGCTCTATTGGGCATCTAGCAGCTGCAACATCTCTGCCCGACGGCTATACAGTAGGTATCATAACATTTGAGCTTTCAACATATGCATGGCTCGGAATTGCTAATGTCTCATATAGAGATTTTAAGCCTATAATGATGTATAATAGGGATGCAGCAGCAATTATTGTAAGAGCAGATGCACCATGGAAAAGCGTTGCCGAGTTGGTCGAATATATTAAAGCAAATCCTGGAAAACTCAAAGCATCAGGAACGGGTAGAGGAGGTGTATGGGATATAGCTAGGATAGGATGGCTTAAAGCAGCCGGCGTAGATCCCTCAGCCCTTCCGTGGGTACCCAGTGCGGGGGCTGCACCAGCTCTACAAGATCTTATAGCTGGTGGTATAGATATATGCACATGCAGCCTGCCGGAAGCGGCGTCCCTTATAAAAGCAGGCAGGGTCCGCGCTCTAGCCGTAATGGATGATGTTAGAAATCCAGCTTTTCCTGATGTACCAACTCTTAAGGAGCTGGGCATCAACTGGTCCTTTGGCACATGGAGGGGTATTGCTGTGCCTAAAGATACTCCAGATTATATAGTTAAAATATTACATGATACGATAAAAAAGGTTATTGATTCGCAGCAGTGGAAAGATTTCATGAGCAAAAGCGGTTTTGGGATGGCATATATGTCTCCAGAGGAGTTCAGAAAATTCCTTGAGAATGACTTTAAAGTTGTTGGAGAGCTATTAAAGGCAGCCGGCTATATCTAAGAGACATGTTAGAGAGCTGATAATTCGTGAAAGATCTCTTAGCGGGGTTTTTAGGAATATCTTCTGGTATTACGTTTTTACTACTCGGCCTAGGAATGCCTGTTTTAATAGCAAAGGGATACCCAGGTCCATTCTTCTTCCCAATGATATCTTCTATAGTCTTAATGACAAGCGGTATGCTTCTAATGCTTAAATATCTTACCAGGCGGCACAGAATAAGAAAGATGGAAGAAAATAGCCTTTTAGAGAATAGAGAACTGCCAACTCTAAAAAGCTTTGTTGCATCCATAGGTGGTTTCATAGGTGGTAAGGGATATCTGAGTGTAACCATATTTTTAACTTCCCTAGCTGCTTATATATCCTCTATAAATTATATAGGTTTCCTTCTATCGTCTTTTATATTTATGTATATAGTTATGACTATCTATGGTGTGCGCATGATCGATGCAGTTATCTATAGCACTATAACGATCATCTTCATTTACATGCTATTTATAGTCATGTTCAAGATAGTAATACCAGAACCTATACTAGGATCGATTTTGCCGAGGTGATCTTATTGGATCTGTTAACATCATTTCAAATGATATTTCAGCCCCATATTATTGTAACTATGTTTCTAGCTGCATTATTGGGCGTCTTTGTGGGGTCCATGCCAGGTCTTACAGCTACAATGGCAACAGCTCTTCTAATTCCATTTACATATTTTATGGATCCTCTCGCCGGTCTCTCCATGATAATAGCCATGAGCTCTGTTGCAATCTTTTCAGGAGATATACCAGCGGTCCTCCTAAGGATTCCTGGAACGCCCGCCTCAGCAGCATTAACCATTGACGCCTATTATTTGGCGCGGAGAAAGCCTTTATCAACTCTTGGTGTAGATGCCTTTTGCAGTATGTTGGGGGGTCTGTTTGGAACTTCTATCTTAATATTTACTGCACCTATACTTGCTGACTTCGTTACCGGATTCTCGAGTGCTGAGTATTTTTGGCTTACCCTTTGGGGGTTGTCAATGGCTATTATCATATCTGCGGAAGACCCTTTAAAAGGCATATTAGGCGTGGCTATAGGGCTTCTGATCTCAAGCATAGGATTAGATCCTGTGTATGGGTATCCTAGATACACTCTAGGTATTCCCGATCTTCTTAGTGGAATTAGCTTCATACCCGCCTTGATCGGGTTTTTCGCAATACCCCAGCTTCTTTGGCTCATATCGAGGCCTAGAGAGAAATACGCGATCAAGTTTGAATCTAATGAGAGGGTCTTTGGCTTGATTGGCGAGGTTTTAAAGAAGTACAAGTTGGTTATCCTTAGGTCTGCTGGCATTGGAACATTTACAGGTGCTCTACCAGGGGCTGGTGCAGATATAGCTGCATGGACCTCCTATGGCGTTGCTAAAAGATTGAGCAGAAAGCCTGATGAGTATGGGAAAGGATCGCTAGAGGGTGTAGTTGCCGCAACATCAGCGAATAATGCAGCAATCCCCGGAGCATGGATTCCTCTTTTGGTCTTCGGCATCCCAGGAGACTCTATAACGGCAATAGTCCTGGGAGCTCTTTTAGCCCACGGACTAAGACCTGGTCCAACTCTGTTTCAAGAACAGGGGATCCTAGTGACAGCCCTATTTATGGCATTTGTGATAGCAAATATAATGATATTGCCCATAGGCTATGCTGCAATTAGGCTCTCAAGCCGTATACTGAGGGTTCCTAATAACATATTAGCACCGGTAATAGCAGTGTTTTGCGTAATAGGTGCCTATGCTGTTAATAATAACTTATTCGATATCTGGCTAATGCTTTTACTCGGCATTATGGGCTATTTCATGGAGAGACTAGGGATCCCTATACCTCCTATAGTTCTAGCAATAATCCTAGGGCCAATGGTAGAGTTTAATTTCATAACAACCTTGATCAAATCAGATCTAAATCCGATCATGTTCTTCTCAAGACCAATAGCAGCAGGTCTCGCTGTAATAACGATCACAACATGGGTACTTCCATTCATACTTGCTAGACTAAGAAGCCTGAGGTAATTAATTATGCTATATTAATGAAATGCTATTTTGAGTTAAAAGTCCTGTTTTGTTTGATCATTTCAAATTTAAAGATAAGATCAACATTATTTACCTATTTTCTCAGATGATCTTTAAAATACAAGCGATATCTTTGAGAAGAGATGGACTATATAGAGTAGTGTTAGCCATATTTAAGCGCTCCTCTTAATAGACCCTGGATTATGTATCTCTGCATAAACCCATAGAGAATTACCGGAACTATGCCTACGAACAGTGTTAGTGCAGCTAACCCCCCAGGGTCTACTATCTCTCCTCCCCATAGGAAGAATTGAATCGCTATTGGAACTGTATATATTTCAGGGCTTGAGATGAGGATTACAGAGAACAGAAGATCGCCCCATGATAATGTGAATGCAAATACAAATGCTGTAGCTATCGCCGGCAGGGATAGTGGAAGCACGATCCTTATGAGAACCTGCATTCTGGTAGCTCCATCGACTAATGCAGCATCCTCCAGCTCTTTCGGCATGTTGAGCATATAGCTCCTTATCAGGAGGGTCGATACGGGGACTGTATATGCTAGGTGAGCTATTGCTAGACCTAGTAGTGTGTTATATAGCCCTAAGATCCTGTAGATCATTAGGAGAGGTATAACTATTATAAATACTGGAAACGTGTATGAAAACACTATAAGCCCCTCAATCGAGCTCTTAAATCTACTTGGAATCTGGCTAGGGAGTATCCAGCTAGAAAGCCCAGGGCCACACTTATTAGAGAAGATATTAGAGAAACTATAAAGCTATTCCTAATAGCTTGGGATATAGGTATAGGGAGTGCAGCCCTAATACCATGCCCCCTAAAATATTCCTCAGCAGTTGGTGCTACAAGAGAGACTAGGTTCTGTAGCGTTAGCGTGCTCGGGATCCAGTTCCATGCATCTTCAGGCCTTGAGAAAGCTGTCTTGATGGGCCAATATGCAGGAATAATGATCCATGCAATTAATAAGAATATAGATATCCATATAACAATCCCTCTAATAATTTTAAAAATAAGGATACCCATAGGCTACACCCTCATATATCTCAATGTAACAAATATCAGGGCTAGGTATAGTGGGAGAACAAGCACGCTATAGGCAGCGGCTAGAGAGATGTTAGCCTCACCCATAAAGGCAAGCCTATATGCGGCTACCGGGATCGTGAGGGTCCTATCTATCGGCCCTCCAGCAGTCGTCAGATATATCTGTGCAAACTCGCCCATAGTCCAGATCAAGCTTAGTAAAGCAACTGTAAGCATAACAGGCTTAAGAAGAGGGAGCGTTATATAGAAAAATTTCTGATATCCTCTGGCCCCATCGATCTCCGATGCTTCGTAGAGATCCTGAGGAATCGCCTGCAGCCCCGCCAACAGCCCCATCATAAAGAAAGGCCATCCATGCAACACACTAAGTATAATGACCGATAGCATGGCATAGTCATAGCCTAGCCAATGAATTGGAGCGAAGCCTCCAAGAGCTATAACCTTGTTAAAAGCACCCTCCCGCGCAAAGTTGAACCAGAACATAACGGCAGCCACGTAGGAGGGCACGGCCCATGGGAATACAGATAGAGCCCTAACAATACTTCTCCCTCTAAATCTTGAGGTAAGAAGCAATGCAGCTCCTAGTCCTATTAATAATTTTAACGTTACAGATGTAAATGCATATATGAAGGTATTAATCAGAGATGTTATCGTTATAGGCGAGCTCAGTAATCTAATGTAGTTATCAAAATATATGAATACAGCTTCTCCGCCAACCCTCTTTTCATAAAAGCTTAACCAGATATTATATATCATAGGAATTATTAATATAAAGATCAAAACAATTAAGACAGGCAATATATAAGTATTGAGCATCTAATCCCCTCCTAATTCTCATACCTAACATGCCTCTATGCATTGTGAGCATCTTCATAAATTTATAAAGTGAAATTAACAAGTTATATCTAAAATATATAGGAATATATTAGGGACATATTAGCTGTAGATATACGAGTGGGTTATGATCAAGGGACTCTCAAGAACCATACTTGCAGGGATTATAATAGCTATCATTGCAATAGGAATAGCCACATACCTGTTCGTCACCACTATGGGTATAGGACAGCCCGGAGGGAAACCTATGCTAGTTATATGGGGGAGGGCTACATTTGTACCTCCACAACTATATTGGGTAGAGCAAAAGGTTAGGAAATGGGCTTCTGAGAAGGGGGTTGATGTAGAGATCACATGGATATCTGTGGCTGAGATTGGGAGAAAATTGTTAGCAGCTGTTGAGGCAGGTTCTCCCCCTTATGTAGTTATAAATGGCCATCCTGTCGCTGTATTTGCTGAAAAAGGTCTCTTAGTGCCTCTTGATGATATAGTTGATAAGCTTGGAAGAGATGATATATATGAGATCAAGTTAAGGACAAGTTAAGGACATGCATATTCATGGGTAAGATGTATTGCATACCAATGCATTTCGAAATAACATGGCTCCATGTTAGGATGAACATTGTTCAGAAAGCTAATGCGTCTTCATATTTACCTCCTAAGAGTTTTGAAGATCTATATTCTCTGGCAAAAAATCCCTAACAATACAGAACCAGGTGTATACGGGATTGGATGGAGCTATGGACTAAACGGCTTCGACACATGGTGGATGTTCGAGCATCTATGGGCTTATTATGGTGGTGGCATGCTAGAGAATAGATCCTCTGCAGGTGTGATCATGGATAGACCCCCATATCGAGACGGTCTTAAGAAAGCCTTTGCTTACATAGCAAAGTTTCTAGACGAGAAACTAACACCTCCAGATAGTACCGAGTGGGTTGATATATCTAATAACCTTGCATATATCCAGGGAAGGATAGCAATGACTCTTAACCCTCTAAGCATTTACTACGCCCTTATAAATGAGAAACCCGAGCTAGCGGCTAAAACCAAGCTTTTCCTCCCACCTGTGAGTGTTGATCTTGGGGATGAGAGTGTTTTCATATTTAAGGCTACCAAATATCCTGATCTGGCTAAAGATCTTGTATACTATCTGTTTAAGGATAAGGATGACTATAGAGTAGGGTTCTGCGAGTCTGGAGCACTATACTCAATGCCCATATTTAAGTCACAAGTTAAAAAGATAAGCGATGCATGGAAGCAGGGGAAGTGGCCAGCACTAGGCGAGGATCCTGCTATAGCAGTTGAGAAAATTAAATATCATGAGACAGCAGCATTTCCACTTGGAGAGAGAACAACCCCTTCAGAACTGTTTAGAGAGGGCTTCATATGGAATGAGATGATACAGCGAGTAGTTATAAAGAAAGAGGATCCAGATAAAATAATAAGTGAATATGCATCAAGATTTAGAGAGGAAGTTAGAAAAGCGTATGGTAGCTAAATAAACAGCCGAGGGAAGCATTATCTCGGAGGTCAGGCTACTCAATATTACTAAAAGATTTGGAAAGGTCGGGGCTGTTAACGGAGTAGACCTCGTGATCAAGAAGAGAGAATTTTTAGTCTTACCAGGTCCCAGGTCCTTCAGGATGCAGTAAGTCTGCTACATTAAGAATCTGGGCTTAAGAGGCCAGATAGCGGCAGAGTTTACATTGATGATATTGATGTCACAGATCTTCCTCCTAGGGAGAGAAACGTTTCAATGGTTTTCCAGAATTACGCGCTATACCCTCACATGAGGGTGTTTGACAACAGGGCAAGCCTCGCCCTTCATGGCGGGGTTTTTAAGGCTTCCACCATATATTGGGAGTCGGTCTTGGCGGGCAAGAGTGCTGGTAGAATGTCCAGCAGGAGAATCCCGAGGCGTGCCCGCTGAAGACCCCGACCCCTTGGAAGCATTCAAAAAGCAGATAGATATGAGGGAGAGGTGCTATTCGATATTGGCTTGGCATTTGCTAGGCTATGGAACGAGATTAACTATGAGAAGAGGCAGGCATTCTTCAGTAGAGAGCTAACACCTAAGAAGTACTATGAGTTAACAAGAAATACTATCACAGATATAAAGAGGTTCTAGGTGTTAATGCTGATCAGATTATTAATAAGAGTGATTAGGCTTGGAATGCGTTCTTCGAGCTCTTAAAGCTTAGGAAACAGTGTAAACTACCACCATTCATTAAGAAGCTATCTCCACTAGGCTATTGGAAGGACAGGGATACGGGGAGAAGAGGATACATATATTGATATAGATATCATCTTGAGCCTATTAGCAAGAACGGGGGATACATAGTACTTGAAGACTTCGATCTTAAAATAAAGTATGTTGGCAGGATTAGATGGGAGGGTAAGCAGAGAAGACTTGAAATAGTATATGAGGCTGGTAGGTGGCAAGCACACATACCAATAGAGGTTGGTGTTGAGCCACCTAAATCAAATCCAGAGGGCTATGTAAAGCCCATACACGATGATGAGGAGGGGGAAAGAAGAAGCAGAGGATCATAAATCCTAGGAGTATTAGGCAGAGGGATTCCATAGGGGATAGGGAGGCTTTCATGGATATGGTTTGAATAACTTATTCGCTGTGGTAATCTCGGATGGATCAGCTTTGCTTATCAAAGGCGGAAAGATCAAGTCTGAGTATTATTGGTGGAAGAGGGAGATAGCTAACTTATCAATCTATAAGGGATGTGCTGAGGAGGCTTGGGGTATTGACATGGATCTACTACCTCGAGAGGTATCTGGATGCTATGTATAAGAGGGATGAGAGGCTAAGACATCTCTACATAATAGCTACCAGATTCCTAGCAGATGATCTGTATAGAAGAGGTGTTAGGAAGCTATACATAGAATACCCGATCATGTTTAGCCAAGAAAATGGCAATGAGTATAACACTAACATAGGGTGGTTTTAGGAAGATAAACCTGTGGATCGTTGATATATTCATGGAATATGGTATCGATGTTGAGATGTTCCTGAGGACTATACCGGTCAGAGATGCTCTATATGTGGAGTAAAACACAGGAAGGAAAGGGTATACAGAGGACTGTATATATGTAAAAGACTGGGAAGAAGATCAATGCGGACATAAATGCTGCTCTGAACATAGCGAGAAGACTGGGACATAGGATAAGGATATCGAGGAAGATTGAGAGCTACTTGGTAGCACATAATGGTGTAAGACGATTAATCCCTCTCCAGAGGCTAACACCCGAGACCCCAGCATAGAAACCCCGCCCTTCAGGGCGGAGAGGGTGCATAACATAGCTTTTCCTCTTAGATTGAAGAAGCTACCGAAGGATGAGATCAAGAGAAAGGTTAAGATGATCGCTGAAATGCTTAAGATAAAGGATCTACCGGACAGATCTCCCAGACAGCTATCTGGTGGACAACAACAGAGAGTAGCCTTAGCCAGGGCCCTAGTTAAGGAGCCCCAGGGTATTTCTTCTAGATGAGCCATTATCAAAGTTTAGACGCAAAGCTGAGGCTCTATATGAGGGTCGAGTTTAGAGCTTTGCAGAAGAAGACAGGTATAACGACGATCTATGTAACTCACGGCCAGGCTGAGGCCATGCCCATGGGCGATAGGCTAGCTGTAATGAACGCGGCAGGATTATTCAGGTAGGAACGCCAGATGAGATCTATAGCTCTCCGGAAGACCTATTTGTGGCTGGCTTCCTAGGAAGCCCTCCGATGGATCTATTCGAGGCAAAGGTAGATGTGTTAGGATCCAGCGTGATTTTGCTTGCCGATAAGATTATGATGAGGTTAGAGGGCAAACCCATTTTGCAAAGTATTCCAGGGTCGTGGTGGGGGGTAAGGCCTGAAAGAATATTTCTATCGAGAGCGAGATCGGATACATCTATAGGGCGTGGAGCTATTCAAATAGTTGAGAGACTCGGGGGAGATATAATATAATATAAGAGTTGGAGGATATCCCAATAAAGGCAAGGGCTGTGGCAATGCGTTTCCCTGATTTGATAGAGGATTATATGGAAGACGAGGAGGTCTGGATAGAGGCTAAGCCTGGAGATATATATTTATGATACTGAATCTGGAAATAGAATATGGGGATGAATTAAGTGCAATATATAGATCTTTCGGGGTGATCTATGTTGGATCCAATGTATAAGTTAGCTGTAGTTAGATATAGATTTATGAGGGAATGGCCCGGTGCCAGCGAGATATTTAGAATCCTCCATGATAAAGGGTGTGAAGTGGATTTCCTAGATCTTCCTGCAGATATAGATCAGAAGTCTCTTGCCAAGTCTCTCGAAGGATATGACTTCGTCATAACCTCTACCAGGCCCTATTATGGCGTGGAGTTCTTCAGCAATAACCAAGACGTATGTATACTTGCAAGACATGGAATAGGTTATGACAACATCGATGTTGAGGCAGCCGCTAACCACGGTGTCTATGTTATAAGGGTTCCCAACGTTGTTGAGAGAAACTCTGTAGCTGAACACACGATCGCCCTCATGCTAGCTATACTAAGAAGGATCCCGTGGGCGGATAGAGGCACGAGAGGAGGAAGATATAGGGTAATTAATTACACCTACAATTTATTTAAGGAGCTATCTGCACCGAAGGATCTTAGCGACATGGTTGTTGGAGTCATCGGGCTGGGGAACATAGGCTCTAGGGTTGCTGAGATACTTATCAGAGGCTTCGGTTCCAGGGTGATAGCCTATGACCCCTACATAGATCCCGGAAGGGCTAGGGATCTAGGGGTTGAGCTGGTTAAGAGCCTCGAAGAGGTCTTTACCAGGAGCGATATAGTAACTATCCACACACCCCTGACCCCCGAGACGAGGCGAATGATCAATAGGGATGTTCTTTCAAGAGCCAGAAGGGGATTGATTTTGATAAACACGGCGAGAGGTGAGGTAATAGATACAGAGGCTCTTCTATGGGCAATGAGGGAGGGCATAGTCAGCTATGCAGGGCTAGACGTATTTGAGACAGAACCATTGCCAGAGAACCACCCACTGCTAGGGACAGAGAACACGATCCTCACGCCCCATATAGCGGCTTTTGTAGAGACTACGCAGAGGAGAATGCTAGGGTCTATAGTAAAGGCAATAGCAAACTATATCGATGGAAAACCGATGGATGAGCACGCGGTGGTAGTTGCAAAACCTAGGAATCCTAGGAAGCCCAGGATCTATAGATAGCTCTCAGTTCAATAGTAACCCTTTTAGGGCTTTATCCTTTTGACATTAGATAGAGGATAAACCCTGCTCTTAAGGGCAGAGTGGTGCTTACGTTTTTAAGCTTCCTAAGAAAATATCTATAGCTGTGATGAGGTATATAAAGCCTTGAGGGCTTGGGGCTGTATCCTTTTTCATGGTAGTAGGAATGCTTTTATATTCGTTTGCTGTCTGGGCTTAAGCTTATAAGCATCTAATCCCTAATTGTATTGATGATGAGGTGATATCTCTGCTAGATCTTGGTGTGGAGAGACCTCGGGAAGCGATGACCTTTGGAGCACCCGAGACCGAGGCTCTATTGAGGCAGAGCCCCCATCTAGAGCCTCGGGATCCAAGGATAGATGGGAGCACAGTGCCGCTGGGCCCCACAGCCACCCATGAAACCATAGGGATATCCAAAACCCTGTGGGGGAGGTGGAAGCCCCCGATGCCACAGGATCAAAACCCTGTGGATCAGGAAGCAAAGCAATCCAAAACAAATTAATATCAGTGATAATCAAGGATCATCGAGGGACAAGCGGATGATGGGTGAGGAGAGAACATCCGGGCAGAGAACCGATAAACTGTACAGGTGACGGATAAAGCCTCTTAGGGATGCGAGGTGAGGGACATTATTAGAGGGATTATCCATTTAATAGATTTCCATAATATCGTGTAGGTGTTGCTTGTTTCCTGTGGAGGGTTATAGAATCGTTAAAAATCTATTCTGTGACGTCAGAGATCCCTGTTTCTGTTATTACAAATATTGCTTCTCCTTCGGGTAGGTGTGGTGCATCAATCACCCTGGCTATTCTCTTATTACCCCTGCTTTTCCTTAGATGAACTCTGACACCTGGCGCGTGCCCCACTATATGTCCTCCAACTGCTACTGTGGGATCTCCATAGAAGACATCGGGCCTTGCCATTACCTGGTTTGTTATAACTACAGCTATGTTGAATACTTCCGCTAGGTTTTGTAGCTGATGTAGATGTTTATTCAGCTTCTGCTGTCTTAATGCTAGATTCTCCCTGCCTGGGTACTCTGCCCTGAAGTGTCCTGTAACAGAGTCTACTACTACTAGCTTTATGTTCTTTTCTGGTATTAGCTCCCTCAGCTCCTCAACTATTGCTATCTGATGATCACTACTAACAGCCCTTATAAAGTATATTTTATCCATAGCTTCGTCAGGATCTAGTCCCTTTCCCCTAGCCATAGCCTCAATCCTCTCCCATCTGAAGGTCCCCTCAGTATCTATATAAACAGCTGATCCTCCCAGACCGCCCTTTTCTGGGGGCATCTGCACATTTACAGCTAGTTGGTGGCATATTTGGGTCTTACCGGTTCCATATTCTCCGAAGAACTCGGTTATTGTCTTTGTCTCTATTCCCCCGCCGAGCAGCTGATCCAGAGCCTTGCTCCCGGTAGTTATTCTCCCAACATTGATTCTCTCCATCTTAACCTCCTTAGCAGTCTTGAACCTAATATCTAGAGCCTCCCTAGCAGCGTTTATTATCTTCATGGCTGTTGGAAGCGGTATTCCCAGCGTGACACTGAGATCTTGGGCGCTAGCCGTTACCAGGGATTCCAGCGATGTGTAGCCTGAATCCTTTAGCTTAGCTATAATGCTTGGCGATACATCAAGCTCATCTATACTCCTGATCCTCTTAACAGGCTTAGTCTCACTAGCCATATGCTTCCCATAAATATATTAATCAAGCTCCACTAAATATAACCTCCCCCCTATAACAACAGTCTTTTTCTCTAGGATAGAACAGCAGAGTCTTATGAGGCTCTATACAGCTTCCTTTTTCCATATACTCAAGGTTATAGCTATAACAAGATAATAAAATAAGCAAAAGCCTAAAAATACAATATATTTAGCAATTCTAAAAATTTTCCTGAGAATCTTTTATTAATAAAGTAGAATACAGAATAGTTATCCTATATAGAGCTAGGATACCGGGATTCTACAGTTGAAAGACAAGCTGGTATAGCTTTAAGATCCTATGTTAGCTTAGAACGGTCCTGGGGGATATTAGAGTTGTTAAGGTTCTAAGGGATTATTGGAAGCATAGTTTTAAGGAAATACGCCTCCCGATATTAAATAAAAGGGCAAGCCTCACCCTTCAGGGCAGAAATGGGCTGTATCCTTTTTCATGGTAGTGGGAATGCTTTTATATTCATTTGTTGTCTGGGCTTAAGCTTATAAGCATCCAGTTCATAATTGTATTGATGATGAGGTGATATCTCTGCTAGATCTGGGCGTAGAGAGACCTGGAAGCGATGACCGCTGGAACTCCCGAGACCCCAGATGAGAGGCTCATAGTGTTAGGGCTTGACGGGGGCCCATGAGGTTCTGGTGAAGCCGTGAACCCGGGCCTAGGCCCAACCCCGCCAGCGGAAATACCGTTAGCGGGAAACGCATCTTTAAAAGTGAGGAAGTTTCTAGGACAAACTCTTTTAATAGCTAATGTAGATCCATAGCTGAATACTAGTTCCAATGGTATAAATTTTAATACTTTAATATTTAATGTTCTCTTCCTTATAATCTCGATAGCCTTAACATTCTAGTTATTTTTAGATGTTCTCATGTGTGTTTATTGGTTGTCTGTTTCTTGCTTCAATGCTTATAAGCTTTGAATTACTTATAGTAGTATTGGAGGAAGTGGTTTTGGTGCTTTCAGAGGAGCAGAAGAAGCTTTTAGTAGAGCTCTGGAATCGTGGGGCTAGGTTGGAGGATATAGCTAGGTCTGTTGGGATTCCTGCTAAGAAGGTTAGCTTGTATGCTAGGTTTCTAGGCCTTCCTCCACGTCGTAGGGATCCTTGGAATAAGAGGATTGGAGATGAGGAATTGAAGCAGATTATAGATCTGTGGAAGGCTGGTACCCCGGTGAAGGAGATTGCAAGGCGCCTCGGCGTCACAGAAACCACTATCTTGACCTATCTCAACGTTATGGGTTTAAGGAGGCGGGAAAGGCTTTATGAGAAGGTTGAGGAGGTCATGAAGATGCTGGAGACGAAATGCTATATAACCTCAAAGGAGCTGGCAAGAATGAAGATAAAACTACCTCGTAGGAAATTCCTAGAGGCGCTAAGCAAAAGGGTAGAGAACGTTGTAGTATTTAAAATAAGGCAAACTTCAACCACGAAATATACAGTGCTACGTCCAAGGTTGGCACGCAGCTTAATAATATATCTACGGGGGTGTGAGAATGGTGTGGCGAGATTCATTGTAGATAACATAGTTAATAAAAATGCGCCGCTAGCATCGATAAAAAGTATACTGAAAAGAAGCGGAGCACCTCCGGAACTATTACAGGCAGTCTACAACCTCATACTCCAAACAAGCCCCAAATACAGCAACAAATCTAGAACAGGACAAACCCAGCAGACCCAGTAACAACGCCACAACCTTCTTTCTGCCCTGAAAGACGGGGTTTCTATTCTCTGGACATGCTATTACCCTTCTGGTGGGATTTAATAGTTTGATGCGTATCACTAGCTTCTAGCTTCACACAGATCTTTAATATTTGATGTAGAACTGCTAAAAGGAAAAGGGCTAGAAAATCGGCGTTCGGTTTCCTAAAGCGATAAAGTGGATAAAATGAGGATAGGGCTGTGGACTGAGTATCCTAATGAATAGAGGCTGAGGGTATAGTAAGGCGATGAGGATAAGTTCGCTCAAGGCTTGTGAAGCCGAAGGAGGAGTTGGTATTAAAGGATAAGATACTAACCCTTGAAGTCGCCTGTCCTCCGACGGACATTGGCTGTCGCTGATATTATCTTGTTTCAAGATTGCTTTGCATTTTGATCCACAGGGTTTCTATGGTATCCCTGTGGCCATTGAGAGACCTTTACCACCCACAGAGACCCAGGGATCTCTATAGGCTCACTGGTAGCTGTGGAGCCTAGCGGAATGGAACTCCTATCTAGGATAGAAACCCCGAAGCCCTTCTGGGCAGAGCCCTCATAAAGGGCTTCGAGGGCTTTAAAATAGATATTGATCAAGGCTACTACCTCTCTATGCTACCTCTCGTCTCCTTTGCTACAGATCCTTATCCTATCCTCTCCATACTCTATCAGAGCATTGTATATTAGGCACGTTTAAAGGTGTTCCTTGGATCTACCATTAATACCGGCACTCTCTACTCCTTAGCCTTATCTATTATCGCATTCAGCTCTCCCTTCAAAGCACTCTGATATATCCTATGCCTCAGCTGCTTATTCTTATACCTGCTGATCATAACCCTTATATCTTCCCCGGATATTCTCTCAATAACTATTACTTTTCTCATCCTCTCTTATCCTCATGGCGCCCTTGACTATTAGGTCTGCTATCTTCCACCTATAATCTCTCTTCTTCCCCTCCTTAAGCTTCTCCATAGCCTTTCTAGCCTTCCTACTACCGGATCCGGTTGCCTTAGCAAGATCTGTCTCAAGGATTGTTGCGAATGCTTCGTAGATTATTGCAACTGAGTTCTCATTAACATTGACAGGCTTAACAATATTCTCTGGCTTGTAGATATTAACCCCCTTCTTAAGTGCTAGGTGAAATATTGCTCTTCTATTCCTCCTGTCAAGCTTGATCTTAGCATGTGATGTCGGCTTTCTACGCAAAACGGTCTAATAGAACTCTAAGTAAGGATCATCTCCACTATAAATGGCAAGACTTTCAGTTTTAATGAACTCAGCTTTATATATCCCCAGTCTCATTATCCTATGTGAAGCGGTGGTGAAAAGGTGGCTGAAACTGCTCATAAGATACTCAGTGATGCTATTGGGCAAATAGTGCTTGTGAGGTTGAGGGGAGATAGGGATGTTAGGGGGAGGCTCAGGAGCTTCGATATATATTTAAACATAGTTCTGGATAATGCTGAGGAGATAAGATCCGATGGCACAACTAGAAAACTTGGTACTATAGTTATAAGGGGTGAGAATGTGGTTTTGATCTCGCCGGCTGAAGTTAGGTAGTGTAGACGGGGTGTAAAGCTATGGGTAAAGGAACACCCTCTATGGGTAAAAGATCCAAGGGTGTGACCCATATAAAGTGTAGAAGATGTGGTAGGGTCGCTTACAATGTTTCTAAAAAGTATTGCGCCGCATGTGGTTTCGGAAGATCTAGAAGGATTAGAAGATATAGCTGGAGCTCTAGAAAGGTAAATAGGTTGAGGCTTCCAAGTAAGTAGGGGTATGGTTAGCCATACTGAGTGGAAGCGATATTAGGCTAGCAGTAGCTTTTATAATAATATTCATAGCCTTTATATTTGCTGTAGATACCTACTATACCTCCCTACAGTATTATGGTTCATATATCTCTGACGAGATATGGTATGTCGACTCAGCCCGTAACCTAATGCTTAGACTGGGTATTCAACCCAGACTCTCTGAGCCCATGGCAACCGTGTTTATAGATAGACAATACGATCTAAACACAGTGGCAAACCAAATCCTGTCTGTGAAAGGTGTCGAAAGTGTTAAAAGAATCGAGAAGGCATGGGGGATATATGTTAAGGCTTCCTTGTGGAGCGTCTTTTCTGAGATCAGAAACATTCCAGGGGTTATAGAGATTAAGCCTGGATACGAGTACGGGGACGCGGAGAACATAAATAACTATTACAATATGGAGCACCCGCCCTTGGGTAAGTATATCCTCATGCTCTCAATGGCTACTATAGGAGACAGCCCAGTTGGGTGGAGAATACCAGGAATGATCTCTGGGGGTATTCTATGTATCGTTGTAGGGCTAATAGCTAGAGAAGCAACTAGAAGAGATATATATGCCCTTCTAGCCTCTATACTAGCAGCTTCAGACCCTCTCATAAGAAACATGGCTGGTATTGCTATGCTAGATATCTATCTATCGCTCTTCACCTCAGTTTCGATTTATATGGCTCTCAGAGGATCATGGATCCTCACCGGTATATTCCTAGGCCTAGCTGTATCGACCAAAATGAGCGGAGCATTTGTAATATTACCTCTAATAATTATCACAATCATTAGAAATCGAAGCCTCACAAAGATCTACAGAGACCTGGTAATAATCCCTGGTATCGTTTTCATAGCACTTAGCTTACCACTCATCTACCTCTTTGGACTACAGTCATGGTATGATCAGAGTATAGCAGGAGCAATAAGCTGGCATCTAAAAACCAAGACAGCTCCAGGCGAGGGTCCCCCTGTATCAGCCCCATGGATGTGGTTATACGGAGATAACCCATTCTATCTAACTGTCTCACCAGACACCATTGCAAGGGGTAATATATATGTCTATCTAGGCTCTATAGCGCTCTCCGCAGCTCTGCTACCTGCAGCTAGGTTCTTCACATGCATATCCATGATAACGATCTCAACTTACATGACGTGGCTGGGATATGTGATCCTATGGTTAGCAGGAAACCACTCACAATATAGTTTTTACATGATCCAGCTATCTCCCCTATTCTCTGCTCTCTTTATAACACAGCTCTGGATCCTATTAGAAAACACCGACATAGTAATTAGATCTTATCCTAGACGGAGCCGCTTGTCCCCAGCCAGCAATTAAATCGATAACCCTATAGGATCTCTCCCTGTCTCTTAGGCATTGTTGCTATTTTTCATCTTTCTACTTCCAGCTCCTTGTTATCCTCTCTATGAGAATATTACTATGTTCCTGCAACCATAAAGGAAAGCCTCAAAGATGGATACTAGAATTCATATCTATAAAATGGATCTACCTATCTGTTCGATACTAATAACTTCAGGTACCGCTCTAAACCTCTTTATTTCATATGGGTTTATAATGTTTGGTGGAAAATTCCTCGTGAAGTCCTACAATGTGAGTGAGGATTGAGACCCAATGTGGGGGCTCATGTTGATACCAAGAGGTATAGGAACTAGAGTGCAGGGTTTTCCCACAGCAATGAACTGGAGACTACGATGAAGGTGGAGCTGTGGGTTGGGATCTCTGTGAGCGGGTAGATGTAGATAATGCGGCGGGACGATGAAAGCTCTGCCTGACGCGATGGAGCCTAAGGGAGAGGGCTTGATCAAATATATCAAGTTCTATGAAACCCGAACTCCTCAAAGGAGCTGTCGATGCCTAGGGAAGATGGCTAGAAGGAAGAACAATAGAATCGAGCGCGTGCTGTTGAACTCGGAGATAGGGTATTATGACCTCCTCCCCATCTAAAAGGCAAGGCTTTCTGTTATAAAGGGAACTGGTCTTTAGTATCTACGTCTATATTTCGAGAGGGTTCGCGGTTCTTAAAGAGATCACGAACATGGTTATAAGCATATTTATATATATTATCCAATACTGGAAAAGTGCTCCAAGGGATCAAGGAACATGGTCAAGAATTCCTAGAATCGAATCACTATGAGCTCAGGGAGATGTATTCTACTATCTTGTCCCACTATATATGTAGTGTGTCGAGACGCAGCCACTAGGTTTCTTATCTTAGGAGGAATAGGGCTAGGCAATATTCTGGGGGATCTTCGATGAGCATGTTAAGTATCTAGGTCTAAGGGAAAAGAATCTTCGGAGTATGAGGCACAAGGATATAACATGGAGAATAGCTTGGGAATAGGCTAGTATCAAGTTGATCTAGAAATGGTTAATGAAATACTTATGCCGAGGATCAATAGTGCTAGTCTCTGCATAGTTACTATTCGTATGGAAAAGATGGTTTTAGGAAAGGCATGGATCTGATAGTGGTGGGACTAGCTTCAGGCTTCTTTCTACAGAGCTTATAGCCGCCAACGAGCAATGGGGATATCTAAATCCATGCGGAGTGGTGGAGATTCTTCGATGACTAGGAATATTATAATATTCCTATGAAGGAGAGAACACATCAACAACGATATGAAAGAGCAGCAATAATCACGATAACGATCGAGGGGTAGAAGGCAAGCTGTCTTAGGAAGATCAATATTTCTTAATAACAGATCCTGGGAAGTTTGATCTCTCCATTATTTGTAGCACTAAATTATTTACGTTTGGTTCGTCTTGGATAGGGTCCGGCTGCTTTTATAGATAAAAACCTTATATCTGTGGGAGGCATAGAGGGGGAGATTAGATGATCTATGTATAGCTCTATAGATACTCTATGAGGTTCTTTAGCTTTGACATAGACTCTAATATAAATGATGGGCCTGTATGTGCAAGAGTTTCTTCTTGAAATGTCTCTAGCTTATGATATCTAATTCCGGCTTTCTCAAGCATTTCTACAAGGGATCTATATCCTATGGGGTTCTCGGATGTTATGTAGCTACTGTTCTCATATACCACGAGATCTATATCTCTTACTTTAGTTATAATAGAGCTTGTCTCGATGTACGATAAAGGCTCTTTATCGGTGATGCTTATCCCCCCCACTATGTGGATCGCATCGCTTATATGGCTAGCCCCTCCCGGAGACCATAGACCACCTCTAGGGCCAAAGTCTAGGACAACTAGGATCTTTCTAACACTATTAGATCTTCTGGTAACAAGCTCGCTCAGCTTCCCATATAGCCCCATGGTAAGCTCTCTAGCCCTATCTATATAGCCTGTTATATAGCCCAGTATAGATGCATTTGATATGATCCCTGCTACATCTGTCGGCATTGGAAGAGGATATACAGGGATCTTCTCGCTTCTCAGCCTCTCGATTATCCCCCTCTGTACACCGGTTATGGTGACAACTATATCTGGTTTTAATTCTCTGATCATATCCATGTTGACGTGTGTATAGCTACCAACCTTGGGCTTTTTCCTAGCTTCTGAGGGCTTGTTTGAGAACGCATCTGTCCCGACTACTATATCTCCTAACCCCATCATGTAGAGGCTTTCCGTGAGACCCGAGCTCATGGAAACTATCTTCTCGATTGGCCACCTCACGATCTCGACGTACTCTCCTAGAATCTCGTTATAAATTCTCACTTTACCCCACCCAAGACCCTGTTTAATAGATATATAGAGGCTGTATATGGATCTATATCGCCGTTGGAAAGCATCTCGAGAATCTTTGTATCGCTACTATTAAAGATCTCTTCGATTTTACTCTCTATTATATGCTTAATCACTATAGAAGATCCATATATTCTCCTCTTCCTAACAACCTCCTGGAAATAACCGCTCTTCCTAAGATGCTCCACATGATCCTCAATTAGCGAGATAAGATCCTCAACTCCGGTACCCATTACAGCGGATACCTTAATAGCTCTAGGCTTCCAGCCACTCCTTCCAACAAACCCCTCATAATTCAGCACATCTATAACCTGTTTAAGCGTGATCTCTGCCTCGGGCTTATCAGCTTTATTCACTACATAGATATCGCCGATCTCCATTAACCCTGCCTTCAAAGCCTGAACCTCGTCACCAGCTCCGGGCATTACGAGGTTTAGAACAGTGTGGGAGATGTTTATTATATCCACATCAGTTTGTCCAGCACCAACGCTCTCTACTATTATCTTATCAAAACCTAGGCCGTCCAGCGCCTCTAACACTAGAACTGTTGATGCGCTCAAGCCCCCTCTAACACCTCTTGTTGCCATGCTTCTAATAAACACGCCAGGATCTGATGAGTGGATCTGCATTCTAATCCTATTACCCATGAAACTTCCCAACGTGAATGGCGAGCTCGGATCTATGCCTATAACAGCTACCCTATACAGCTTCTTCCTATACAGAGCTATTAGTCTCGATATGAGTGTACTCTTACCAACTCCTGGAGCCCCCGTCACCCCGATCACGTGAGCTCTCCCACCTCTCCTCATAAGCTCCCTCATTATAGACTTTATAATGCTCGGCTCAACATCTGCTGGGAACTCCACTATAGAGATCAATTTCGATATAGCTCTCAGATCCCCTTCTAAGGCTTTCTTTAGCAACATGCTGATTTGATCGCTATTACTACTCAAACCCTCTCCTCCTCTTTTCCGCAAGCTCCCTGATCTTTTCTATTATTTGCGATAACGGGGTGTCGGGAAAGAAGACCTCTGAGACCCCCATACCCTTTAGCTTTACAGCATCGTCCCAGGGTATTATGCCCCCCACCACTACCGGTATATCGTCCGCTCCGTATTCTTTTAAGAGTCTAAGGACTTCTGGCACTAGAGCCATGTGGGCTCCGCTCAATATGCTTATGCCAATAACGTCCGCATCCTCCTGTATAGCTGATCTCACCACCATCTCTGGCGTCTGTTTGATCCCCGTGTAGATCACCTCAAAGCCCGCGTCTTTAAGAGCTCTAGCAACCACCTTAGCCCCTCTATCATGCCCGTCCAAGCCTAGTTTCGCAACGAGAACCCTGTGCCTCCTTCTAAGCCCAATAACTCCTAGCGCTCGGACCTCCTCCCTAGCCTCCATGTGAGACCCCGACTATATCTCTAATATATTATTGGCTCGCTCCATTCGCCATATACGCTTCTAAGCACTCCCATGATCTCTCCAAGTGTTGCTAGAGATATAGCTGCGCTATATACGTAGGGGACTATGTTATCTCCTCTAGAAGCGGCTCTCTCCAGCTCTGTCAGGGCTGTGCTAACCTTAGCCTGATCTCTAGAGCTCTTGAGCTTCTTAAGCCTTGCTATCTGGTGGGCCCTCACCGAAGGTTCATCGATCTCTAGGAGGGGTATCTTGACCTCGTTCTCCAATATCTCGCCTTTGAAGGCATTAACCCCTACTATTATTCTCCTCATCTCCTCGATCTCTCTCTGTCTTCTATAGGCGCTCTCAGTAACCTCCCTCTGTGGATACCCCTTTTCAATAGCCTCCAGCATTCCACCCATGCTCTCAATCCTATCTATTATCTTCCAAGCTTCCTCCTCAACTTTATCTGTTAGCCACTCGATATAATAGGATCCAGCAAGAGGATCTACCGTGTCAGCTACACCACTCTCATAGGCTATGATCTGCTGGGTTCTGAGAGCAAGCTTCGCGGAGAACTCAGTGGGTAGGGCTAGAGCCTCGTCAAATGCATTAGTATGCAGGCTCTGAGTCCCCCCAAGAACCGCTGCGAGAGCCTGTAGCGTGACCCTTATAATGTTATTATAAGGCTCAACAGCTCTCAGCTCTACCCCGCTAGTCTGGGCATGGAATCTGAGCCACATGCTCCTAGCCTTCTTAGCCCCGAACCATTCCCTCATAATCTTTGCCCACATCCTCCTGGCAGCCCTGAACTTCGCAACATGCTCGAAGATGTTTATGCCAGCTACGAAGAAGAAGGAGAGCCTAGGGGCGAAACTATCAACGTCATATCCTCTCCTGATCATCTCCCTCACATATTCAATACCATCAGCTAGCGTGAAGGCTAGCTCCTGAACAGGTGTGGCGCCAGCTTCGTATATATGGTAACCAGATATGCTTATAGGATTCCACTTCGGGATATTCCTTATACTCCACTCTATAACATCAACACCTATCTTGAGCGCAGGTCTCGGCGGGAATACATAGGTCTTCTGCCCTATGAACTCCTTGAGCTGGTCATTCTGGGTAGTTCCCCCAATCATATGATCTGGAACACCGCGGCTTCTAGCAACAGCTACATAGAAGCTTAGCATCACAGGGGCAGGGGGGTTTATGGTCATGTTGGTCGTGATCTTACTCATATCTATATCCTTAAAGAGGATATCCATATCCCATAGAGAGGCCACCGATACACCCTCTACACCGACTTCGCCAACAGCTAGAGGATGATCCGGATCGAGACCCTGAAGGGTTACCTCATCAAAAGCTATTGAGAGACCTGTTTCACCATGTTCCACTAGATATTTAAGCCTCTTATTAGTATCCTCAGGCGTGCTAAACCCTGAGAACTCTCTTATCGTCCATACCCTCCCCCTATACATATTATAGTGTATACCCCTCGTAAAGGGATACTGCCCAGGCAATCCAATCTTATCGAAATAGCTTGTAGAGGCTATATCGAGAGGCGTATATACGGTTTTGATCTCTATGCCTGAGTCTGTTAAGAACCTCTCAAGCCTATCCTTATACCCAGCCCCGATCATCTCGTCCTGCCATTCCTTCAAAGTCCTCGCAAGTGCCTGTATAAAATCCTCTGAATAATCACCCAAGTTTTTCCCTTAATATATATAGTCTACGGCTAAAAATATAGCATAGCCATGTAGAGCCGGATCTTCAAGACCCTCTAATTATAATGATTCCATTCTTCTAGAAACTGCGAGTTGATTCTTTATATATGACCCCTTACGCTCTAAAGGGCGGGGTTTCGAATCTCTGGGTCTTGGGTGTTAGCCCTCTGATCGGGGTTTAATGGTTTGACACCGCTATGTGTTACGTGGTAGCTTTCTATCTTCCCTGTTATATTTATTTTGTATCCTAGTCTTCTTGCTACGTTTGGTGCAGCATAGATATCTACATTGATCTTCTTCCTAGTCTTTCTACACACATATAACACTCTATATATCCTTCCGTTCTTATGCTTTGCCGGCATATTGAGCATTCCTTGCTAGTGTAATCCTCTGGTATGAGCTCAACCTCTATACCGTACTCTATGTATAGATTTTTTAACTTCTCTATTATATAGATCATCAGCTAGAAACCTGATCGATATTATGTATAAATACCTGAGCCTCTCATCCCTAGTGTATATCGCTTCAAGGCGCCTCTCGCGATATTCTACCCATTTTGGGAGCTCAGCCTTCCTAGGCAGATCTCTTACAGCCTAGTATGTCTAGATCTCCCTCTTCCACCAGTAATACTCAGACTTGATAGACCCGCCTTTGACAAGCATGGCTGATCCATCTGTGATTACCACAGCAAATAGGTTGTTAAGATCCATGTCCATGAATGCCTGCTTATCGCCAATAGGATCCCTCTGCTTAATACTCCTAGGATTTACAATCTTACCCTTATAGTTAGGCTTAACATAGCCCCTCTTGTTAGACTTAGGCGGCTCCTCACCAACCTCTACTGGTATGTGTGCTTGCCACCTACCAGCATCATATATTATTTCAAGTTCCCTGCCTACCCTCCCACCTAATCCTGCCAGCATACCTTTACCAGATAACCCGCTTGTCCCCCGATGGTTGTTGATTATCACTGATATTCTTTTGTTTGGTGTTGCTGTGCTTCTTGATCCACAGGGTTTTGATCCTGTGGCATCGAGGGACTTCTACCTCCCCCAAAGAGATCTTAGGATCTCTATGGGTTCATAGGCGGCTGTGGAGCCCAGCGACACTGTGCTCCCATCTAGGATTGGAACCCCGAAGCCCTTCTGGGCATTGCCCTCATACAAGGCTTCGGTCTCGGGAGCTCTAAGCATCATCGCTTCCCGAGGTCTCTGCACACCATGATCTAGCAGAGATATCATCTCATCATCAAAATAGATAGGGATTTGGATGCTTATAAGCTTAAGCCTAGGCAACAAACGAATATAAAAGCATTCCCACTACCATGAAAAAGGATACAGCCCGACCACCTCTAGGCATATAGTGCGGCTAGGAAGTTTAAAACCCTAATGCTCCAAAACCATACCACGTCTTGAAAAGCGAGGTTTGCTAAGCTTTAACGTCATAGATCCTAAGAACTTATTTCCGATTCTGGTACAATGTTTAGAAGTTCTAAAAAGATCTAGAGCCTATATGATCTAACGCTGGTTTGAAAAGAAAACTAGGATCACATGGTCTCGTACCTTTTTTTCATGAGAATCGCGTCCTCCTCTATATTGGGGGACTCTGATATGACTACCCCCTTTACTTTGAAGTCTTTGAGAGCCTTTAGAATCTCTGTGTAATTGAGATCGGACTCTTCGAGATTTAAATGCTTGATCTCGCCTCTGTTACCATATTCTATCCCTGATATGTGTATGTGCATCGAATCCAGGGCTTCCCTTCCTAGCCTTTGCTCTATTTTTCTAAGTACATCCGCTATCTCCTCATAAGTGTTATACTTGCCAAGGGATCTGGCATGTAGATGGGCAAAGTCTATTGCCGGGAGGACCATTTCTAGCTCCTCAGATAGGGAGATCACCTCCTCTAGCTCCCCAAACTCTGCCAAGCCGCCCATAGTCTCTGGTCTGATCCATATTTCTATCCCTTCGTCCCTTAGCCTCTTAACGACATATCTAAGGGCGTCTCTAACCCTGTTATATGTGTTCTGGGGGGTTTCTCCGCCATAGTATGCTGGGTGAAATACGACTGAGAAAGCCCCTGCCTCACTACCGATCCTAGCTGAGTCGAGAAGCCTCTCTATGCTGGCCATCAGCTTAGCCTGATCGCGGGAGTTTAGGTTTATATAGTAAGGGGCGTGGGCTGTGAGTACAACGCCGAGTTCACTAGCTATGGCCCTGATCTCCGATGCCGATGCCCTACTCATCCTAACTCCCCTCACGAATTCAAGTTCCATCGCATCTAGACCCAGCTCCTTAACCCTTTTAACCCCGTCGGCAGATGTTTTCTTAGGGGTTGATAGAGGTATTCCTGCGGTTCCGAAGTGAAGCTTGCTAATCACCTTCATGTTCTAGAACCTCTGTTTCTTCTCTTAAGAGGTTTAAAAGGGCTCTTCTAAGTCTCTCAGGGCTTCTAAAGATTGAGTGATCCTCCGAGAGATCTAGAACCTTTCTCGAACCATCGGCCCCTACCCTCACATAGATCAGCTTAGGCGATTCAGATACTCTGAAATCACTAAAAAGCTTCAAAGCCGCTGGATCCTTACATTTGGACACGAACCAGTCGCACACGACCCTTACAATGAGGATTCTTTTTAAGAAGACATTAAGATCCTCAAGCACAGAGCTGAAAAGAGGGTAAAACCTTCTGCAATGAGGGCACCGGTTATTGTGGAAATAGACCAAGTAGGAGCCGGAGGCTCTGAACAGCTCTCCATAGATCGTTATCCTTTCAAATATGCCGTCTCTCCAGATATAAACACCGTTCTCAAACACATTGCCATCTTCTCTACTGAGAAAACCTTTGAATAGTTTTCTCAAAATTATCACGGGTCTCCACATACTTCTCCTCTCAATATAATTGAGGCAAAATAAATATATCGCGGATCTCCGTTTCTGGATACATGGTAATATATATGAAGATAAAAGCTCTATCTTCTAACCGAATATCTAGATGAGCCGGTTTTCCATCCGCGTTCACGGAAATAATATCCGCTGCATATATCTATTTCGGGAGCGATGCTGGGATGGTCATGGAGTATGAGGCAAAATTCAGGGTTGACGATCATGAGAGTATAGAGAGGTCTTTAAAATCCCTTGGAGCTGTGTATGAGGAGGAGGTTTATGAGGAGGATCACTATATAGATCTATATCCCTGCGTTAAGCTTAGAGAAAGGGATGAGGCCCTCAGAATAAGGATCTCCGAAGGCAGTAGGAGCAGAAGGGGGGAGATCACTTACAAGGGACCAAAGATCAGGAAGGATCTCAAAGTCAGGGACGAGATAACAGTCGATGTAAGTGAGCCTAGAGAGCTACTAGAGATCTTTAGAAGGCTTGGTTTCAAGAGCCATGTGATTAAGAAGAGAAGGAAGATCTATAGGATGGGGATCTATAGGATCTTCCTAGACGAAGTAGAATCTGTTGGAAAGTTCGTAGAGATAGAGGTTGACGGCGTCAGCTCTCCAGAGGAGTTTCTGGAAAAGATTAAGAGGCTGAAGAACCTAGTAGGTATCTCTGGAGACCAGGTGGTTAAGTCATATCTAGAGCTGTGGCTGGAGGGGAGAGAAGGTGGCAAGGAAGCCTAGCGGGTATATAACCATAACAACAGACTATGGACTGAAGGACCCATACGTGGGGATACTCAAAGGAGTGATCAGGAGTATAGCCCCAACATCATACATTATAGACCTTGTTCACGAGGTAGAACCCTTTGATATAGCTGGTGCATCATATATAATAGCGTCATCATATAAGGAGTTCCCAGAGGGGACAGTACATCTAGTTATTGTAGATCCCGGGGTAGGCTCTTCTAGAAGACCTATAGCGATAGTGGGAAAGAGATATTACTTTGTAGGCCCAGATAATGGGGTGCTCATCCCAGCGGCTGAGAGAGATGGTATTGAGGCTGTGATCAGCTTAGACAATCCCGAATATCATAAAAAACCTAGGTCCCATACATTCCATGGAAGAGATATATTTGCACCAGCCGCAGCATATATAGCTAGCGGCGTGATGCCTGAGAGGCTTGGAACTCCTATAAGGTCTGAGGAGCTTGTGAGACCTCCCATCGAGTTCATATGTATAAAGTCTAGAAGATCTGTGAGGACAAAGATCATACATATAGATAGGTTTGGTAATGCGATAACAAGCTGTACCCATGAGGATTTCGAGATTGGGGCCGGTATAGATATTGGGGATAGGGTCTTGATAAGGGCAAGGCATGGGGAGAGCTACAGGGCAGTCTATAGGGAGAGCTTCAGCCTCGTAAGGCCTGGGGAGATGGTTGTCTATAGAGGGAGCCTTGGGTATATAGAGATAGGGATCTACATGGGCTCGCTATCAAGGGCAACAGGGCTCAAGAGAGGAGACGAGATCTCGATAGAGGTGATAGAATAGTGGGGGATGAGATAAGATATAAGAGAGCGGTCTATCCAGGGAGGTTTCAGCCCTTCCACCTAGGTCATCTAGAGGTAGCTAGATGGGCTCTTGAGAGAGTTGAGGAGCTAATAATAGTTATTGGGACTGCACAGGAGAGCCACACAGTTGTGAATCCCTTCACCGCTGGGGAGAGGATGTATATGATCAGAGAGGCGCTGAGATGGGGGAAAATAGATCTTGGGAGGATATATATCATACCGGTTCCAGACATACTCATGAACTCTGTATGGCCACACTATCTAAGGCTCTTCACACCCCCATTTGAAGCTGCTATTTCTAGAAACCCCCTTGTTATAAGACTATTTCGAGAAGCTGGGTTCGAGGTTCTGATTCCCCCGGCATTTGGGAGAGAGATATATAGTTCCACAAGGATAAGAAGGATGATGATGAGCGGTGATGATAGGTGGAGAGAGCTCGTGCCACCTGTGATTGCAGAGATAATAGATTCCATAGACGGTGTTTCCAGAATTAGAAGTCTTCTAGGAGGAGACTAGGTTGATAGTTGTTGATGGAAGCTTTGGAGAGGGAGGAGGGCAGATACTCAGATACACGCTGGCCCTCGCATCTGTTCTTGGCAAGCCCGTGAGAATTATAAATATAAGGGCTAAGAGAGAGAACCCAGGGCTGCAAAGGCAACATCTAACGGTTGTAAGAGCATTAGCCGAGATCACTGGGGCCAAGGTTAAGGGGGCTGCTCTAGGCTCTACTGAGGTGGAGTTCGAGCCAAAGAGAATATCAGGCGGATCTTACTTCTTCGATATAGGAAGCGCTGGATCTATAACTCTTGTTCTCCAAAGCCTCTTGCTAGTAGCAGCATTCTCTGAGAAACCAATAGAGTTCAGACTGGTTGGCGGTACCGATGTGCCTTGGAGCCCTACATATGACTACTTTAAACATGTATTCCTCTACCACCTATCTAAAGTTGGCTATAATGTCGAGCTGGAATTAATTAGAAGGGGTCACTATCCTAGGGGAGGAGGTGAGGTAATAGCCAGAGTGAGAGATCCGCCGAAAGGATTCAAGCCTTTGAATCTTAGTGAAAGGGGAGGGATCATAGCTATAAGGGGTATAAGCCATGCTGTGAGATTACCAAGACATGTCGCCGAGAGACAGGCTAGGGCAGCTAGGGAGAAGCTCCTTGACATGGGGATAAAGGCTCCAATAGAGATAGAGATAGAGAGCTACCCACCCGATAGGGATCCACACATCGGCCAGGGATCAGGGATAGCTTTGTGGGCCGATACTAGTAACACGAGGATAGGAGCTGACAGCATAGGAGCTAGGGATAAGAGAGCTGAGGAGGTGGGGATCGAGGCTGCATTCAAGCTGGCAAACGACATACTAACAGGAGCATCACTAGACACCCACATGTCGGACATGATAATACCCTACTTAATACTATCAAAAGGATCTAGCGAAGTGACATGTGCCTCTCTAACTCTCCACGCATACACAGTAATAGAGATATCGAAGAAAATAGTAGAAGGAATTAACATAGAATATGATGGGAGCCTCAACAAACCATTCAGAATAAGAGTATCTCCAGCGTCTTACATTTAATAGTATTTCAATATCTATACTAGATCATCTTATCTAGGATCTCGGACCTCAGGAGCTCTGATCACTATACATCCTGAGAATATCCACTTACAAAGCATCTCATGGCATGAAACCCTCCACGCCCTTAAGGGGCGGGGTTTCGAATCTCTGGGTCTTGGGTGTTAGCCCTCTGGTGAGGGATTAATGGCTTTACACCGTTATGAGTTACCATGTAGCCCTCTATCTTCCTCGATATCCTTATCCTATGTCCTGCCTTCTCGCTATGTTCAGAGCAGCATTTATATCAGCATTGATCTTCTTCCCAGTCTTTCTACACACGTATAGCCCTCTATATATCCTCCCGTTCTTGTGTTTTGCTCCACATATCGAGCATTCTTTGCTTGTGTAGTCCTCTGGCACGAGCTCTACCTCTATACCATATTCCCTGAATATATCCACGATCCACAATACTATCATCCTATACCACCATATGTTTGTATTATACTCGTTGCCATTGTTCTGTGGAAGCATGATCGGGTATCCAATGTATAGCTTCCTAACTCCTCTACTATATAGCTCATCAGCATTATATAGAGATGCCTAAGCCTCTCATCCCTCTTATACATAGCATCTAGGTACTTCTCCTTCTCATAGTATTCTTTCCATGTTGAGAACCAGCATTCCTAAGAAGATCTCTTATAGCCTGGTATGTCAAGATCTCCTCTTCCACCAGTAGTACTCAGACTTGATGGATCCTCCTTTGATAAGCAAGGCTGATCCATCTGTGGTTACCACGGCGAATAGGTTGTTAAGACCCATGTTTATGAATGCCTCCCTATCGCCTATGGGATCTCTCTGCTTGATAGATCTAGGATTAACGATCCTACCCTTTCTATCTCTATATTTAGGCTTTACATAGCCCCTTGGATTCGATCTAGCAGGCTCAACACCAACCTCTATTGGCAGATAGGTGAACCACCTGCCATTAACATATACTATTTCAAGCCTGCCCTGCTTCCCTCCTACCTAATCCTACCAGCATACCTAGTCTTCAAACCAAAAATCTACCAATACAGGTAGCCCCTATTCTTATCAACAGGCTCCAAGTAGTATCCATCACTTCTAATGAATATGTGTATCTCTTTCTTTCCAGTAAGCCTGTCCTTCCAATAGCCTGATGGAGAAACTTTCTTGATATGCGGCAGTAGCCTACCCCGTTTCTTCTGATCCAGTAGCTCGAAGAATGCGTTCTAGGCCTCATCATTCTTCTGAATAACAGCTCGAGCATTAACGCCTAGAACCTCATTGTATTTATAGTAGCACTTGCTGTTAATTTCACAGTTCCTTTTCTTGTTAGCTCTCTATTGAAGAACGCCTGCCTCTTCTTATAATTAAGCTCATTCCATAGTCTAGTACATGTTAAACCGATACCCATTAGGCTTACATGCTCGCTCTCAGATGGCATTAGTCCTAGCCTAGCATCTCTCCGGTTCTTGCTCAGCCTCTTCTCGATCTCTTCTCTTAGTGCTTGGAAGGGGTCAGGGGGCTGCCTATCCGTGAGTAAGGAACGGGGAATCGTTCCCCCTGAGTTATCCTTCTAGGACGTTCACCCGCGGATGGAGACACCAAGACCCCTACAACAAAGGTTAGAGGTTTAGAAGCATAATGCTCCAAAGCCCTACCCCGCCTTAAAAGGCGAGGTTTGCTAAGCTTTAATATTAAACACAGGGTTCGGGTTTCATTGGGCTTGATATCTTTGACCAAGCTCTCTCCCTTTAGCTTCATTACATCGGGTAGGGCTTTCATCGCCTCGTCGTATTATCTACATCCACCCGCTTTGGGCGACCCCAGTCTACAGTTTTACTCTTATAGATTCCTCAAGATCATTGGTGTGGGGAAACCCCGCACCCTGGTTCTCCCTTACCTCTCGGATCCGTATAAGCCTCGCTCGGGTCTCTATCCTCACACGAATTGTGAGTCTCTTATAGAGAATTTTCTACCAAACCCTGTAAATCTATATGAAACTTAATACGGTCTCAGGACGGCTTTCACGGTAAGAGCCTTGTTCAACGTTGACCTGTCATAGAGACCTGAAAACAAAATAAGCCCTATGTATTTCCTTACAGCGATGAACCAAGGGGCGATGAAAAGCCCTGTATGAGGTCTCTGTTTAGAAGGGCTTCGGAAACCCAGGGGTGGATAGGGAGCTGTGCAGCTGGGGCCCAATAGCTATCAGCAAGCTCGGTAGGGCTGAACTCTTTTTCATGATAGTAGAAATCTTTTTATATATGTTCATTATTAATTAATGGTTAGAGTAGAGGTTTAAGGATAATGGCTGGGAGGAGGAAAAAGAGCGGTAAGAAGTGGATGTGGGTTGCAAAGCCAGGAGATAAGATAGTTGTTAGTAGAACCGCTGTTATACCCTCAAAGAAGTTATCTAGGAGGGGTTCAGGGCATTGGAAGAGATCGTGAATATATATAGCAAGATGCTTGGAGATGTGCTATCCTATGCATCAATATTATTGAGAATTACTATAGGCTTAAGAATGGGAAGTATCGAGAGCCAAGAATATCTATCCCAATATCCCATCCCACTATATACATGGAGTATGCCAGGATGCTGTTGAAAGGGTATCCTCTCTAAGGAGGAACAGGGCTAGGCAATACTCTAGAGAGATCTTCAAAGAGGTCGTTAAGTACTTAAACCTATGGAAAAAGGATCTGAAGAATAAGAAACTCGTGAGACTTCTATGGAGGAAATCCCGGGAAATAGCTCGGTATCAAGTTGATCTAGAGATGAGTAATGGAATACTAGTGCCTAGGATCAATAGTGTCAGCCTATGGCTAGTTGATGACCTCATATGGAAACCAGTAAACCCAACGAAGATCAATATAAATGGTTTTGAGAACACATTATTCATAAGCTTTGCTATCAATACCCATAGGGGCTTGGTGCATCTAGATCTTGAGCCATTTAAGGGGTTCTACAAGCTACTGGCTAGAGGCTTTAAGCCAGCATCCCACGCAAAGATCAAGCTTGATAGGAAGAATAGGAGAGCAATATTCCACTATCCCTTGGGAAGGAGGTCGAGATCTACAGACTAGAGGATATTGTTAAGCCTGTTGATGTTAATGAGAACTCTGTAGCAACTCTCTACGAGGCATTCGCAATAATCCTCGAGACAGACCTTGCAGAGACAACCCTGGGCTATAGCTATAGGAAGGAGAGCATCCAGAGGAGAAATGGATCCGGTGGCAGAGAGGCTAGAAAGGCTATGAAAAAGCTTAAGGAGGAGAAAAAGAGGGACTATAGATAGAAGACAGCAAGCCTGATAGTAAGGGACGCCATGAGGACAAGGGGCGTTATAGTTATTGAGAGAATATCTGGGGAAGATATAAGGGTTATAATCAGCAGGTATAAGAATAAGTAGCTGAGGCACAAGATATATCAGAGTGCATTGAAGGGAGAGCTAAACGCGATAATAGATAAGGCTAGAGAATACGGAGTGCCGGTATTGATTATAGATCCCAGGAATACCTCGAAGATCTGCCCAATACACAAGGCTGTAATAGAGTATGGGGAGGATAGAATAGGTGTCTGTAGCAAGGGAGGCGAGAGACGGCATAGAGAGGTAGCAGCATTGATCAATATTTATCTTAGAGCCCTCGAAGCCCTTTATGAGGGCAATGCCCAGAAGGGCTTCGGGGTTTCAAGTCTAGATGGGAGCTCTTTCCGCTTGGCTCCACAGCTACCGGTGAGCCCATAGAGATCCATAGATCTCTTTGGGGGGGTGGAAGTCCCCCGATGCCACAG
>Ga0079996_111074_pt1 | contig 33814 bp, 28 predicted proteins | sample PerSpoAPS_AMetaG_FD_69199 | JGI IMG/M metagenome (GOLD analysis project Ga0079996, IMG submission 69199) | Thermal spring microbial communities from Yellowstone National Park, Wyoming, USA - Perpetual Spouter A (PS_A) MetaG (SPADES assembly)... | ecosystem: Environmental > Aquatic > Thermal... | reverse complement strand
TCGACGAGAGATTCGTTGTCAGAGCATTGATCAGATATCTAGAAAACATAGACCACTTCATCGGGATCCTCTCCACCCCTATTGAACAGAGAGCCTTACAGGCTATTAGCAATATAAAGAACTTTATCGATAAGTATGTAGTGGATAGTGGGAAAAGGCTTGCATATGAATTCATCGAGATAGACATTACTGATCCATATGAAGCTATAGCAAGGTTAAAGAGGATCTTCACCTCCAATAATGAGTATATAATAAACCTGAGCGGGGGCATGAGGGCATTAACTATAGTCACATTCATAGCCTTCATAATAAGCAGAGCCAGAGGAGAGATAGAAATCGAACTGGAGAACCTACAGGGGAGAATATCAATAGATCCAAGGATAATCACGGCAGGCCCACTAAGCAGCGATGAAGAAAAAATAGTTAATACAATAAAAAAGCTAGGGAGAGCAACATATAGAGATATCATGAAGGAGACAGGGATTCCAAGGGCAACACTCTTCAAACACCTCTCATCACTGAGAAGCAGGGGGGTCATTGATCAGCAGAGAGAAGGGAGAAACACATACTACTTGCTAACAAACATAGGTAGATCCTTATCCAATCTCGAGAAATAGATCTAAATACCTTTATGGCTTAGATCAAGATAAGCCTTACGTTTTCATCTTTATCTTTTTTAAGCTTATTTAATTCTATATAAAGAGGCAAGGAGACCATGGATATCCCCTGGAGAAGGCCGATCACCTGGGTAGAACTATTGTCACTGATGCACTCTTCAATTTTGTTTCTTATCCCTCTAGCAAGCATCTTAACTATTTCTCCCTCTGTTGAGGGAAAAACCAGCGGGTATATTACTATCTCGTTTTCTTGATCTTTGCAGAAATGATCTTTAAAGTTTTCAGGTTTCTCCAGCATCTTTAGCCTACTAGCTTTTCTTTCTGAAGTATTTGACAATAGTATGTGGAGCGTATAAATATAATTGATGTATGTTTGTGGCGTGTATATCAGGATCAGCCTTTTAGGCCATATATAGCCGGATCTGCTATGAGTCAATATCCTCAGGTAGAGGGGGCCTGTCTGTTCCGTCATGGTAATTATATAAATTGGGTCATCGCCTTTATCGGATTTGCTATCCCTAATATTTCTAATAATATCGGGGAGTCTCCCGAAGATAGTTTCTCTTCTTGGTTCAACTCCTAGCGATCTGAGAATCTTTTCCCTATAGCTGTTGGTAAAACCCCCTATTGAATCATGTAGATCTCTTTGGCTAGATATTACCTTGTTTAATATCCCATATATATCCACACTAAACCTATATGAGTAGTTATCTATGGAACAAAGAATATTATGGGGGTTCAAACGCTCTCTGGCGATCTTTTTAACTATATCGTCTATAGTTGTTGCTGCGATCGAAAAGGTCAGCTCTCCTCCATATGTTAGCAGAAGCTTTGAAAAGTGGTAAGGAAGCCATATGTATGTGTCAACAGTTATTATCGATAATATGTGGGAAATCATCTTTAATATTGAATCTTTATTCGGAACGTTTTTTGACGATATATCGAGAGCATATCTTAAAAGCTCGTGGGAAGCGAGCTGCCTAATCCCGAGAGATACCCTGTTGATGGGGTTGCTCGCCGCGACAAGCGCTAGGGCTATTACTGTGATCCCCTCACATACCTCTAAGCTGTCGCTTACACATATATTTTTGGACAGAATATGTTCTTCCACAGTCTTGCCGATCTCTAAGATCTTGTTTTTGTTGATGAATCTTAGCATTCTTCTCGCGGCGTCGTGAGCAACTGCGTAGAGATGCTCTCCCTCGCTATATTCTGGCACTCCGGTGATCTTCTCCTCGATTATGTTCGCCCTCACTATGGCTCTGGAGAAGCTAAGAGTGTTAAGCTTGGCAATGGCTTCTAGATATGTTCTAACTCCCCTGAAGGATTCAATATACAGATCTTTTAATATTGTCTCAGATCCTCCTATCGAATATCCGAAAAGAAGCTTCCTATTCTCTTCTCCCTTCCTTTCACCACTTCTATAGGGTCTGAGATCATATGTATAGCCCGAAGCTATCAATATGTAATTTCCGAGCAGATTTCTCAGCATATCTTCACTGGTCGTTATATTCAAAAGGATTTTATCCTCTTCGCCTCTCAGAGACAATTATAATCACCTCGGCCTAGGTAGTTAGTTTATCTATATAGAGCTTCAGAGGATCTACTTGGAGACATCCTAATCTACCAGCTTTTAAAAAGCATACATCCAAAGTCTTACGTAATGAGATCCCATTTGATGAGTATGGGCTTTCAGGATTCCGAGCATATATGGTTAGCGGGCTTATAGCTATCCAGATTTTAGTCTCTGAAGATGATTTATTCTTAATATAGTCACTTATATTAGAAAGTATACCTTCAATGACCTCTTTTCTATAGTCGCCAATCATAAGGATCACCAACGAATGATCCTGATTCGGATTCTCCAGGATATTCTTCAGGTATTCCGGGAATTTCTCCTTGAATTTCTCCTTATCTTCTTCACAAATGACTTTCACGTCGCAGACATTTTGGCTTATCAGACACCTGAAGTCTTCCTCAGCCTCCCTACACTCATGATCTTGTTTCCATTCGACAGCAGCTATTCTAATTTCTTTTATAGCATTAGATAGATCGCAGGTTTGTTTCAAATCCCTTACCAGGTTGAGAAATTCACAGAGCCTCCCACCAACTATATACTTTAATGTACATGAGTGCATAGCCACTCTTTCACTGTCACATGTACCATCATCTTCCATGTCCCTGCCTATGATATTTTCTATATCTCTTCTTCTCCTTGGCCTCTGAGGAAGTACTAGCAGGTGGAGGTTATCCTCTTTGGATACCTCGATAAGCTCTCTCGGGTAAATTCTAGGTGGATGTTTGCTAGCGCTAGAGCTTTTTGCACCATCTTCACATAGATCTGGACATATCATACTCAGCTGCCTATCTGGGGAGCATGTAAGGTCTTTTAACTCGCTATAGAGTATGTCGAGAAGTCTTATATGATTTTCCATAATCTTACATATTGTAAGCTTAGCATTTGTCCGACGATCTACAGTAGACTCGAGAAGCTCAAGTTCATTTTCAAATATGTTTCCATATGCTTCTAGAATCGATTTCAAAGCGTGATTCTGACCACTGGATTTCGATCCATCAGCTATGAGGTTGAGTGTGTTTTTAAGGCTCAAGCTGGCCCACTTCCATGGCGATGAACTATCGTGTAGAGTATTATTTCCACTGCTATAGAATCTAGCTTTGCTTAGATAGAGATATGAGTAATAGAGATATACGGGGATCTCTGCGCCAATCGAATATAAGAGCCAACGAAGAGCGAAAAGGCTTCCAGCTATTTCCTTAAGGTTGGCTTCTTGATCTCCTACAGCAGTTTGTCCTCTATCACATCCTAGAAGGTGGGGTAGAATGTCCCATGTTTTCTGGATATAGTATATGAACTCATGATCTATTAACGATATGAGATCTTTTTCATCAATTACTCGAGGGCTGAGCATAGAAGGAGTTCTTATGTTTTGTTGACCTCTTGTAGTTTGTCGATCTTCCTCTAACAAGACCCAAATGAGTGGGTAAGGCCACAGTCTCGCTTCTCTAACAAGCTTATCCATTTCTTCGAATCTTCCTGAGGCTAGCTCAATCATCATAGGAACTGTGGAATTGCCCATCCTAGCTATCGCTAGCAAATCGTATTCTCTCTCTGCTTCAACATAAAGATATATTTGATCTAGTGAATATATTGAGACAGAAGGTATTATATATATTATCTTGAACATCCCATCTCTATCATTATTACTAACAGTCATTGAGCTATCCCCTGGCTTTCTCTCCTATTGGGATAACGATAAACCTTCCATAGCCTTCATAGATAAACTCCCTTATATATCCTAAGTAATCTTCCCACAGTTTCTCTAAATTCGCATCTAAATCTATATAGGCTCCTGTATACATAGCTCTTAAAAGATGCGAGAGATCTTGACCGCATAGCTTGGTTAGGACAGCGCTTCCGGGGAGGATCCACGCGCTATAGGGTCTCCTCACATCTCTCTCAAGATCCCATCCTTCTGGATGTTGATCTACATGTATTCTTGATGCGTAAACATCTTCCCTATAGGATCTGCTACAGTTGCCGTTCACTACGTCCATAACAGTTTCTATGAATCTCTTGACAATTTCTCCTCTTCTTAAGCTATCAGGTGCGGGGAATGGAGAGGCTAGTTGAATCAATACCAGCTTATAGTCATCCTGCTTGTTAATCTTTCTAAGAAGATATTCTAACAGAGGATCCTCCCTATCTAGGATCTTTAGATAAGCTAATCTAGACCCTCCTCCTATTCGAATCAAGGTAGGGGACTTCATCCTATCCAGATCTTCAATGTTAGATTCCACTTCTATCGGCATATAGATATAACTTCCTCCCAACTTCTCTCTAAACGCTTTCCCTAGGGCTAGATATGATCTTGAAAAAAGATAACCCTCTTTAGCCACCCTCTCAGGATCTTGAAGAGATACTCTGACTGATGCGATCGACCATCTTTTCATATTATCAGGTTTAGTGAGTAAAGTTGACAAGGATCTCCATATCTTTTCTGCTAGATCCTCGATGCCGATGTTCTTACTAACACTCTTAAGGGTTCTATCTATCTCGTTGAATAGATCATCTAAACCTATGGGCCCTGCCCACGTGAATATATAGATTTTTTCATTTTCAGCATTGCTTAGATATCTTATCAACACATATGGCGGACCTGCTACCTTCGCCTTGTATCTATCCCGAAGAACGGAATATGCTCTTAGATCTGTTACCTTTCTCTTGACATTATCAATATAGCTATGTCCAAGGATCCCCAGCTCGATCATTGATGTGACGATTGCGCCTAAGATAGTTCTGGGCGTTATATATGGTGCATTTAGACCGTGGCTACTTGGCCCTACAGTTATCGGGCTTGGATCTCCATGCTTCCTTATATGTATCGGTTCTATATAGCCTATTTCGACTAATCTCTTCACAGCCTTAGCGTGACTCATATATACCCCCCTATCCCTCTTAGAAGTATTTCTGATGAATCTAGAATAGATCTGACAATCCCCGTTGTCTTATCCTCTACAGCTATTACATAGTTTGCGTAGATACCTGTAGATATTAATAGATCTTCTACACCAACTGTTATCTGAGATCTTTTCGTGACAGGAGAGTTTATCTCGATCAACAGTTTTAGACCTTTGAGGAAGGTTTCCCCACTATAGTCCTTACCTCCTGAGATTATAGATGTATGTATCTCCTCTATGGTTGCCAAATTCCTCCTATAATCCCTATATATGCTCTGTGATAGACATCTAGAGGCTCCTCTAGAGACGCAATCTGCTAATATCTTTACTATGGGAAGAGTCTTGATCTTAGCTGGCTTTCCACCATCTCCCTTTCCAACCGTCATTGGCCCCTCGATCACATGAGGTATTATTACTACGTCGGGTTCGACTGCCATACCTTTAAACAATATCGATATAGCTACGGAGTCTTTTGCTTTCACCGGAATATTCGATCTAGAATCGATTAGTTTAGCGCTCTTAGCCTTCTCTAAAAATTCCTTTGCTCTTACAAAAGCCATATATAGCGGGTTCTTATAATGCGATATAAGTATTGACGTAGATCTAGTGGGCTCAGGAACTATATCTAACAGCAATGATGACCTTAACATAGAGTCTCTCAGAGCTTGAGCTATATCTAGAGCGATCCCCACATTTGACAGGGCTATCACATCGTCCCCTCCTATATAGATGGGCCATCCACCCGCTTCAAGGATTTTCTTTTCGGCCTCATCGGCAAGCATAATAAGAGATGCCGAGTATAGATGGATGATAGAGAAGGTCATACATATCTCATATACCTCATAACCATTCCCTATATCCCTACCTTTCACTTCACCATCACAGCTAGGCGGTATACTGATTCTCGTCGTATTCTGGGTATATTTTCTACTAACCACTAGCTCTCCTCTCTTAACCCTGCCTCCATTATCCATGTCACTATAGATTATTGCATAGTAGGATGGAAACCCTCTTCCCACCTCTAGCGGGCTTATCTCATGTTTATTAAATATTTCTTGAAGCTTTGTTGATATTATATTCATGTATTTCCTAAATTCTATTATCATTTTTTCATATCTACGTGGATCAATCCCTGCTTGGGCTTTTAAGATCATTGGCTTCTCTAAGAGCTCTTCAACGCTCTTACTCAGAAATACTTTTAGATATCGATAACCTATCTTGGATAACTCCCCTTTCTCATATCTTTTTCTATATTCTCTTTTGAGTTTCCTTAGAAGATCATATGTATAATGGCTAATATCTTCTGGCTCTGGAAGGACATCCTCAAGCATTCTTTTGAGAGCCTCCCTGAGTGTTAAAGCTTTTCTGAGGTTCTCCAAAATATTTCTTAAATCTTCTGCTTCTATCTTATCGAATAGCTCCACTAATTTCTTTCTAACACCTTGTATAGCTATATCGCTTGTAGAGGGCGCTATGGGTATTGCTGCTTGTGTAATGATCTCGCCGGATCTGTATGTCTTCCTATGAAGCTTTAGCATGTACTCTGCTCTATCCCCAAGCGAGGCTCTATAAATGCTTATTAAACCGCTTACCGTGCTCAGCATTCTCTTGGTGAAGCAATATATGCATAGATTTTCGCCCTCTGAAATTATTGCTGAGTTTCTGAGATATCTTCCATGTCTCTCCCACTCAAAAATAGCTGGTAATGAGCCGCAGATGCTACATAATCTTCTTATCCTTCTAGCTCTATAATCTTTATAAGTTAGATCTCTGAGGTTGGCAACTATAGGTCTTCCTTTTTCGATAAATATCTCCTCCCTATAGGTCTTCCTTATTTCGCTATCAATTAGTGACCAAGGATTCTGATTAAATATCCTGAGACATAGATCTGGCGATGTATCCTTTAACATATCTTTTAAGAATATATTATCCTTAATCTCTAACTTCAACTCTGCAATTTCCACCTTTAGCGGTAATGGTGGCTCGGGATTTAGACTCTTGAGATCCCGTATAACCTCTTCATCCACCTTAAAGATTCTCGCGATATATGCTGATTCCTCTAGCAATTTCCTCCAGAAGTTCTCGTAGTTATTTGATATTATCTTCTTTATACCTTCCTTTATGCTATTTGGATCCTGTATATTTGCTTCTAAGCCTGCTGATTTGAATAGCCCTTCATATAGCTTTGATGCTCCTGGAAGGAGAAGAAGCATCTGTGCAGGCGTCTTAGCAATTATCCCTACCTCATGTACCCTGACATCTTGTGCGTTACTACTAATGGAATTTAGTGCTAGTATTGCAGCTGGCTTGCTAGATGGTGGGAATGGTATTAAGAGAATATCGGGTCCATATGTAGATACCAGCTCTCTGATAGATGCCCACGTAGATATGCTGGCTAACAGACTCGAGATCATCATATCTCTCGGTCTCCTAGATTCTCCTATATATTCCATGACTCTTTTGACGTCTACTAGCACTAGATATCCTCTTAATATTTTTGTTTGATCTTCGACGAAAAGATCGGAGAGCATATTGACAGTTGTAGATGTTGAGTATCCCAGCACAAGTAATTTCATTTCCTCTGGGGATAGCTCTTTCGCAAATCTTTCCCATAACTCTATATATCCTTGTATATAGGCTGATTTTAATGCATGAACCCTTCCTACAAGATCACCTGACCCCACTACCATCTTCTGTAGCTTTGCAAGTAGAGTATCTATTATTGCCTTGTGGAGGGGACCGCCTATAGTTTGTCTCCCTTCTATAAAGATCCTATGATGGGGTCCCAAAGCAAGACACTTCGCTAGTCTAGTAACCAGTAAAATCCTATCCTTATAGCCTCTTGGCGATACTATCTCAGCGAACTTTGATAAGGAATCCTCTCCAAGGGCTATCGATGCCAGGGCAACCGCCTTTGAGGCCCAGAAGGCCTCTAGCACTTCCGAATAGTCTTTAGGGAGATCCATTTCGATCCTCACCCCTTTCTTCATGCATCTTAAATACTCCATATCCAACGCTCGTCCTCAACCCAACCCCTATCTCTTCTAATGCACATTTTAACCACATACCAAGAAGAATATCAGCCTTTTCCTCGCTAACTACCTTTTCAGCCTTTAGCCTCAGCAAATCTATAACAATTGGAAATACAAACACAGTACCAAAGCTAATAGAGATATGCACCACCGGAACCGGTTTTACCCCGGCTTCGTCAAGGATTTCTTTTCCTCTTCTCATATAGTGTGGGGTTATCACGTCTGGTATTACTATATATTGGTCCCTTGGATTGCCGATTGGATATGCATCTAAGAAAATAGCTGCGCCAACAGATTCTTCCGAGCTATCTCTACAGCTCACGTATCGTTGCCTATCCTCTTTAGAACATCCAAATAGTGTAGATATAATTCTCCCCAACTCCTCAGGATTTTTCATATTAGCATTCTTTTTTCCAGACGCATTGGTTTTCATATTCTTATGGTATTTTAACTCGTTTTCAGCACAAAATCTCACAGCCCCTTTAATCCCTGACCCCCTTATAACCGGAATACCGTATAGAGGATCTATCTCCAGCCCGATCTCAAATACGTTCTTCCCAATTCCTGAAGACGCTCCATAGATAACCCTATGAACAGCTTTATACTTCCTAACAATGAGCTTGAGACCAGATTTAGCAAAAATATCGCTAAAAGCTGAAAACCCATATATACTGAAACTTGCTATGCCTTCAATTAAGTCCTTGTCATACTTTTCGATATCCTTCTTACCTTTCTCCACAATACGTTTTAATACATGACTAGATGCTTTTGAAAACAACTCAGCCGCATCTCTCTTCATGTCTTCAGATGAGATAAGGGTATTTATTATATACGGACTTTTACAGTATATTAGTAAATTTAACATGCTATAAGGCGATATATTTCGCAAAACACTTTCACTATTATCCTGATTATACATTTTTTGGAGGAGATCTAAGCAGACTATTTTAAACAGATCTCCCAATAGCTACACCTCTAATAACCATTCATATTTCATCATACATATTTTATCGAAAACCTGCCTTATGCAGCTATTAATTTCATCACTGAACATCTGATCTATTTGGCTCTTATATCCTTTCATTATAGATTCTTTCAACACTAAGTATGAAAGCACTAAAATGCAATACCTGTTGTCATCACATCTAATAATCCTAAATCTTATAAGAGAAGGAATTCTCTCTCGACTTAAGTGTTTTCTTGGGAGCCCTAGGATAGCCATGCACCTCTTATCTATATCCCGATTAGATCTATATAATACTAGATAATTTATCATGCTAATGGCATTGGGTATATCGTTTATTTCGAAAGGCACCGACTTACATATCTCATAAAAACCATTTATAAATCCTATATAGATATGGCTTACCTTGTTCCTGTGCTGTGGATCCCTAGTTGAATGATCCATAGACATGGGATTAATCGCTATCTCTTCTTCTCTTCTGGTCATTATGTTATATATACTTTCTTTAATATAGCCGATCTCCTTCTTAATATCACAAGGGTCACGTATAATTTCTAAGCTATAGCTCCTATCACTTAAACCCGCGATCTCAAATGATCCGTACCCCCTGTTGACAGCCTTACCTATTCCCTTAATTAATAAGACCAGCGATAGAGATCTCACTATTATCTCGTCGAGTACGGATACCTCTTCCTGAGATAAAATGCGATTTCCGATCTCTATGTCAATATTCCTTCTATAGATATCTACTGCAACTTTTACCCCGGGTGGAATCATAAATATTCTCTCTGGTCTTCTTATGGTATCCTTCCCTAACATCAAAAGCCTGGTTCTAGGATCTCCAACTGAAAACAGTTTAAGGCTCCTGTTCCTAAAGTCGCCCGGTAGCTCAAGCTGATATCTTAAAATGTTTTTGCCTATTAAGTATCTTTTAAGTTCTAACCTATTTCTATCTATGACATCTATATAATTTTCCATACTTTTTAATATAGATTCTAATATTTCTATAAGGTCATTCCGTACTTGTGCATTAATACTTTGATCTAAATATTGACTATAATTTCTATCTAGATCTACATCAATAAAAGGTAGAGGTAGCAATATATTGTCCTCTTTACTACTCAATTTTGTATGCTCGTTCGAATAGACGAAGGAGCATATGGTTACTCCCAGGCGTCCCCTAATTTTATAATCCGTCGGCTTCTTACTGCGATCCCTACTCTCAATAATTTCCATTGACTTTCTTAGCAATTCATATAGCTTTCTTGGCCAGCTTCTTACTATGAAGTTCTGGCTTTTTCCTCCATTGTATTGAATCTCTAGATCTCTGGGGAGCACCCCGCCTTCCGGAGTTTCAACCCTTAATATGTATATGGAGCTCCTTCCCGATTTGTCGGAGGCCTTACCAAGTATGCTCTCAACGAATCGTATAGCTTTTATCTGTGAATCTTTTAGGCTTCCCGTTTTTTCATATAATGCTGAAAATGCTGATATTCTCAGCATCCATCTAAGAGAGCCTTTTATTTCATAGGGTCTTATGGACTCTACAAGATCGAGAATACTGGAGTATGTTGAAGCATTGTATCCACCTATCCAGAGGGGTGTTATAAGCCTAGCAGTTATCGTGCCTACTTTCCGAAGCATCCCTATGCTCATACAGCTCAACCCGTTTCAGATGACGAGTGTATTCTAGATATTGATTTAATTGCTTCAGCAAACTCCCTAAGGATAATCATTAGCAATGTTTTATCATAAGGATCCAGATCTAACAATTTTCTAAGGAAAGGAATGAACTCACCACAAGTCATCGGAATACACGGAGAGATTTTATTAGCTAGGCTACATATTTCAGGGATTACCTCTGATCTTTTCGCTAGATTTGATAAATAGTCGAATAAGGCCTTCACAAGCACAGCATAGCCCAGATCTATTTCTCTATCCACATTTGCTCTTGAGCCTGTCAAAGCATTTATAAGCTTTTCATATGCCTTATCCTCGCTAGCCTTCTCTAGATAAAAAGATAATGTAGATAGTATGCCGTATCTAGATAGGAATGTGTGGAAATCCTCGGCTCTCTGTCTAACAGAACTAGGTAGATCCTTTGCTCGGACAGCCATAAACGACGTTTCTAAACTCTCTATAACAGATAAGTATGCTATTCTCTTAATTGGCTCCAAGGTCAGCATATCTTGAGCACCACCAAACCCCTCCCTATTGTTTCATGTCCACCTAACACCAATAGATTGTTCCTTTCAATTACATCCTCTATAAATCTCTTCCTAACCTCCTCAGCTGACAGCGATTCCGTATCGCGGTATTTCCTAGATCTTGCAAACATTATAAGAGATGTAAGAATTGTGAACTGTGGAAGGTTCTCCTCAGTCCAGGGTCCTGCCTCAACTGTTTTAGTCTTATAGTTTAGCCTAACTCTTGTCTGTGTTATAATAGATCTTTCTACTAGGGCTTTGAAAATACTATCGTTAACTATCACAAGTCTCTCCTCAAGGACCCCAGCTATCTGCTTAAGTAAGATTTTGATTGAAACATCCTTAGATCCGCACTCCGGGTCAAATACCCTTTTAACAACCTCGATCAGCTTTGAAGCTTCTTCTATCTTTTTCTTTTCCTCTGTAACCTCTACAATTATATCTTCATTCATCACTATCTTGTTAGTCTCGGGTATTTTGAGAACATCCACAGCCTTTTCACTGCTCACTATTGTCTCTTTAACTTCTATACTTCTAATCTTATTGACAATTCTCATGTATTCTTCAAGATTCTCGCTAGATCCACAACCACATCCCTCACTACAACAGCAAGAGGGGCTTCCCTTATGGCATGTTTTTGCTAGTAGATAGTATTCCATGAATCTCTTTAGTTGAAATGCTGATGTAGCATATGCCCATAGGCCATAGAGAGTCCTAACAGGGATCGCAAGTAAAATTGCATCCGAGATCACTACCGATCCTGCTAGAGCTTCAGGTGACTCAGGCAACTGACCAAAGAAGATTCTATCTAAACCCCTAAGCCTTTCCTTTTCATTAGCATCATCTTCTACATCTATTATAAGCCTTAACCTAGCCCTCAAAGCACCCTTTATCCCGCTCCCAGGTATATAGGGTATCATAAACTCATCTCTAGCTATTGGTAGGTCAACGTCGAATAAGCCTCTCCCAACCCCTACATGGAGAGGCGTTAAGGAGACTATGCCTAATAGTGAGCCTATCAACTACATCTCACCATCTCACTGGTCTTTACCTGGATATATAATGAAATGCTCAGGCAGAGCTTTGATACCAATTTGTTTTAGCCTACCCAAAGCATCTAATAGGTTTTTTAAGTTATATTTTTCTAAATAATTGATTATTTCGTTTAGCCCCCTTTTGTCATCAAGAAGCTTAATTCTTCTTTCTTGAGATTTTAATGCATCAATAATTTCTTGATCTTTTTCCATTTCATTAGCTTGAGCTTTAGTTAAGTAAATATATTCTAGTGGGAGGTATGCGCTTATCCTGTTATAGCTGGGAAGCTCCTCTAGCACTGTTAAAATCATCTGCACCTCTTGACTCTGAGATTGTTGCTGGCTTTGTTGTTGAGATCCATATACGATCTTTGCTACATCGTTTATATTCATCTTCTCAAACACTATTCCAAACACTCTATTGCATAGGTTGCCTGCATAGACCAACTTAGGTCTATCCGTATTAGGACGTTTTTGGTAGACATAGCCTCGAAGAATCGCTACTTTTACATTTTGGTGTTTTGCTATGACATCCTTAGCCTCTCCACCACTAGATCCGATCCTCAATACCTCTGCTAATGGGATAAAAACGTCGATACCTCCTTGCTGTGTTTGTTGGGACATAATCATCCAAGATATTTTCAATTTAATGCCTTATATATTTTTCTCTAAAGTTCGTTTAATCATACTCAACGATATTTGGTATAATATAACAATATTAATTAATATATTATAGTAGATTTCATTTTTAACATCTTTAACATCCCTGCACCGGATTATCATGGCACGTTTTAATGCCTATCTTCTCTATTATTTCCATCAATTCTCTCAACTCTATGCCAGCTGGTATTTGTATTCCACCCACGTTTGTCCTTCCTCCTCCGCTCGCTGTTATTTTTCTTCTTCTCAGATCCTCAAGAATTTTATCTATAATTGGTTTCACATGCTTATTTATACTTCCAATGTGGATTCTTCTCACTAGATTTTCTTCAACTTCTAGTATGAGAACAATTTCGTGTTTCTTCTCTAATTCTAGCATCGCTTCTCTCATTGCTGTTTTTTCTTCCTTTGATCTTGGGTCTATCCAGCTAATTGCTAAGCCGCTAGCTATCCAGGTTCTTCCTATTATTTCTGGTATTTTTTCTCGAGATTTTTCATATCCTTTGGCTCCCTCTTCTGCCCATCTAAGTATACTATCTATCTCCTTGTTCATGATCCACCTATATAGATCTTTTCTCATTTGCTGATCTTCGATATGGAAGAGATACGCCCTATGTAACGTCCACGCCCACTCGTCTTCCCTGGATTTACCACTATCTATGAGATCAGCTGCTCTGAGAATAGGATCAAGTTCCTTAGGAACCTCGACCCCCAGGATCTCCAGGATCATCGATGATACAGAGGGATAGATGGTTTCTATAAGATACGAGGCAAATACCTCTCCCCCTCTGCCAACCAGTTTGACGCCCGTAAATTCATGGTGATCAAATATAAGGGCCTCAGCCCCGACTATATAGCCCCTAGAAGGGGGTAGCTCTATCAAAACAGATCTCGGTATTATCGTATTCACAAGAGAACCGGGCGTCGGATAGCTGATAGATTCCACATTGTCGTAGCAACCTAGCTCATACAGCTTCATAGACACAAGAGAAGCCCCTAATATACCATCTATGTCTCCATCAGAGATTAAAGCAAATCTTTCTCTACAGAAGTTCCTTAGAAGCTCTACAACCTCCCTTATCAACTATGAGCACCTCAGCCAATGTGTATAATCTATCGGCCTAATATTAATGATAAATATCTAGATATTATATTAAAATTGAGAGATTTTATGAATCTAGGAGAAAATTGATTCATTAGCTACTAGAGGATTTGATCTCATAATATAATTGGCTATTGGCTCAGTACCTCTTGATAGAATTCTTAAAAATTTTAGTCTTCTATTCTATATATCTTGAGGTAACATGTCTAAAGAAGATGGGGTGTTAAGAAGAAACCTATTAATTGCTAAGGCTCATATATTGCTTCACGACCCTCCTCATAAGGCTTGGGTATTAAAGGAGCATGAGGATGTGGCTAAGGAATTGAGAGATAGGATTCTAGGGAATGTTTCTCCACTTAACAGTGGGCTTGAGGAAATGTGGAAGGACGCGATTAGAAGGGCTGATGTTCTTGCTTCTTCATTTGATAGATGGCTAATCAATACCCTATATATAGGTTCCTCTCCTAAGAAGAGCGTTGTGAAATATTATGGGATTCACAACATATTTGATCCTAGGTATAGTATTAGGTTCTCATCCAATGATCTTTCATTTAATAGCAGTCGTATTTATGATTTTGTGGAGAACCTCGGCAGGGCTCTCTCAGAAATTTCTAAAAAGATATATAAAGATATGAGGGATGAGCTTAAGGCAGCCTATATGGAATATGCTTTTCTATATGCTTCTCTAGAAACTATGTGGCTTGGTAGAGGACTCCATGTGAGTCCGGCTGATACCAGGGTTCCGACACACACTATATTTGATCATCTGTATGCTGCAGCATCCATTCTTAATATAACAGTAGAGGAGAAGCCTAGCGGGTATCTGGTTCTGCTTGATACTCCGGGTATCCAAGCATTCGTTGGAAGTGCTAGGAAAGCCGGAGACTTCTGGGCCGGCAGCTGGATCCTCTCTAGAGTATCGTGGAAGACTGCCCAAAAGCTCATCGAGAAATACGGCCCTGACGTTCTTATAACCCCATCCCCCAGGCTAAATCCATATTTAGTTCAACATCTCGTGGAGACTTTAAATGGTTGGGGACTTGATGAAGTTGCTAAAATGCTTTGTAAGGAATATGCATCTTTACTCAGGCAGGTTAATCTTGAGAACTTAATACGAGGGAGTAGCGATCCTTGCGAAGAGATTAGAAAGCTGTGGCTTATACCTCTAATCCCAGCGACTATCATGCTTGTAATCCCAAAGATTGAGGTCTATGAAAAAGAGGCTCTTAGAAGAAACTTATATAATATCTATGTGAGTTCATGGAAGGAACTTGTAGACGAGGTAGGAAGCTCTCTAAAAAGGCAGAGAATACCTTCAAAAATAATTGTAGATTATATATATAATAAATCAAAACAATTGCTAGAGGAGCCTCCTACATCTCCTCTAATATATATAGTGGATCTTAGATCACTCTATGATTCGATAGTTAGATGTCTCGAAGGGAGCGATAGCGCCTGTGAGAAGCTAGGCTTAAACAGGGAGATCCAGGAGATCTCGAAAAAGATCGTTGGAAACAATTTAGAGAAACTGGCCGAAAAGCTCCTATGGCATATAGCTATCACTAGAGGACCAGTTATTGAGGCTAGGTATTCAGAACCTCCTATCCCGAGCTCCTATTGGTATCTAGAAGGTGATGATCTCAAACCCAAGTATCCAGGCTTTGAAGGTAACTGGAGAACTTGTTCTCTTGATAATCTCAACCCAGCGATCATTTATCTAGGTAAGAGAATTATAGATGGTGAGGAGAAATTCGATCGGGGTTTGCTAAGGCAGATCTATAAGGAATCTATTGGGCTTGAGCCCTCGGAAAATGATTTAGAGCATATTGAAAAAGATCTCAGAAAAATCCTCATAAGACCTGGCGAGGCTCTATGCCCCTATTGCTTTTTTAAGAGGATCACATATATAACATATTCTAGTAAGCTTAGAGAAGCTTTTAAGTTATCTTCAACAGATGATGTAGCTCTAACTATTCTCGATGAGAGGGGATATACTGCTTTGGTTGAGCTGAATAAGGCCAAAGAAACCCTTGAGAAAGGTCTCGAGGAGAAGGGGCTAGGTAAAGAGTTCTTGCTTCATGTTTTCTTAGCCACATCTGAGAAGCTCTATGGAGCTTCCAGTATAGCTAATAGAGAGGGATTCTTGGGTAGAGATCTCATTGAGGCTTGTACGAAGGCAAAGAAGGATCTAGATCAATGTAGAAGGGTTTTCAACAAATTGGCTAAGGATATAGCCAAAAGCGTAGCCACTGAGAGAACACATATGAAAAAGATTGTGGGAGATGTTTTTAAGGAATATATAGGTAACGGCGTCATTAGCGATCGTAACGGTATAATTGATCTCTATAGACCTGATAGGATCCACACACTATTCGATCTCCGAACCTTCTATGCTATAATCAAGGGAGACGCAGATAATATGGGGAAGATCTTAGGGGGCAATCTGCCGTGGATCGGAGAGGCTAGGGCCTATGCTGAGTTGCTTTTAGAGGAAATGCAAAGTAACTTAAAAGGGGATAGCGATCTAGAAGCTCTCAAAGAGATCAAAGAGGCTTTTAGAAATATGTTAGAAATTACAAGAGTAGTTGATAAGGAAGCAACGATCATGATTTCTCCAGCATTCTCAGTATCACTCTCGATCTCTCTCATGATGTCTGCACTTAAGCAAGCGAATGAGATCTTATCGATGGGGGGCTTCCCTATATATATTGGAGGTGATGACCTATTAGCCCTGCTTCCCACCGAGACAGCTCTTATGTTTGTTAATAGATCTAGGAAAATCTTCTGGGGTGATTATAATATGTTTCACACGATCAAAATTGGAGAGCGTATAATCCCATTGGCTCCTGCTATACCGACTGGTCAAAGCTATAGCCTGAGATTTGCCCAGCTCACTGATATAATGTCTCGGGAAATAGCGAGAACCTCGGAGGCTCTTGAGAATCTTGCTAAGCATGTTGAGTGGAAGCTGGATAGCGTTAATGCTAGGGGAAATGTTGGTAAAAAAGACTCACTCGTTATTAGCGACAGCAGATCGAATGTCGTGTCCGTGATACCTCTCTCGCTTAGAATAAATGGTGAGGTATATCCTGCTAGCGCATTTATCAATGGGGTATCATTAATGTGGATAACTTCACTTCTAGGAGTTTTATCGGCGAATCTGCCGGAGGATTTTGAGAATGAAACTTCTTTGATCTTTAGCGAAGGAAGAATCAGTGTATATGGAGAGCCCTTGAAGAAGATCTTTATAAAGATACTTGGTAGAAACATCCCCATAGAGGTCAATAAAAATAAAGTTATGCAGGAGATTCTCAATAAACTTATGGAAGAAGATAAGAGGAATCTTCTCTTCACACTAGCAAGCTCTGGAAGCGAGATTATAGAAAATAGGAGGCTTATAGATCATATAGTGAGTGCCTATAAAATATTGCGGGGATATCCATGAAAGCCTTAGAGATAACACCCCTCGAGCCCCCCGTATTCAGCCGATCTCCAATACCCAGTCCAGACATGATCTCAGCACCAATTCCATCTCCATCCCCACTGCCCACCACCGTCGCCGGCATGATAGGCTCTATCTTAGGTGTGAAGCTTGAAAACCTAGGGAAGCTGTATGGTCTAGATGAACTCTATAGAAAGCTTAAGACATTATGCAGAGACCCTGTCTTCAAAGGCCCTGCTGTGATGTTTAACTCTATTTCAGATGATATCTATATACCTGCTGGCGGATCTAGATTCGCTCCAATATCAAGGATTAAGGGGTTCGAAGATATATATTATTTAGATCTATCGGGGAAAGGCTCTCCAATAGTTGATGGTATAGAAAGTGAGAGGATCGGTGTAAAGCTTTTAAGGGGATATATGGGTTTAGATAAAGTCGTTGATAAGGGCTATATGTATAGATATTCAGTCACGATTTATAAAACTATTGACGGTAAAAATGTTACTCCAACATTTATATATATTTTGAACTGCGATATAGATGATCGAGATCTAATCACCAGGTTAGGTGGGGAGGGCAGGGTCTTCAGAATCTTAATCAGAGATCCAGGAGAACAAGTGGGTAAAATCACGAATAGGTTTTTCACCCCTATAGAAAAGATTGATCATGGTCTCTACATACTCGTATCTCCGTCACCGCTGATTCAGACCCATGTAAAGACTGCCGGCCCAGATATTCCTAGGATATCAAACCTACTGGGCTCAGAATATATAGAGGAGATAGTGGGTTTGTTACCAAATATCAAATCCCCTGAAGAGCTTGAAATGATTAGGAGCAAGAGGATATCGATTAAAAAGAGGATCGAAAGGCTTAACCTAGGCTATTCAGAGGCATTCAACAAGAGAAGACCTCAAATACTAGCTATACCACCTGGCACAGTTATAAAGGCTAGAATGCCTATGAAAGCTAATGATCTAGTAAGGGTTCTGTGGGGTTTAGGCTTCTCAACAATATTTAAACTTGATTAATATTACTAAAATAAGGTGTATCTATGATGATGCTAAGAGTTAATAACTATAAGGTTATTAAGAATGCCGAGATAGAGGTTGGGAAAACGATTCTCTATGGGCCTAACTCAAGCGGTAAATCTTCTATAATATATGCGTTGCTAACGCTCACCACGTCTAAGCATCCTGATGAGAATATTGAGCGGGTTATTAAACATGGTGTTGATGAGGCTAATATAGCTATTCATCATGGCGAATCATTTATTGAATACAGCGGTAAGGATAGACTATATAGATGTAGGCATGGATCAAAGAACGTTGAAGGAAGCTCTATCGAATTTGTTGAGGACTGTGTGAAAGAGTTCTGGAGAAGTCTTGGGATCGGTAGGATTGGTCATGTGGCTATCGATAAGATGTATGTGTTTGATGTGCCTAGAGGAGACATTATTTCATATAGGGAGAAAGATCTTTCAGAGGCCATGCTTGATGTAGAGGATCCCATGAATCCTGAGAACTGGTATAGATTATTAAGTCACCCTGAGGTGGTCTCTGGTAGAGTTGCTGGAGATCTATGGGATATATGCGGTATCGAGAGGATTTACGGTCCATTTGTAAGGATTGATGGGAAATGGCTACCTATATATGTTTTATCTGACGGGCTTAAGAGAGCGATTTTAATGATTATAGCTATGCACCACTCAGACCTGCTGATCATAGAAGGGTTTGAGAATAGCCTTCATATTGATCTGATCGTATATCTGCTTAACAGATTTGAGGCATATGAAGATAAGAAGATGATCGTTGAGACCCACTCGGGAATAGTGGTGTTGAGCAGGAAAATGATCCCTGAAAAGTGGCAGGCATACTATGTGGATCGGGGAGCTGTGAAAGAGATAGCAAAAGAGAGTATGAGGGATATAAATCTATTGAGAAGAGAAAGAGAAGCATACTCATTGCTAGCATAACACAGTCTTAGCTATTAGGAGGCCTGTAAGTATGGAAGATATTTGTTGTAAAACTATGAATATAGATGATTTTAAAGGCGGATGCTCCAGTAGTTATCCAGGGAAAGACTGTCAGATCTGTCCATTTATAGATCATTTAGTAAACAGGGTAAAGAACATTTCTAGCAGGCTTGAAGTATGCATCTTAGATGTTCAGGATTTTGAAAAATGCAGAGGAGCTCAAGGCGTTTTATGTCGGTGTCAAGCAACTAATACCAATGATGGATGTCCCGATCTATTAATTATATATAGATCCATGCGGGCATTCAAATGCTATATTATAGAGTTAAAGTTAAATGTTAGAAGTGGAAGTATAAGGAAAAATGTCAGCGATCAGCTTAATAGAGAGTGCGGCCAGAGCCATTGCTGTAATAATAGTGTTACTATTAGTAAAATAATAATAGTAAAGGATGAGGATATTGCGAGAAGGATGAGAAATGGCAGAAACCCACATATTAATGAAATTATCAAAAATAATATTATGATAGTTAGCATGTGTGATGTTGGAAATATTTTTGAGTAGATATATATAAGGTGATTATGGATGTTATTGATAGCTAGTAAAGTATATTGTAAGGAGCTTGAGAGATTTCTAGATCCTGGATTGAAGTTAAGGGTGAATGAAATCTTAACTATTGATCCGTATAGTAGCTTGAGGTTGTGCTCGATCACTTTTAATGATTGCTGGAAGAAGGAAGATGATGAAGAGTTTCACGATCACATTTGTGGGTGCAGACAATTGATTGAAAATATTGATAGATCGAAAAGGATGTTAAGATCCATGGTCTCTGAGCTTGGGAACCTTGTCTATCTAGTTGTTATATCTGCCACGCCTTTTACTTTATCACAGAGCTTAATCACGGTTTTTGACTCACCTGTGCTTGCTATGTGGATGTCTCTTGAAAATGAATTAAACTTCGATTTTATGCTTGAGATCTTTGCTCGGGGTTGTTTCAATTCATTAATAGGGTCTATACATCTAGATCTTCCCCTTATTTCGTTTCCTAAGTTATTGAAGGATCTTATAAGCAGTAAAAAGGATTGGCTTGAGAAGATCGATATACATGTAGAGGAATTAGGTCCCGGGCTTCTAATCATGAGATCCTCTATCCCTGATAAAACAGTCTGTCAAGCACTTGAGACTCTTTATGAGGATTAAAGCCTCTCTAGTATTTTTAATATAAAAATATATTTTTGCCATTAATATTTTATGGGAGTATTATGAAAAGCGAACAGCTACTTAGTTCCAAAATGCTCTATATAAGGGCTCTTACGCCTCTCCACGTTGGCTCTGGGAGGGGCTCAGCATTTCACGTAGATCTTCCCGTTCAGAGGGACGAGTTTGGTTTCCCGACCATATGGTCTAGCAGTATTAAAGGAGCTCTTAGATCGTGGTTTAAACCTAGTAATGATGATGAAAAGCGGATTTTAAGATGTATCTTTGGTCCCGAGCCGGGAGCTGCTGAAGTCTCTGATTATGGTTCGTCGATTTCGATCCTTGATGCTCGTCTCATTCTGATTCCTGTCAGGAGTTTGAAGAGGATCTGGATCTATGCGACCTCCCCGCACATGCTTGAGATGCTAAACACATATTTCACGAGCCTTGGTAGGGGGGGTATGAAGATCCCTTGGTTCTCTGATAAGGCAATTGTAAGTCGTGAGGATGTATTGTTTGGTGATGTTGAGAAATATGTTATTGTTAATGAGGTTAGGATCCCTGCTGACTCAAAACCTGAGGTGGTTGATATTTTGAAAGGCAGGATCCCCGATGAGGTTCTAAATGCTGTTCATGATAAGGGGCTTGTGATCCTGCCTGATATGAACAATCTAAGCAGAGTCATCGTTAACAAGAGCATGATGATCCAGTACAGAGTAAGGCTTAAGGAGGAGAGCAAAATAGTTGAAACAGGAGGGCTCTGGAGCGAGGAATATGTGCCTGCTGAAAGCTTGTTTGTCTCAGCTGTAATCTGTAAGGCTTCTAAGTGCTTGGAGAATCCTTCTAAAACGTGTGAAACCCTTATCAAGAGATATAGCGAGCCTTACAACGTGATCTATATTGGCGGGAGGGAAACAATAGGTAAGGGATTGGTAAAGCTATACTGGTGGTGACTATATAGTGGAGTCTGAAGCAAAGATAGTTGATCTTATAGTTAGCTGTGTTGAGAAGACTTCTTCAGAGACTCTGGATAAAAATCCTGAGAATGATAAGAAGTTAAAAAAGAGTCTAAGGAGTAGAGCAAGAGAACTGCCGTCAGAGCTTTTTTCAAGAGGTCTAGCATATGTGCTTGCCTATATATCATCACGAGGTTCTCTAAGGATCATTGAGGCTGGCCTTAAGGCAGATAGCTGTGATCAGATGCTTAATACCATTAAAGATTCTGGTAAACTATCTGAAACAGAGTTTGGGTATAGCGTATATGGCGCTATTCTCCTCTTAAGCCTCAAAAAAGCTGGAGTTGTTAGGGGTAACAAGCTTTCTGAAGTCATCAGAGAGGCTATGGCTAAGCCTGAGGTAGAGATAGCTGCTCAAGCCTATGCTGAGTGGATCAAGAGATTTGTTGAAGCCTATATAGAGGAGTAGGGATGGGACCTTGAGCCAGCTTGTCCTCAGGGTTAGATATTCAACACCGGCTGCAGTAGGTTCTCATGACCCTTTGAAAATGGATCCTCTTGGAATCAGAGTAACAGAGATTAAGGGGATCTGGAGGTGGTGGGCAAGATCATTTGTAGCCGGTGTTCTATATGATAAAGGGTATTTAAGGGGTAGGCGTGGTCAGGATGTCCTCAGGATCCCTACTGAAAGAGAGGCTAGAGCAATCTCTTGCTTGGTGGGCAAGGTTCTCGGGCTTGGTTATGTTGGCGAGAGAGGTACTGAGGCTTCTAGATATAAGATTCTAGCCATCCCTGTCGGGAAGAAGAGTCAGGGAGGTATAAATGTTCAAAGGCTTCAGAGAATAAAGCTACTTGAGCTAGGCGGTAGAGTTGAATATGACGTGGGGCTTGAGTTCGAGATAAGGGTTTCTAGGAGGATTTCTACGGATACAGCGATCATCTATGAACCCGCTATTAAGGTCTTATTAGTGATGCTTCAGCTAAGTGGGGTTGGCAAGGGCTCTAGAAGGGGTCTCGGCTCACTTGATATAATTGATATAAGTGATCGCTTTGTTCCAAGAGATCTAAGGTCTTTAATTGAGAGTGCGTATTCAGGTGTTGAGAAAGCTATAGAGACCTATGGAAATGAGTGTGGTTTAAGGGATTTAAGTGGTTCCTCTGGAGCTAAGGACTTCTTACCCCCTCTACCTTGTGTTAGTAAATCTATGGTGGGAGGTGTCTATGTGTCTAGGATCTACGTTTCTAAGGATGCGAGTTTTGAGGATATTCATAACTATTTTCTCAGGTCTGAGAGGTGTAAGAGATTATATGGGAATCCAAGGTGCTATGATGAGTTAAGAAATACGCTTAATTCCTGGTTCTTGGGCTTGCCGAGGTCTCAGAGGAGGACCGGATATATAATTAGATCTAAAGAGATCTCTAGGAGAGCATCGCCTATCCTAATTAGTTATCACTCTAGGGATAATTTCTTTGGTGATGGAGCCTTTATATCCTTTCTCCTCTCTGAAGACTGGCCTTCTGAGATCGAGTGGGTTGGAGGAGGTTCACGGAGTATTATTAAGCTTGATACTAGAAGGATCATCGATGCCTCTAAGATTGCCTATGACGAGCTTAATAAATATCTAAATGGAAACATAGGGGCTGTATGGCCGTGAGGTCTCGAAGAATTATATGTAGAGAGATCTATGACAAGTATCTCAATAGGGATCTTATTTTATCATCTAGCCTGTCCTCTCTCTTGGTTATTGCCTACACGGAGTGTTTCCTCAAATGCTTGGAGAGCGGTATTAATGCTTGTGATGATCTAGAGGATCTTCCAACGATCTTCTCATCAGAGGTCTCTAGAAGGATTAATGAGTACTATAGATGCGATTCTAGCTATGTTGAAAAACTCCTTAGACATTCCCGTGAGCGCCTAGAGCTTATCGAGAAAGCTTCTAGAAAGCTATTTAAAGAATTCTACATGATAAGAGCTGAGCTGGTTTCAAGAATGCTTATCCATATGAGATCTAGCACCTTGCCTCTTGAAATTAGCCTGGCTTGGGATCCGTATCTAAATATCCCGTATATACCAGCGACTTCCATAAAGGGTGCTCTGAGAAGCTATTTCAGAGAATATAAAATAGATATCAATGGGTGTGACGAGAAAACACTCTTTGGGACCAAAGAGGGAGAGGGGGTTCTAGAGTTCTTTGACGCATACCCAGTATCCTGTAGGAAGTATCTGGTAGATGCTGAGGTTACTACTCCACATTATAGAGAGCTTGAAGGTAAGATAGATGAGGCATCTTCAAATCCAACACCCATAGTGCATCTAGCAATATCGCCAGGGACAGTTTTTCACATACCAATAGCATTTAGATCAACAAAAAATGATAGATGCAGAGGAGTAGAAAACAAGGTGATAGGTCATGTAATAAATGCAATTGAAAACGGTATAGGAGCAAGGACATCTGTCGGATATGGATATATAAGAGTGAGAAGATCATAGTATTTGTTTGAACCGAGGTTTGGAAATCCCCTCGTATCTTATTAATTTCGAGAACCTCTAGGCTCTAATGCTTACAGATCTGTCTGTTTTACGTTTCTCACACTATATCCTTAGCTTTAATGTTTTTCTTCTCTTTTCTTATATCTTTTGGTGGGTGCTTTGTATAGATTTGTCCACGTTATACCTATCGGTACTTCGCTTCTTGGTAATTATCAGAGGGACTATCCTTCCAAAGTTAGTGGGTGGGGTTTTGATGGGTGGGATAGATGGGCTCCAGACGATTCTAGGCAAAAGAAGCTTTGTGATAGATATAGTGATGTTCTCAACGAGCTTATTGCTTATATAAGTGTTAAAGGTGCTCAGGCTTCAGCAGAGCTTCTACCTTTTGAGAGAGCTTGTAGCCTCTTTGGTCATGGCGCTAGCGAGACCTTAACTATACTCTACTCAACACAGACATGTAATGCTCGTCTAGCTAGGGAGGCAGTTGCAAGCTATCTCAGGGAGAGGGGTTTCCATGTTGCTGAAGCTGAGATTAGAAGTACTAAGAGTGCTGAGGAATTTGAAGAGGGTCTTGTGGATCTTGTTGACAAGGTCGTTAGACTCGTTATTGATTGGAAGAAAAAAGGGGCCATGGTGTTTATAAACGCAACGCCGGGTTTTAAGGCCGAGGCGTCTTTCCTCGTGATCGCATCATTAATGGCTGGGGCTGACATTGTTTACTATATGCATGAGAGCTTTAGAGACATAGTAATTCTACCATCAATACCTCTTGAGATTAAGAGAGAGTACATGGGGGTTTTGACCGAATTTCTAGAGTATAGAGATCCAAGGGAAGCTGAGTGGATTGTTGGTAGTGCCGAGAGACTCAGAGATCTTGAGATCAGGGGTCTTATAAAGAGGGATCATAGGGGTTATATAGCTAGAAAATGGATCAGGAAGCTTTTGGAGTTAACCAGAATGTGAGGTGATCAATGTGGATGAGAGGTGGATCATAGTAGCAACATGGGGAGATCCAATCGCGTGGAAAGAGGTAAACTATGTAGTGCCGCTGAAGATCCCTGTAAAAAGCTGTAGAGATCTTTGGAGAGAAGGGGAAAGAGAAGTTGAGAGGAAGATTGAGAGTAGTATTAAGAGTAGCTCGGCAACGGTAGCGATAGCAAGAAGCATATGGGGAGAAGAAGAAAAAGGAGATATTAGGGAGAGTGGGATGTTGCTAAAGAAAATAGTTATAATAGTATCAGAAACCCTCGGGGGTTGTAGAGATTCTATAAACCAAGATGGGAGAAGATGCTTAGAGTATATTAAGGAGTCTGCTAGGAATTACATAAGTGATTACATAAAGAAGTTCTTTGGATCCGTTCATGGGATAGAAAATATCGTGGATATTATAATAGCCCCGGGAATTGGTTTAATAGATACATCTGAAAGGAGGATCTTCAGGTGCAATCCAGCTAACTATGCTGTAATGGTGTTCTCAGAGCTTCTAAAGATCTTCCTAGAGGTGGAGCCAACAACGGTGATAGTGGATATAACACATGGGATAAACTATATGCCACATATCTTAGTACTGATGGTTGAGAAAGCCTTTAAAACATATATATTGAAACAGTATATATCGAGACAACAGACACACAGAGAAGGGAGCTCTGAAGAGGAGAAATCCTATAAGATTATAGTTGTTAACTCAGATCCATATATACAATCTCGAAGAACTCAGCAGTATAGGGAGAGTGAAAACATTCTATATATAAATATTATATCCTGCGAGGAGATGGAATTAAACGAAGAAAGCTATAAAGCGATCCTTGAAGAGCTAATTTTAAACATAGACAAAGTATTGAAAACCCCGCAAAGCCCCAAAGCATATAGGTTCAAGGAGGTGAGAGACGTAAAGGAAGTGATTAAGAGTCTCACTCTTGACGAATATAATGATGAAATTGCTAGGGAGATTAAGGATTTCAAAGACTTTATGAAGACTCTCAAACACGGCCTAATCCTACCAACGATCTACAAGGTTTTAGAGTTGAGAAGCCAGGGAAAATCAGACTGTCTCAAGATTTTGTATAAGGCCTTGGAGTATATGGATCACGAGAAGCTGATTTACTCTAAATGCAGATGCGGTGGAAATGAGGGTAAAGATTCAAAGAGTTTAGAGGTATATAGAAAGATATGGCTAGACCCTAATGTTTTATCACTAGCGGTAGGGTCTTGTTTTGTTAAGGAAAACATATATGGTATGATTAATAGAACCATTAATCAAGATAATTTGTTTAGCTTGGAAATGCTTAAGAAACTGTTAGAGCACATACCATCTACTGTAGCTTATGAAATAGCTAAGAATGAGCTACATGACATTGAGCGCAGGGCTAAGCATGTGGCACGTCTCTTTGAAGAAGAGGTTATTGATAGGTTGTATCCCTATTACGTAATATATGATATATACGATGCGGTGGAAGAAGTATCAGTTTTTGAAGCGCTAAAAAGCAAGCCTGAGGATATTAAGAAAATCCTAGGAGATGTTCATAAGGCTAGGTGTGATAAAATAGATAGAAGGAACTTCTATGCCCATGCAGGCTTCGAGAAAAATATCACGTTAATTAGAATTAGAAAGCATGGTGAAGATTTCCTCATAGAACTCGGCTATGATAAGGACTGCCTTGAAAGGATTTACAACCTGACAACCTGAAAGCCTCGCCCTTTAGGGCGGGGATGGCTATGGCTTATAAGCTTCCTAAGGCTTTGATCGTTTTGGAGGGGCTCTATGGCTTCTGGCGGTGAGGGTTTGCTAACCATCTCTATTGGTGTGAGGGTTAGTCCCGAGCCTGGGGCTATAGAGCTCCTCAGGAAATACAACACAGCCCTGAACTACGCTATAAACAAGATTCTGAGACTGGATCTAAAGAAAATCGGAGAGATTCATAACGCTCTATATAGAGAACTCAAAGAATGGTTTGGTCTCTCACCTAGGACAGCTATTGACTGCTATAGGGATGCTCTAGCCAATGCAAATGCTTGGAGGAATAATCCTAAGAAGGGGAGAAAGCCTAGGGTTAGGAAGCTGAGCATGTTGTTACATCCAGGGCAGAGCTACTGGATCAGAGACGGTTATGTAGAGATCATAGGAGGGATAAAGCTTAAGATCATCGGCTGGGATAGGAGGTATGACCAGTATGAGAATGGAGAGGCAAGGCTTGTCTATAGAGGTGATAAGATGATTCTGTGGATATCAAAGAAGATACCCAGGTCAAAGCCTTACAAGCCTAGGGATGCTATAGCCGTGGATATTAATGAGAGGAAGATCTTGTATGGAGATGATGAGATAAACAAGGAAAGGGACACCGAGATCGGTGAAGCCCATAGGTGGAAGAAGCTTGCCGAGAATCTCCAGAAGAAATACTCATCAGCTAGGTACCCAGCTTGGAGGAGGAGAAGGGGGATCCTGAATAGAATAAGATCCTATCACAGAAAGGCTAGGAACATTCTTGAGGACTGGGCTAGGAAAACATCTCTGAGGATCGTGGGGCTAGCTAAGAAGCTTGGATACGCAGTTGCCAGAGAGGATCTAACAGGACTGATAAATTCTCTGAGAAAGATAAAGAACAAGGATCACAGGAAAAAGCTAATAATAATGGGCTATAAAAGACTGGGGAAGTGGATTGATTGGAATGCTAAAAAACAAGGGGTGCCATTAGCAATAGTAAATCCAAGTGGGACATCGTCTAAGTGCCCTAAATGTGATTCCAAGGGATTAAAAGAGGTTGATTATAGAAGGCTTAGATGCCCAAGATGCGGCTTTGAGGGAGATAGGGACGTTATAGGAAAGCTGAATATCAGGAAGAGGGCATTGAAAAAGCTGGGGATCAAAATAGATTTTGGGGGAGTTCTGGCCCCCCTCACTGCCCCCCAGATGACAGATGTAAACCCGAATAGATGGGGGGAACTGATGAACCGCCGGTAAGAGGGCTGGGGAACCCCCGCCCTTTCAAGGCGGGGAGGAGGTCAGTAATCCCTGGCTTTGCTCTATATACCTGTGAGTGGGCATATTCTTCTGTATTGACATGGTATGCACTGCCTATCAGAAGGATTCACTATTGGGGGTTCTTCTGAATCTATTATTGTTTTCAGCTTTTCTAGTCTACTTCTGATGCTATCTAGATGCTCTCTTGTGATTGGTATGTCTAGGGTTTTCTCGCCAGCCTCTATCAGTATTGCTCTTTCTACGGGGGCCACTGTTTTGTTTGCTAGATATGCATAGGCTAGGAGCTGTGTTCTTATGTGGTTCTTCCTAGTTCTTCTATATAGTTTGATCTCTGCTATTGTTATTCTCTTATTCCCTGCTATGAGGTCTATGCATCCTGTTAGCCCTGTCTCGGGGTCTTTTAGGCAGGCTTCTATTTTCCATGGTTTTGGGAGGCCTAGCTTCTCTGCTATCTCTTCTTTATAGTTTGCGTTTGCCTCTTCTCTGGCTATCTTCATGCTGTCTGTTGGTGGTTCGATCCAGCCTGTTTTTATTATTAGCCATGGTATTGCTGGGCAGTAGTCCATCTGCTTTAGCATTGATGGTGAGATGCTATAGTATCGATATGGGTTTTGTGCCAAGGCCCCACTCCCTCCCTATGACGATCCTTTTTTCCCAGTCTCTGAGGCCTAGTGTGAATATGTGGATTACGTCTTCTTCTTTTTTCACATATCTCCCTACTATCCTCTGTAGATCTTTTAGTCTCTGTGGATCTAGTTCTCCTGCGAAGGCACTTCTCTGTATCCTTGTGAGGCCCATCCTGAATAGATCGTCTGCTAGTCTCTGCCTATCCTGGTTATCCCCTATGTCATATACCACGAGAACTCTTACCATACCTCTATGAACCCCCTATATCTCGTGCCGCTTCTTAGCGATGATGCGAGTCTTATGGAGGACGCCCTTATTGCCTGGGATAGCTTTTTTGGGTTGTGATCTCCTTCCTCTCTTACTATTCTCTCCAGCCCATCTACTATTGCTCTGGCCAGTTCCGCCCTGTCTCTTCTGTCTATGAAGCCATCCACGATCTTTGGTCTGAAGCCTTTTCTGAAGATCTCTATGAGTGTTCTATCTACTGCCGATGGTTTGAACATTTCTGAGAAGTCGTAGACAAGGCTCTCCTTCCCAGATCTGTCTTTGTGTATATAGCCTGCGTAGGGGTCTAGCCCTGCGATTGCAAGGGCTTTCCAGCATTCGCTATATAGTATTGCGTATCCATAGTTTAGAGCCATGTTGAATGGGTCTGGGGAGTCGTGGTTCCTCCCCTGGAAGCCAATCTCTCTCGGGATTGCCTGTGCTATTGATTGCCAGTATATATGTGCTGCTTCTGCCTCTACCTTCATTAGATCCTCGCTATCTAGCCTCGGGATCAGATCCTCTATATATCTGTGGGCAGCCTCAGCTATGTAGCCTTTCCTCCTCAGGCTCTTCAGATGCCCGGCCTGGTTCCTGAGCTTAGCCTCTATTATGGCCTTCGCTATCTCCTTCGAGGCTCCTCTATATATTGCTTCGTACTGGGCTCTCCTGGTTGCTGTTGTTGCTGTTGGTGTTGATGGATATATCCTTGCCCATGGCTCTCCCCTAGCGTCTAGGAATACTATGTCTATTCCATGCCTCATGGCCAGTCTCACGGCTCTCGAGGTTATTGATGTTCCTCCAGATGCTATTAGGATCTGGTCTATGTCTGCGGGGCTTATCCTGATCTTCTTTTCTTTGTTCGAGATCACTAGGCTCCCCTTCTTAGCTGATATCCTGATCCCGTATTCCGCTATGACTATTGTTCTCATCTCCTCACCCCGCATATCTCTAGGAAGGGGCATGTTTCTGGGCAGTTCCTCGCTATCCCTGGGTCTCTCCCGCTTAGTATTAGGTCTATTGCCTCGTCTCTTGCGTCTATGAATTCTTTTCTCAGGTCTGGGGATATGTAGTGTGTCTCTATGCTTATATCTATCTCTCCGTTTATGTTTATATAGATTAGTGCTCCGTAGTCTACCGGTATCTCTAGGCTTGATTCTATTGCTAGTGCGTATCCAGCTAGTGCTAGCCTGTGGAAGCTTCTCCTCTGCCCGGTCTTGATCTCTATTACTATCGATGGCTCTGCTAGTGCATCTATCGAAAGCCTTTCTGATAGCCCCACCAGTGTTCCGTCTACTCTTAGCTCTGAGATCCATGGTATTAGTCCTGCAGCGTCTTGAGAGCCAAAAGAGATCCTTGCTTTCGATACCTCAGCGCTCCACATGAGTGTTAGGTATCTATATAGCTTCTCACACTGCCCCTTAGAATCCTCTGGGCATGTCTTCGATGCTACCTCGCCTGCTTTCTTGGATAGCTCCTCATAGATCTCCGGTCCATCCCTCCCCATGAGGGCTAGGGCCCTCACAGCTTTGGAGGCTTCTGAGAATATCCTGTGTATAGATGCCCCGTTAGCTAGTGGGGGTTTGGAGCTGTCTCCCCTAGCCCCCACAACCCTTCTTAGGTAGAGGTCTCTCCTGGTTTCACAGTATCTATATGCTACCTCTCCAACGCCGAGGCCTAGATATGCTCTGGGCTTTACTGGGGGTGTGTGGTAGCTCCACCCCCTCAGCTCTTCTGGCACCGGGTCTCTGGATCTTATGTGGTGTAGTTTTCTCAAGCCTCTAATTATTTCGAGCCTCGTGAGCATGTATTACCCCGATTCCCTGGATAGTCCCTTCCTTTTTAGCTATTAAGGTAATACCAACCACGAGACTCCCAGAAGATCCCAGGAAGATCTCCAAAACAGGTCAGGGAATAAAAATAAGATCCAACATAGATTCAACATAACTCCCAGAAGATCCTGGGATATATTACCCCCAAACCAAGATCATGAAGGGAACATGGCAAGCTATATATTCACACTAGGATTCCACGAAGACTTCATACTAAGGAGACTAGTAAGCGAGAAAGCACAACACGGAAGCAGAGTAGTAATATTCACAGTTAAACCCATAACAGGGGCGACAAAAACAGCATATCAAAACCTAGTAACATACTGCACAAGAATGGGGCTATCATCACCAGAGCTAGTAGAACTCTCAATAGGAGAGGCAGAGGACATAATATTATCAGCACTAGACACAATACAAACACTAGAAGAACCAATAATAGCAGACCTAACAGGAGGAATGAGAATCCTGGTAATAGCAGTATACACAGCACTAATAGCATCGAAGAAAAGATTCAGAGCATACATAGCAACAGAGGGAGAACAAAAAGCAGAAATAAAAATAGAATCAACACACATAGGAGCAATAACAAAAGAACTACCAGAAGAAAAGAAAAAAATACTAGAAACAATAGTGATAAACCCAGGAATAACACCAGCCCAACTAGCAAAAAACCTAGGAAAGAGCGAAAAAACAATAGCAAACCACATAACAGAACTAAAAAAACTAAACCTAGTAATAACAAGAGGAAAAACAAACAACATATACCCAACAAAACTAGGGATCATAATATCGAAAACAACAAAGACAAAAACAGAGATCATCCCGGAATCAACCGGGAAAGAATAGGGAAAAAGATCCAAGGAGATCGAAAAGATCATATGATCAAAGATCAAAAACAGATCTAGTAGAAAAAAGATCCCGAGAGATCATCCCAAAAGATCCAAGGATAATCTAGATCGAAAAATTTTGAGGCTAATAAGCATTGCGGCCATCAAAAACAAGAATCAAAAGCTAGATCTTCGCTTAAATACCCCCCAAACAAAATAATAATTAGAGCAAAAATCTGATCTACTATAGAACTGGACAAGATCAAAAAGAGACCACGTGGATCAGATGATCTACTATAGAATTGAAAGATAGCTAGAACATTCATTAAAGTGAGTGGTGGAGCAGGATGATCTACTATAGAATTGAAAGACTGAAATACAGCCTAAAGAAGAGGAGATGACAATAAATGATGATGATCTACTATAGAATTGAAAGGTTTAAACTCGGTAACAGAGTAACAGCATTAGAAGGCACAGCGGATGATCTACTATAGAATTGAAAGTCAGGTATGAGCTGGGGAAGATCAAGAATCTTGATAGAGCTGGATGATCTACTATAGAATTGAAAGTTGGATAGGCAGTTAGTGATAGAGGATATATACATATCAAGGATGATCTACTATAGAATTGAAAGGCATAAACAATTCGACGGGGGCTTGGTCTTGAGATCAGCAAGTTCTTGATGATCTACTATAGAATTGAAAGGGTGAGGAGATAATTGTATATATAAGTGGCGGCAGCCCATGGGATGATCTACTATAGAATTGAAAGTATACATCTCAACAGCACGCCTGAGAACCTCATCAGAGATCCTCGATGATCTACTATAGAATTGAAAGCGTGAGAAAGGATCTCTACGCGGTGTTGAAAGCCTTTAAAATGATGATCTACTATAGAATTGAAAGTAACATTCCAAATACTCCTAGGACTATCCCAGAAATACGAGAGCGAGATGATCTACTATAGAATTGAAAGCTATAGGTTTGCTAGGAGCCTGGCTAGGTTGAGGGCGGGGCTTGATGATCTACTATAGAATTGAAAGTCGAAGCACTCTATGCCACGGGCACCACAGCATATATGATCATGATGATCTACTATAGAATTGAAAGTAGCCAACCAAAGAACATAAACACGACGCCAAACACCAAACCCGATGATCTACTATAGAATTGAAAGTCTTCTTCAATTCCCCGAGATTTTTGTTCAGCTCATCACGTGAGATGATCTACTATAGAATTGAAAGTATATATGTTTCTCGGTGCTGTCATGGCTTCTCCCTATATGATGATCTACTATAGAATTGAAAGTGTTGATCTTTCAATAGAGCTATAGAAATCAATAACTGCCCACGTGATGATCTACTATAGAATTGAAAGGTGAGTAGTGAGTGTGTGGGTTTCAAACCCCGCCCGCAATAGGATGATCTACTATAGAATTGAAAGTCTCTTTTCTAATTCATCAAAGTATTTTTCCACAGCAGCTTTTAGATGATCTACTATAGAATTGAAAGATCTCAAATGTACATGCAACAACAACGGCATCTTGGTGGTGACATTGATGATCTACTATAGAATTGAAAGGAGCCTTTTCTTCCTCTACGACGACTTCGACTACGACTCGGGGATGATCTACTATAGAATTGAAAGATTATCTCCACATCGTGTTGTGTTAGTGTCGGGAAGTATGTGTGATGATCTACTATAGAATTGAAAGATAATTTATGTATTTGGTGTTAGGAGTAATACGAACCCAGATGATCTACTATAGAATTGAAAGGCAAGCGACTCCACTAGATATAGCTCTAGCATCTTCGTGGATGATCTACTATAGAATTGAAAGTCCGCCAGTATTTTTCTGGCTTGTTTATAAAGCCGTTTCGGGATGATCTACTATAGAATTGAAAGGTGCTAAGATCACAAGGGATATACTTCCCGATCCACGAGTTTCGATGATCTACTATAGAATTGAAAGAATTGCTGGGGGCTATAACATTCAGAGACTATACATCAAGACGATGATCTACTATAGAATTGAAAGAATAATAGAGAGATAGTGGAGAGAAGCTATAGGGAGATCGATTTGTAGTTCTCTATGTATTGCTGATCCCCTAGTATCTTCTTTGTCTCCCTCTCTA
>Ga0079996_113260_pt1 | contig 34512 bp, 28 predicted proteins | sample PerSpoAPS_AMetaG_FD_69199 | JGI IMG/M metagenome (GOLD analysis project Ga0079996, IMG submission 69199) | Thermal spring microbial communities from Yellowstone National Park, Wyoming, USA - Perpetual Spouter A (PS_A) MetaG (SPADES assembly)... | ecosystem: Environmental > Aquatic > Thermal... | reverse complement strand
TAGCTATAGGAAGGAGAGTATTCAGAGAAGAAACGGATCTGGTAGCAGAGAGGCTAGAAAGGCTATGAAAAAGCTTAAGGAGGGGAAGAAGAAGAGGGACTATAGGAAGAAAACAGCAAACATGATAGTCAGGGAAGCCATGAGGATGAGAGGAGTAATAGTTATTGAGAGGATCTCGGGGGATGATATAAGGATTATGATCGCTAGGTATAGGGATAAGCAATTAAGGCATAGGATATATCAGAGTGCATTGAAGGGAGAGCTGAATGCGATAATAGACAAGGCAAGGGAATATGGCGTGCCAGTATTGATGGTTGATCCTAGAAACACATCTAAGATCTGCCCAATACACAATGCCCCGATAGAATATGGGGAGGATAGAATAGGGATCTGCAGCAAGGGAGACGAGAGATGGCATAGAGAGGTAGTGGCATTGATCAATATCTATTTTAAAGCCCTCGAAGCCCTGTATGAGGGCTCTGCCCAGAAGGGCTTCGGGGATCCAAGGGTAGATGGGAGCCCCGTGCCGCTGGGCTCAACAGCCACCCATGAACCCATAGAGATCCCAAGATCTCTATGGGGGAGGTGGAAGTCCCTCGATGACCACAGGGATGCTATAACATCCCTGTGGATCAAAAAACAAAGCAACACAAACAAATTAATATCAATGACAATCAATGATCATCGAGGGACAAGCGGATAACGAGGTAACGAGAGCCGTGGCGAAGATAGCTAAGATCCTTGGATACAAAGTCGTTATATATGACATGATGGCAACAAGGGAGAAATACCCTGAAGCCGATTTGATCCTTAACTCTTTATCAGCACTTGAAAAGATCAGGCTCGATAGACACGTAATAGCGGTTCTCGCAACGATGGGCAAAGCCTGGGTTGACGAGGAGATCTTAGAGAGACTCTTGAAAACAGATATAGGCGTGGGCGAGCTGGTATCGAGCGTCAGAAGGGCTCAGGAAATATTCAAGCTACTTATGAAGAAAGGCTATAAGATAGAGGATCTGAGAAGAATTAAAACACCTGCAGGGCTAGACATAGGAGCCATATCGCCTGAGGAGATAGCTATAAGCGTCCTGGCAGAGATCATAATGCTCAGAAGAGGAGGAAGCGGAAAGTCTATGAGAGAAGTTAGAGGAGATCCTCTTGAAACAATAGAGAAAGAACTAGAAAAACAATATCTAGCCCAAGCCCCATCCTAGAGGATCCATGACTCCCTCCCCACTCTGGGGACAAGGGTTTGTTGACTACCATCTATATGGGTCTATATATTTCATCTAGATATTCAGGTTTTAGAGAATCCCTCATATACCCAAGAGCTTCCCCTTTCAATTCTATAGTAGATCATCTCCAATGCCGCAGGGCTTCCATCCGGGATCTCGGGATCCCCTAAGGCCATCGCTCTCCGAGAGTATCCATATGTATAGCTATATATAGCAAAGATTATATCCTCATCATCCAAAATAGCTAGGGATTAATGCTTATAGGCTTGAACCCAACATTTCCTCCCAATACACACATCAAGCCCATAAGTAACCAGAGGTGTTTAAATTTATATGTAATCTTATAACAACCTCTTCATAATATTTACCTTCACTATCTCGATGTTTCAGGGTTTGCAGGGCGTTGCCTGTTTGAGCTGGATCAGCTTACGTATTCATATACTAGATCTACTATCTTTGTGAATTCCTGAGAAAGTCTATTTCTAGGTCTTGAAATGTCTATGTTGATTATAGATGCAACCCTGGCCGGTCTTGGAGTCAGGATTGCTATTCTATCAGCCATATATACGGCCTCAACAACGTCATGGGTTACCAGAACAATTGCTTTTACAGGGGCTAGGCTTGAGAGCCAGATGTCTAGGAGTTCTGCTCTGAGATTCTCTGCGGTAAGTGGATCTAGGTGTGAGAATGGCTCGTCCATGAGAAGGATCTCGGGCTCGATACCCAAGGCCCTGGCTAGATTAACCCTCTGCTTCATACCACCGCTAAGCTCGTCTGGGTAGAAGTTCTCGAATTCCTGTAACCCTACTAGCGAGAGATATTTCCTAGCAGTCTCCTCTGCTTCTTTCTTAGGAACTCCCCTAGCTCTTAGCGGGAGGGCCACGTTTTCAAGCACAGTTAGCCATGGGAGTAGACTGGGGGATTGGAAGACAAACCCTATTGGGGGTCTATCTCTATTGCTTGTCCTATATATAATCTCGCCTGAGCTGGGTTTCTCAATCCCGGCTATAATCCTTAGGAGGGTTGATTTCCCACATCCCGAGGGACCTAATATTGCGAGGATCTCGCTCCTAATCTCAATATTTATTCCATCTAGCACACGAACCCTCTTCCCCCTATCCCCGTACTCCTTAACTATATTTCTCAACACAACTAAATGATCCACTAATATCGATACACCTCCACAAAGTCTCATTGGATGGCGATTCCATCGCTATCTTCCTACCCGATAAATCTACACATATAGAGGTTTTAAGCCTAACAATGGAGAGGAGCCTTACTCATTAAAAGTGAAAAAGGCTGGATCTTTTTCACAATGGCAGGAATGTTTTATATTACATTTATGCATTTATGATTAATATGGTTGGAGTGGAAGTTTAGGGGCAAACAGGGTGTTGAGGTCTATATAACAATTACTAACCCCGGTTGAAAAGCAGCAAAGAACCTTTAAAATATATACTTCCCTCGCCATGATTCTCTAGAGGCCAAGTAAGTATAGTGACATACTATAAAAAAGCCCATATACCAATTATGTATAACAATAGATCATGTAATAGACCTCGTCGAGATCCTCTACAGTCTAGGAGGTATCGTAGATACATCAAAGATAAGCGAGATAGCAGATGTAGATGCAGGGCTCCTCCCAAATGTGGTTGATGTGGCAGAGGCCTTAGGACTCGTTAGACTTAGTAAGGGGATCTGGAAATAACCAACATAGGTAGAGATATGGCTAGAGCTGATTCCAGGAGTTTGAAGAGATTGCTGAGAGAGCTAGCTATAAAGCTCGAACCTATATTAACGATATATAGAGAGATAAGTGAGAAAGGATCTATGAGTAGGGAGGAGCTGGAGAAGATCTTAGACGGGTTCTACGGTTCAGAGAAAGAAAAAGCTGTGGAGTGTATAATCAGCTGGGGGACATATCTTGGGATCTTTAGATGGAGCCCCAGCACCTGGATGCTAGTACATGTGAAGAGGCACACAAGGTAATATAACTGATCTATACAGATCAAGATCCTAAAGATATTAATCATAAAGATGAAGAGAAGCTGAATATTATTTAGATGTATTCCAGTGAACTGAAATGAAAAATTCATCGGCACCTTAGAACCTTATAAGGGGTTACCATCAATATATATAAGGAGGTAGAGCGATCACGATGTCGTCGGCTCCAATGGTGGAGCTCAAGGATGTCTGGAAGATCTATAGGCTGGGGTCGATAGAGTATCCAGCCCTCAGAGGAGTTAGCTTATCGATAAATAGAGGAAGCTTCGTATCCATAGTAGGGCCGTCGGGAAGCGGGAAAACTACTATGCTGCATCTGATAGGCGCGCTTGACAAACCATCTCGGGGGGAGATCTATGTTAACGGCATACCGATATCGAGACTGAGTGAGAATAAGCTTGCGGAATTTAGAAATAAGACGATTGGGTTTGTGTTCCAGCAATATAATCTGATCCCATATCTAAGTGCTATAGAGAATGTGGAGATGCCTATGATGGTTAGTGGGGTAAGCCTGGCTGAGAGAAGGAAGAGAGCCAAATGGCTCCTAGAGCAGCTAGGGCTTGGTGATAAGATATGGAAAAGACCTTCGGAGCTGAGTGGGGGCGAGCAGCAGAGGGTCGCGATAGCGAGGGCGCTTGCTAATAATCCAAAATTAATCCTCGCTGACGAGCCGACTGGGAATCTTGATTCTAGAAATGCCAGGATTGTTGTGGATCTCTTAAAGAGGATCAATAGCGAGATGGGGGTGACAATAGTGGTTGTGACGCACAACATGGAGGTTGCGGCTGAGACGGAGAGAATAATATATCTCAGGGATGGGGTAGTTGTTAAGGAAGAGGTGAGGAGGTGATGTCAATCGATATTAAGAAGGGTATTAGTAAGATCATTGTGTCTCTGATGATCCTAGTTATGATGCAGAGCATCAATTCCTTACATGCACAGGCAGAGTACTTTGCAATAGTAAATGTTCAATGGGGTTCTGAGGCTTCTCCAGGAGATCTAAACGATCCCCTTTTAATTTATATACAGTATTATGGGACAACAAATCTGGTGAGCCTTGTTGGTACTTTATATCTACCCAACGGCTTTAGAGGGGTTAATGGAGACTCTAATATAACCTCATATTCAGGCTATACCCAGGCGGGATCTATAATACCGCTTACATTCTATATCTCAATAGATCCCAGCACACCTATAGGAACCTATAATGCTAGTTTACAAGTTACTGGTAGGACTATCTATAATGCAATAATAACCCAGGAGTTCAATGTATCAATAGATCTGAGGGGTAGAGCAGATCTCGTTTTAGACGCTTTTCCCAGAAGTCTTGTCCCAGGGATCAGTAATAATATAACTATGAGGATCTATAATAGGGGGACTGGTCCTGCCTACAACATATCTCTAAGCTATAGCGTCCAAGGATCTGGGGCGGTACTATCCCCACCCCCCGCTCTGATACCTGTGATAGGGCCTGGATCGCATGTAGATATAGGGATCCAGCTCTACGTGCCTCCAACAGCATCCCTCCAAACCCTATCCCTGATCATTACAGCAACATATCTAAACCCATACTACTTCCAGAGGTCAGTGTCCCAGACGCTGGGTCTCTATGTTGGGCAACAGGCCCAGACCATGATCTCCATAGCTCCGCTGAAACAAACACTGGTAGCTGGTTCTAATAACGATGTGGTGCTGAGAATCACCAATCTAGGTTCTTCAAAGATTATGAACCTCGTGATCACATTATCCGTTCCACAGCAGGTCGGAATAATCAGTGGGGATGGAAAGATATATGTGGGCGATTTAGCCCCTCTAGAGAGTAAGGAGATATCCTTCAGAATCTATGTTTCTCCCCAGCCTCCCCAGATAATCTATATTCAGGTTCAGGAGAGCTATGTAGATAATATAGGTGTTCCGAGAACCGATATAACTACAATCGGATTTTCAGTCGAGTACCAGCCAGGATACTTCCAAGTTCTGGGGGTTTTCTGGGGTGGTCCGCAACAACCTATCCAGGTTGGGCCTGGAGACTCTGGCGTACCCCTTACAATTGCTCTGAGATATATAGGGAACTCAACGATATACAACGCAAACTTTACCCTGATACCCCCAAACGATGTGGAAGTGCTTCCCTCGATACAGAGCGCTTCCCAGTATGTGGCTTCTATACTACCTAGTAGTGTTTTGCAGCTCATCTACCAGGTAGGTATATCATCGACTGCTAGAATAGGTTACCACTTTGGAAAGCTGATCGTGAGCTGGGATACGCCGAGCAGGTCTGGATATAGCCAAGCCCTAGATGTAATGCTCGATATAAGGGGTAGGGCGGATATATCGATATCTCCTCTAACCAAGTCCCTAGATCCAGGATCTCTCAATGTTCTAAGGCTTCTCGTGCTTAATAATGGTACTGGTGTCGCGAGGCAGATCACTGTATCATCGATCCAGGCATCATCGGCCTCTGTAATTGATTATCAGCCGAGACAATTCGATCTACAGCCAGGGGAGGGCAGGGTTTTAAACATATCCATATATATCCCACCCACGATGCAGCAATCCCCGATAACACTCTCGATATCCCTTATATATATAGATCCCTATGGATTTTCCAGAAGCTATTCTCAGCTCATAGGAGTCTATACAGGGGCACAGAGGCTGGCATCTTTTGCGATAGAGCCTCTAACGATTAGCTTGGCCCCTGGATATCTAAACAACATAACAATAAAGATCACTAATATAGGTAACTCAGACATCTATAACCTGAGCGTCTCCTTATCGGCACAGGCTCAGGGGGCTGCGAGCCTTACCCCTCCAAGGATAGTAGATTTTTTAGGTGTTGGTAGGAGTGTGAATCTAAGCTATCAGATCTATGTGCCAATAACCCTATCAGGATCGACGCTCGTTGTGTTGGTAACACTCAGCTATGTAGATCAATACGGTTCTCAAAAGTCATTAACGCAGCAGCTAGGCTTCTACGTGTCGGAGGCACTTCTATCTATGATAAATATTAGCACCTCTACAACCATGATAAATCCAGGCATTAATAACCTAACGCTATATGTCATAAACAACGGGAATTCGCCTATATCCAACGTAACGCTATATATAGTGCCTGCTCCTCCGATAGCCCTGGTTAATAGCGATGGTAGATACTATATTGATAGATTAGATAGAGGAGCTTCATGGTCAACGAATATCGCTGTCTTTATATCGAGGGTCGCGGCTATGCCTCAGCAGGTTTATAGCACAGCTGATCTTAAGATCTCCTTAACATATTATGACGCAGCAGGAACCCTGAGAACAGAGACCAGAGATATATATCTAATAATATATATTCCACCTATAGTTTCTCCGATATCAGTTAATATTGAGCCGCAGGTGCTAGTCACAGGTAAGATAAATAATGCTACCATATATGTTAAAAACGTGGGTCATAAAGACATAGAGAATCTACAGGTGGCAGTATCAACAACGGGAGGGCAGATCTCCTTGATAGGCGGATCATCAGCCCAGATATCAAGATTATCTCCAGGAGCTTCGCTAGAAATACCAACACAGATATATGTCCCACCAGCAGCATCTCCATCAGCAACAATCCTAGTTGATATCAATTACTATATAGAGGGAACGCTATTCCACGAGACAAGAGCTGTTGGAGTGGTTTCAAGAGGGATCATAGATATAAAGGTCACCGATTTCACAACAATACCTGAGAGGCCCTCCCCCGGTCAGATATTCTCTGTAACAGTGACTCTCACGAATATGGGTACTATAACTGCTTCAGCCGTGACAGCCACGCCTGTGCAGACGCAGAATATAAGGGTCTTCGGATCTAGATCTATATTCATAGGCGATATGCAGATCAACTCTCCAACCACATTCACAGTGACCCTTATAACCTCTAACAACACATCTCCAGGGAGATATGAGATCCCGATCCAGCTCACATACTATGATAACCTGAGAACACTGTATACAGTGAATATATCGATACCAGTGCTAATAGGTGGAGGGCAACAAGCAACGGTAACTAGGGCCTCGCAGCAGGGGCAGGGCGGTGTGGCTGAGGTCATGGGGGTTCAGTGGATCTATTATATAGTTATTGCTATAATATCCCTTGTAGTAGGGATATACATAGGGAGGAGGGTTAGATAGCATGAACCCCTCGGATCTTATGAGAATAGCGTTAAAGGATCTTTGGCAGCGTAGGCTCAGAACGATCCTCACAATGTTTAGCGTTGCAATAGGGGTTGCAAGCATAATAGCGCTGGTAGCACAGTCGGCAGGGATCCAGCAGAGCGTAGTTGATACCCTTTACAAGCTGGGCCCCTCAACAATTATTCTAATGCCCAGGGGCTACCAAATAACGCAAGCGGATGTATTGAGACTTTCGGAGCTCCAAGGGGTTACAAAAGTGATACCTGTGATACAGATTTCGGGTACCATATATAGATCTGGACAACAGGCCCAGGTAACTCTTCTCGGTATTAGGAGCACGGATCTTGTAGCGCTCCTCGGAGATATTAAGATTCTCGATGGAACTATATACCCAGATAACCCAGTTCCAGTAGCCCTTGTTGGGTACTCCATAGCCTTCCCGCCAGAGCAAGGCGGCTCCCAGGCTATATATACTGGGCAGCCTCTCTTAGTTGAGATAGGTTTTGGAAACTTCAGACAGAGGATCCAGCTCCAGGTTGTGGGGATACTAGCTCAATACGGATCTACCCCCTTTATATCCCCAGATAACTCCATAATGATCCCCTTAGACCAGCTCATGAAGATCCTCAATAGAAGAACCTATGGAATGTTGATACTCAAGGCAAATGATGTGAATAGTGTTAATGATGTCACAAGCATTATTAACACTATGTATGGAAACAATCTCCAGATCCTCGCTGTCCAACAGCTAAGTGAAGCGGTGTCAAACATTATAGGGCAATTTGGATTGCTCCTAGCATCAATAGCCGGGATATCCCTCACCGTTGCGGGGCTGGGGACTATGAACATCTTAATGATAACTGTTTTAGAGAGGACGAGAGAGATTGGTGTTATGAAGGCCATTGGATTTAAGAATAGAGATGTACTGCTACTCTATATTGCGGAATCATCACTAATAGGGATCATAGGGGGGTTAATAGGGATAGTTATAGGGATCATAGGAGCCAACATTCTTCCACAGATATTGAGTTTCTCATTTCTCAGAACACCGCAGCCCAGAGGCCCTGGCCCAAGCCCTGGTGGGCCTGGTTTCGGAGGGCAGCAAGTAAACCTCTCATATACACCGGTGATACCGTTGGACATGGTTGTGATAGCATATGCTGTAGCTATCCTAGTGAGCATGGTAGCCGGCTTCTACCCTGCGTGGCGCGCGTCTAGGATGGACCCTGTTAGGGCGCTGAGATACGAGTGAAATATGAGTGAGATATAAGTAGGTATTATCTCTATATAGATAGTATATAGATAGTGGCTTGTCCTGCTCGTATTTTCTCCCCAGCCTCAGGGCTTCACAGCCCTCGCAAGCTCCACACATAGGTAGAGAGCATGCTCGGGATCTTGGACTCCTGAGAGCTTGAGGGATACCCTCCCAACACTCCCCGGATCCCTACCCTAGCTATCTCTGGCAAGTATTTCTCCTTGAGACTCTTAGACCCGTATCTAACAATGATCTCCATAGGATAGTACATACCGTTTCTCAGCAGATGGTGGAGAGCCTTGAGATCATCGAACATGAAAGACTATGAACCACCATCTGCTTCTCAACGGTAGGTTGAGGCTGCTGGCATTTGCGGTTACAGAGCCTGAGGTAGGCTTGGACACCGCTAGGATCTCTACATATGCTAAGAAGGAGGGCAGTAGGTATGTGATTAATGGTAGGAAGATCTTCATATCTAGGTTTAGAGAGTCGGATTTAATGTTTCTAGTGGCGAGAACCTCTACCTATAATCCTGAGAGGAGATATGATGGTATAAGTCTCTTCCTAGTAGATCTCAGAGATGCTAGGAATATAGAGAGCAGGAGGATCAAGGTTATGGCGCTAGGCCCTGTATACGAGATCATTATAAACAACCTCGAAGTATCTGTAGAGAACCTAGTAGGTGAAGAGGGGAAGGGCTTTAGATATCTCTTACGCGCCCTAAACACAGAGAGAGTGATAATCTCTGCAGACCTTATTGGGAGTGCTAGATATTTGATTAGGAGGAGTGTTGAATATGCCTCTAAAAGGGTTGTGTTTGGAAAACCTATTGGGAGCTACCAGGGGGTCCAATTTCCCATATCCTCTATATATATATAGAGATGCTCGCAGCAGACGAGATCCTTCATAGAGCTGCGAGAGTCATAGATGAAAATGCTGAGGAGAAGATAATAGGGTTATATTCAAACACATCTAAATACTACTCAACAGAGGTTGCTTGGGAAGCCGCTAACGTGGCGATAGATACCTTTGGCGGCTATGGATATGCCTGGGAAATAGGGATAGAGAGGAAACTTAGGGAGATAAGGCTTTATAAGGTGGCTCCAGTGAATCAGAACCTCGTGTTAGCATATATAGATCATAACATACTCGGCCTACCAAGATCTTATGAACCGTAGAGCAAAGATCCTCTCACAAGTTATCTCTCCCTAACAGCTCATTTATGTACTTTTAAAATTTTAAAATATAGTGAGGAATTGTATCTAAAAAGCCTAGCCCTCTAAGGCAGAGATATATTTTAGGCGTCTTATGCTCTCTTGTATTCTTAGATGAAGATAACTTTGTAAACCTCAGGATAAAAACTCAAATGATATATAATAATAGATAGATATGAAGAGGTTAAACACACATGCCTTCGCGGCCATAATAATAGCTCTTAGCTCTTCGAAGAGAGGAATAGGGTGGTAGGCTGGAGACCCGGCTCAGGGCTAAACTCTTTCAAAGGGGATATAGCCTAAATCTCCCTGCTCTAAGGAGAACCTTTGCCCTCTAGGACGGGGAGGAGATTAGATATTTTCTGCAGAGCTCTTCAATATTCTCTCTATTTATTATAAGGAATTCTTCAATCTCATCTCTTTCTAATCTAAACCCCATACTACCCAAGAGATCTGGAGATCTTTTCAGGGCCTCTCCCAACGCATCCATGAGTCTAGGGTATTGTTCTGTGGACTGATATAGTATGAATAGGGCATAGAGAGATATTCTAACTTTTTTCTGCCCTGTTATCGATATATAGTCGAGAATATCCCTACATTTTCTATTCAAATATAACTCGATGGTTTTTCTCACCAACTCTATAGGATCTTCTTGTTCCAAGACATCCTCCCATAGATCTTCTTCTCATAGCTTTTAAGGAGTCTATTGTAATAATACCATCTTTTTACCTTGGAATTGAATATTCCTCTATATATCTATCGCTCTAGACTTATATATTTTTAAGCATTATCTATATAATGAATTTAGAGGGTATGTTTTGCCAGTAGTGATCGATGTTAGACCTTCTCCGGAGGAGTTAGCTTCTGCTGTAAGAACCTCTCTAGGCCTTGAGCCATCAGATATAATGTTTGTCAACGCTTCAATTATCGATGTGTGGAGAAGAGAGATCGTCGAAGGGATCGAAATAGCAGTTAGAGGTAGAATTATATCGTGTGTTGGCAGGTGTGCAAGATCTAGGGGCCCCAGCACTAAGATCATAGATCTCAGGGGATCTATAGTATCTCCGGGCTTCATAGATGCCCACACACATATTGAGAGCACCTTTCTAAGACCCTCTGAATTCTCCAAAGCTGTTATATCTAGGGGTACCACAGCTGTTTTCGCAGATCCTCATGAAATAGCTAATGTAGCTGGTTTCGAGGGGCTTAGATATATGGCTAATGAGCTGTCTAAAACACCCCTCAAAGCCTTTCTATTAATACCCCCCAACGTGCCTGCAAGCCTAAGAGCCCCAGAAGTTGGCGGTGCCCTGCTAAGATATGACGAGGTTATCGATAAGATGGATCACTTCTCAGGGGTTGGCGAGGTTATGGATATAGGATCTCTGCTTGATGGAGATGAAAGGTTTATAGAATATGCCTCGAAACTCTCCATGGCAAAGATTGTGCAGGGCCATGCTGCTGGCTTGAGTGGTGAGGATCTAGATGTCTATGCCTCCCTAGCAATTGGAAACGATCACGAGGTCACAGAATGGGGTGAGCTTATAGAGAGGCTGTCCAAAGGGATTATCCCTATTGTTAGATATGGTTCCAGCTGGAGGGATCTTGAGAGACTCTATAGAGCTATCCAGGACTACTCACCTCTGATCCCAGTTGCCACAGATGATATCCATGCCCTACATATATTGAGAGAGGGTCATCTTGACAGAGCTATTAGGAGAGCTATAGAGCTTGGTGTGGACCCTGTGAAGGCTATAGCCAGTGTTACATTAGCTCCAGCCCTTCTCTATGGTATGCATAGATGGATGGGATCCATAGCACCTGGGAGATACGCGGATTTGGTTATTATAGAAGATCTCGATAGGGTTAGGATAAAGGATGTCTATATAGACGGGGTTCTCGTAGCGAGCGGCTATAGATATATAGCCATGCTCAAAGAGGATTCTAGCGAGATACCAAGCAGCGTTTCCAATACGGTGAAGATCATATGGCCGCCGAAGATCTCTCTAGAGATACAGAGGAACTGTAGAGAGGCCCTGGTAAGGGTTATAAAGCCAATTCACGGCACAACCCTAACCAAGGAGGGGAGAGAAGTAATATCATGTGGGGTAGATGTTGTTAAGGAGACTTCAAACAGCAAGCTCCTATATGTAACATCTATAAATAGATATGGTGCCAGCAGAAGCTACACAGCATTGTTAGAGGGTATAGAGCTAGATGGGGCAATAGCATCAACAGTTTCACATGATAGCCACAACATAATAGCTGTTGGAAGCTCGCTAGACGATATAATGACAGCTGTGAAGGCGATAGTGGATAGCGGTGGGGGGATTTCGTTAGCCTTTAGAGGCAGGGTAGAAGCGTTGGTGGAGCTGGGGGTAGCGGGGCTAATGTCTAGGAAGAGATATTTAGAGGTCGTAGATGATCTAGATAAATTGTTTAGAGCTCTCGAAGAGAGGGGTTTTGAAAAGCCAGAAGATATCTTGCTGGAGATACAGCTTCTGAGCCTAACAGTTATCCCTGAGATTAGGATTACTGATAGAGGGCTATATCTTGTTTCAAAAAGGGAGGTGGCTAGTCTAGTTATCAGCTATAGCTAGATCTTACCTACATAGGCTACATAGGGTATTTATATTTTTAAGTAGCCAGCCATATATAGATATAGCTGGTGCTAGGATTGTCAAGAGCAAGGATCCCTGGTAGGGAGAAGTGGAAATATAAGAAGTGGTATGTAGTTGTAGCTCCACCCCTCTTCGGCGAGGTAGAGATAGGCACCATACCCGCGGATGAGGATTGGAAGGTAATTGGTAGAACAGTTGAGGTTACCATGTACGAGCTTACAGGGGATATATCGCAGCTCCACATAAGATTCAAGTTCCAGGTGATAGGCGTTGACGGTGATAGGGCTATAACGAGGTTTAAGATGCTAGAGCTGGCTAGGGACTATCTCAGAAGTCTTACTAGGAGGAAGAGCAGCAAGGTAGCTGGTATAATAAACCTCACCACAAAGGACGGCTATGGAATAAGGGTTACATCTGTTACCTTCACAACATATAGATGTAAGACCTCTCAGAAAAGGGCTATCAGAAAAATAATGTTCGACATATTAACTAAAGAGGCATCGGAGAAAACACTAGATGAATTTATAAAAGCGTCTCTGGGGGAGATTCAGAATAAGATCTTCCAAGAGGCTAAGAAGATATATCCTATAAGAAAGGTAGAGATAGCCAAGATAAAGCTCCTAACAATACCAACACCATCAGGACCTGTAAAGGCTGTAGTAGTCCCCCAGAGACCTACGTAGAAAATTCTGACCCCCTCCCACGTTAAATGGCGAGACTCTCAGATGTGAGAGATCAGGTGGAAACTCTATTAAGGATATGTGGCGGGCCCGCCGGGATTTGAACCCGGGACTTCCGCCCAGCTTTCTCTGGTCTACGGGTTAAGAGCCCGCCGCTCTACCGGGCTGAGCTACGGGCCCAGCACCATATGAATATTATATTTAGAGCTCTTATAGGGCTTTGCTGTGGCTTTTTTCGTCTACTGTCGAAGCGATCTACCTATCAAGGTGCCCCTGGCTGTGATCATTGCTATAGGTGCTGCAGAAGCTATAGTTAAATACCCTCCCACAGAGATCATATCCCTATACGTATTTGTGAGAGCAGACGCTATTACAGGGCCTACGAGATTTCCTAGATCGAACATCGCTGTATATATTGCAGAAGCTAGTCCCCTACGCCCCTGAGGGATCCCCGTTATAGCTATAACTTGTAGTGATGGTATCGCTAGCCCAGCACCTATGCCTGCTGGTATCCCATAATATATTATGCTTGTTGAAAGAGGATCTAAGGAGATCGCTAGATAGCCGATGGAAACCAATGCTATACCTAGCATTGCAGTACCTTCTATAGATAAAATTTTCAGCATATATCTAAATGTCAATCTAGATAAGAGGTTAAACCCAGCCATTAATGTGAAATAGATAGCTATTATAGAGACTCCGAGCCCTGCCTGCTTATGGTATGCTGGTAAAAAGAGTGTTAAACACATATAGGAGGAGCTGTAGAGGAGTAGAGATGTGAGAGCGGCTAGGAAGTTCCCACTTAAAAACCACGCACCATTGGATTGCTGCTTCTCCTCACGCTCGACGTTACGTGCGAATCTATTATCCCTTATAAACAACACAAAGATCGCTGATATCGCTCCAAGAGCTATGGAGTATGCAAAAAGAGCCCTATAGCCTAGATGCTGAGAGATATATCCTCCGAGGGCTGGCCCCACAGCGAAGGAGATACCCACAACAGTGTTTCTCCACGCAAGGGAGCTTATAACCCTTTCTATATTGCCTATCGCTGCTGCTTGGAAAGAAGCCGGCATAAATATCGCCGCAGCGACCCCCTGGACAAATCTACCAACATACAAGGTCTCCATATTAGTGGATATGAAATATATAGCCTGGGCTATAGCTGATATGGCTGCCCCAGATGCTAAAAGACTCTGGGTCCAGCCTCTATCGGCCAGGATGCCTGAGACTAGCCTGAAGGACATAGCAGATGCAGCAAAGAAGGGTCCTAGAAGAGCTATCATAGCTTCTGTAGCACCCAGCTCAACAGCGTATTGTGAGATGTATGGAGCAACGCTATGGATGGTGAGGAAAAAGCATAGGGTCGCTAGGTTAAGCAGAACCTCCTCCCTATATATTGCAAGCCGACTAAGAATACCCTCCCAGATCCTCCTGCCTTTTGAATTAGTATTACTTATCGCCTTACTACTTAGAAGCCCCATAGATCTAGCTAAAAAAGGCAAGGGAAACATAATAGCCACATGTTCTAACATGAGGTGCCAGCTTAAAAGCTATGCGCCTTATTTTACAACTGAAAGCCTCGCCCTTTCAGGGCGGGAAGGAGGTCAGTCTCCATCCTGGAAAGCTGGACCCTTAGAGACTTCAGGTTTTATCGGGCTTGATACTTTTATTCAAGCCTCTTCTCATGGCTTCACAACCCTCAGAACCCCATTTAATCGCCATATAACTGAAAGCCTTACCTTTCAGGGTAGGGATGGCGTTTATAGATTCTATATCCTCTATCTCCAGATGAAGGGCGGGGTTCTCTACAGCTGTTGAGAATCCCCTGCATCCTGGGTTCCGCTTGTCCCTCACACGTATCGCAGAGCTCACAGAGAGATTTGCTGTCAAACTCTAATGAATCTTCATGAAGAAATTCGTGAGAGATAAAATACATGATCGGCTAAATCTTCGCTTAAATACCACCTAAACATAAGAAACAATAGACAAAGCTGATCTACTATAGAACTGAGCATGATCGATAAGGCTATGTGAGCCTGATGATCTGTTATAGGGTTGAGGGGATATGATCGAGGCTATAGAGGTTAGAAGGATGGATAGGTTTAGCGAGCGCTTTATAGAGGATGTGTCAAAAGAGCTTTGCTCTAAGAAGTTTCTGGTGCTCATAGTAAGGGTTATGGAGCAGGAGCAGCTCGATAAGGTAGTCAAATCCCTTATTAGAAATGGTATATCTATTTTTGCGGCAGATAATATGGACAATATGGTAAGACTGTATATTACGAAAAGGTCTAAGGTAGGGTGTAGATGAAGGTCTTTCTCCTCTCACAGAGAGAAGTTCAGCTTCACCTAAGTTCCATGAGACTCTTATCCGGGGTGGATCTATATCTCATAATATAGTGGATCGTTAGTGCTCTATATTTTAATCTTAGAATAACTATGCAAACAAAGTGCTTATATGTATCGTTAAATCAGAAACACTCTATAGACAATATGCCTCGTCCCTAGAATAGATCAGGGGTCGGGTTTTAAGATTGCTAGCATTAGTATCTTGTGAGGTATGTTGTATGGGATCAAGGATATGTTTGGGGTTTCTGATAATCTTCTTCCTAGTTATAAGCCTTCTAGAGACAGCAGGGCTATCACATGCTGATGAAAGAACCCCGGGCTTTTTTGAAAAGCTATCGCTGCCAGAGACGGTTAAGAAGCTTGTCTCAGGGGGTGTTTTGATGAGGGAGGAGATTGGTGTAGCTAAGCTCAGGCTTAATAGCGAGGAATCCAGTAGAAAGGTGAATACAGGTTTCCCCCCCTTACAATCTACACTCCCAATTCTCCAATCTCCGAGACTGTCTATGCCGGAACAGAGTATTTTTGGTCCTAATATAAGGGTTACTAGGGATTCCCCCCACTATTATCCCTTCGAGAACGAGCCCTCAATAGCTGTAAACCCTGCTAACCCCTCTAACATAGTTGTTGCTGCCCATGATTATAGCGATCCTAACTACATTGTTGGGATATCTGTATATAGATCATTCGATGGAGGCAAAACATGGCTGGGCCCTGTCAGGATGGTGCCAACATATGGAGATTCTCTGAGCGATCCTTCCCTAGCAGCTGGCAGGGATGGAACGATATATCTGTCATACCTCTCTGTGGGCGTGTTTTCAGAAATAACCCTCGCAATATCTAGAGACGGAGGTGCTACGTGGGATATTGTGAGGGCTCTCAACTATAGTACGTCAGCTTTCTATGATAAGCCTTGGATCGCTGTTGGCCCGGATCCATCGAACCCCCTGAGGGATAACATATATATAACATACACCGAGTTCAAAGGATTCTTTGAGGTGAATCTAAGTATAAAGATCATAGTTTCTAGGGATGGGGGTAGAACCTTTGAAGGGCCATACAACGTTAGCTGGGAGGGTAAATATCCAGATGTGCTTGTCCAGTGGTCATACCCAGTTGTAGATCCCAAGGGGATCCTCTATGTAAGCTTCTTCGGAGTCAAAGCCGAAAAAGGCATATACGGCATAAGGGTTGTGCAGGGGATATGGGTTGCTAGATCTGTTGATGGTGGTAGAACATTCTCAGAGCCCGTGTTAGCTGCTGAGACACATTGGTGGTTCCCATACTACTCAGGCCCCTTCGGCTTTAGATGGATAGTCCCCACACCAGCAACTGCTGTGGGGCCTGATGGGACAATATATATAGCCTATGAAGATGATCCGGACGGCCCTGAAGGCCCTGATATGGGGGATATATTCCTTGTGATCTCTAAGGATGGTGGAAGGACTTGGAGTAAGCCTAAGAGGATCAATGATGATGATGGCTACGCAACGCAGTTCTTCCCAATGATAGCAGTTAGAAAGAGCGATGGCTCTATACACATAGCCTGGGGAGATAAGAGATTAGATCCAAGTGGGGTTGGGTATGACATATACTATACATATTCAAGAGACGGTGGAGAGACATTTGCAAAGAATATAAGGGTTACCGATATAACTGTTAACCCCATGTATGGCCTCCCCTTCTTCATAGGGGACTATTTCGGAGTAGCTGTATCTGCTGACAATGTATATATAGTATGGACTGATAGTAGGAGAGGCTCTCTAGCATTTGTTCCTGGTGCATATAGGAATGCAGCGCTTAATCAAGATATATACATAGCATTCATAGGCCAGAGGGATCGGCCTTCTATATCTATATCCCCTGAGAACATAGAGTCTGGTTACTCGAATATAGTAGCTATAGAGGGGAGAGGGTTCCCGAGAGAGGCGAGGCTAGGGATATCTATAGGGTCTATAATAGTTAATAAGGAGGTTTGGAGCGATATAAGCGGGTCTTTTAAGATATATCTTAATATAGATTCACCCCCCTCCGGAAACATATCGATCCAGATCTTCGATCCTACGAATGGCTATATCATAGCATCTAAGAGCATTTTCGTGGCTCCAAATAGCTTCCTCACAGCCATATCAAGCCAGATAGCTGGGGGATTCACCAATATATCGGCTATGTTGAGTTCTATAGGTGCGAGGCTCATAGCTGTTGAGAGCGGGGTAGCCCTTATAAACACCTCCCTCGGCATCCTAAGGCTTGATCTCAGGAGTATAAATGTTTCCATAGCGAAGCTAGATGGCGATATAGCAATGCTATCCACGGATCTAGGCGCTCTCAGAGTTAGGGTAGACGATCTTAATGCTAGGGTTGTTAACATCTCAGGAGATCTAGCGGTGGTGAGAACATCTGTTGGAGATATTGTGGGGAGGGTCGCAAATATACAGGGGAATGTTGCAACGGTGATAACAGATCTAGGTGTTATAAGGGCTAGGGTAGATGATAATATAGCTAGGAGTGTAAATATTGAGGCGAGGATCTCAATGCTCGAGGGGATCTATATACCGCTATTGCTCATCCTACAAGCAGTATCAATAGCCCTCCTAGCCCTTCTAATACTTAGAAGGAGGGCTGGTGTAAAGCCCGAATCATAGCTGGTGAGCTATATGGTACACTACTACCCAGTATCCAAGAAGGAGCTTAAGGATCTGCTGAAAATATCTAGAGAGGTTTTCAAGTGCTCGGTCGAGAAGTTCTCAGAGGGCTATATAGTTTTTATCGAGGATGCTGGGGCAGCTGTATATATAGCTGATAAAATCCCTATTATGGTTGAGCTAAAGACTAGGGAGAAGCTACCCGCAATACATCTACTTAATAGAGGTGTGTGTGAGATCCCCTATGTAACAGTGGATCAGGGGGCTGTCCCTAGGATCCTCAACGGAGCAGATGTAATGGCTCCAGGTATTATAGAGCTATCACATTTCCCCCAGGGAGCTCTAGTAGGTGTTAGAGAGCCTCAGAGAAAGGCCTTCATAGCGGTTGGCAGAGCTCTAATGAGCTCTGAGGAAATATCGAGTGTTAAAAGGGGTAAGGCTATAAAAAGCCTTCACCATGTTGGAGACAAGATCTGGGAGGGCATAATAGAGACGCTAATAAAAATGCAATAATTAGAGGACAGAGGACTTAAGATCAAAAACGGGCTAAATATAATCTAGGCTCCAAATAAGGTTTGTAGCGATATTATATACGAGGCGTTGTATATGGAATTAAGCGATGAATATATAGACGTTCACGAGGGTGGAGAGCTCTCGTGGATGCAGAGGATATCAGATATCGTTAAGATATATGGCTATAAGATAGAGGCTCATGGGGATGCTGCGAGGGTAGTTATTGGAGATACATCTATAGATATAGGGCCTTTCGAGGGGAAGATCTGTTTCCAAGCTCATCTAGAGCTCCCTGTAAGCCATAGCTCGGGAGCCTCTCTCGAAGATCTTGTTAGAAGGGTTGAGAAAGTCTATAGAGCCGTCTATGGCGTTGATGGGCCCTTCACATATGTGCTAGATGATTCCCTAGGGGACTTCGGCGTTGTCCATATATTGAAATGCTATGAGAAGCCTGAGAAACTTATAATGGATCTAGAGGCTATGCTCAAAAACATCTCATAGGATCTACTGAACCACCATATATGCTATCATAGCATAGTGGCCAAAGCCGCAGAGCTCCGCACATACTATAACATATTGCCCCGGCTTATCTACCTTCACCCATAAAGTGTTTATATAGCCTGGTATGGCGTCCATTTTGAGGCCCAGCTCTGGGACGAAGAAGCTGTGTGCCACATCCCTGCTAGTTATGTCAAGCCTATAGAGCTTCCCCTTCTCAAGGTAAAGCGTTTCCACAGAGGTGGTTCCGTTTGGATATATAAATCTCCAGCCGAACTGAAAAGCCTCGACCCTTATTACTGTATATGGTTCTTTAACCTCCGTGCTAGGAGCCCAGAGAACTTCGAGACCCCATATCGAGATTGCTGCTAGATATGCTAGGATTATTGATGTGGCTACTATAGTTACTATCTCGAAGATCCTGAGGATCCTCTCCCTACCATGTTCCCTAGCTCTAGAGCTCAGCCTCCTCACCCCTAGCCCTGAACTTAATTACAAAGAATATAAGTGTTCCCGCAAACACACTGAAAACGCTCATAGCGAGTAGATATGTTATCTGGTAAGCTGCATTTATTATCCTTGTTTGCGGTGAGAGATCTGGGCTTCTCAGAATCCCCCACGAGCCGACGTACATGCTGATAAGAAATACAGCCACAATACATAGAGCCCACATGACATAGTCGATCTCTTTGAGAACTCTACCTCTCTGCTTCTGCTTGTCCCCCTCCATATATAGCCCCTATATATATACTCGCCGGTAGACTATTAAGTTTAGCACTAATAGATCAATTTTTAGAAGGCTAAATACTTATAAAAACCGCAAAATCTAATCCCGAGACAGAGCCTAAGGGCAGCCCTTGGAAGAGCCCTTCGATATTTGAGCCCTTCTGAAACTGTTAATGGTTTAGCGGTAAACTTCTCTATAAGCCCTCCAATGTGAATAGGATGGAGACCTAAGAGGGGCTCCCCCTTAGAAGACGAGGTTTGCTAAGCTTTATCAAGAAGTAAAGGAAAGCCCAGGGTGCGGGATTCCCTACAGCTAGCGACTGGGATCGCCAAGAGCCGATTAGGCAGATGATGTGGAAGATCGATGAAAATCTTGTCCAGTGCTATAAAGCTGGGAGAGGAGGGTTTGAATAGAAATACTAAGTCCGATGAGATTCAAACCCAACCGTATGCATATCTATGCAATGGTATATAAGGGTATTTAAGGTGGCACACTCTAATAATGTCAGAAGTGGGTGTCCATATGAGTCACGGCCATCCTATAGCTGGGAGAGATGTTTTGGAGCATGAGAGGCCTTTCTATAAGAGTCTAAGGGGTATTCTAACAACTACTCACCATACTGATATAGGTATTATGTATATATCGGCGGCCTTGATAAATCTCCTGCTAGCCGGTATCTCGGCCTTCTTGATAAGGCTGCAGCTCACCGGTATAGATGTAACTGATCCCAATAGATATCTCGCTATCGTGACCCTCCACGGGACAGTGATGATCTTCTTCGTGGTTATGCCTTTCTTCGCTGGCATAGGTAACTATATACTGCCTAAAATGGTTGGCGCACCGGATCTCTATTGGCCCAAGATAAATGCTCTTGGCTTCTGGATGTTCTCCTCAAGCTCTGTTCTAATGTGGCTAACCCTCTTAGATGCTCAGAACCTCCAGATCGGCTGGACTGGCTATGCGCCTCTTTCTGTGAGGCTTCCAGGCTATGCTGTGGATCTATGGGCTCTAAGCCTGTTCCTAGCCGGTATATCCTCTATACTTGGTGCTGTTAACTTCTTCCTAACCGTTATGAGGCTTAGAAATCCGAGCCTGAAGATCTCGAGGCTACCTCTGTTTGTATGGGCTTTCCTAGGAGCCCAGCTAATAATACTATATGCTCTACCACCATTTGGAATGGTTCTGGCTATGATCTTTCTCGAGAGGAATCTCGGAATGCCATTCTTCGATCCCAGATATAGTGGGGATGCCATTCTATACCAGCATATATTCTGGTTCATGGGCCATCCAGAGGTATATGTGCTTGTCCTCCCAGCTATGGGAATAGTATCTGAGATACTGCCTAGAATGGCTAGAAGGCCTATATATGGTTATAAAGCGATAGCCGTTTCCTCGATTATGATAACGCTTATGAGCTTCTTCGTATGGGCCCACCACATGTTCACAGTAGGCCTGGGAATAACCGCTGCTGTTCCATTTATGATAGCAACGATGGCCGTAGCTATACCCTCTGGGATAAAGGTTTTCAACTGGACTGTTAGCCTATATAACTCGAGGATATGGCTTAGAACCCCAATGCTATATGTTCTAGGGTTCCTTGCGTTCTTCATAATAGGGGGTATAACAGGTGTGTTCTTCCCAGTAGTGCCGGTAGATATTGCCTTCCAAGACACATACTTCGTCCTAGGCCACTTCCACTACGTAGTTAACGCCATATTCATGGCGATAGCTGCTGCACTTTTCTACTACTTCCCATATATGGCTGGCAAGATGTATAACGAGACGCTTGGAAGGCTGAGCGCGATCCTATACACAATAGGGGGCGCGATAACATATACATCAATGCTGAGCTTAGGCTATCTGGGTATGCCGAGGAGATATTACCAGCCACCGCCTTTGCCAGGGATGGAGGAGTTCCATAGACTCGCAACGGCAGGCTCCATGATACTTGCTGTGGGAACCGTGTTGATATATATAGCTCTTCTCCACGGCCTCATATGGGGTAAGCCTGTTAAGAACAGAGACGATCCCTGGGGAGCTGCTAGGATAGGCCAGCCAGACTTCTACCCGGTTTCCCATACAGATGGTGCAGGTCTGATACACTATAACCCCCACCCATGGATGTCCCTAGTAGGGGCTTTCTCAGCGCTGCCGCTAGTGGGTGTGATGTTCATACTTAAGTGGGGAGACTGGGCTGTGGGGGCTTTGTCGCTGGCTATATTTGCAGCTATGTGTATAGCTTGGGCCTACTCGGAGTACTTTGCTAGATATAGGCATCTCAATGGCGCTTCACACGGTCTCCTAGATCTCAGGCCATGGAGCTTCAGGCTAGGCGCCTTAGGCCATGATCCAATTCTAGCTGTTGCCCTCATAATATTCTCAGAGATCTTCCTCTTCGGCACACTGATAGCGTCGTACTTCTACTACTGGTACAAAGCGCCAACATGGCCTCCACCAGGGACACCGCATCTAGACACGCTAGTGCCCCTCATAAACACCGTGATCCTTTTGAGCAGTGGTGTAACAATGCATATAGGATATAACTATCTCAGGAGGGGGGATGTTGAGAGCTTCAGGAGCTTAGCAACTGTGACGCTGATCCTCGGCTCTATATTCCTCTCGGGGCAGGTGGTTGAGTACATAAGATCTGGGATGCCGCCGATGCTCAATGTATTCTCAGCAACATTCTATAGTCTCACAAGCACCCACGGGCTCCACGTGATCATGGGTCTCACAGCTATATCACTACTCATAGCAAGATCATATAACGGGACTCTTCCAAATAACGAGAGGGGATACGGCGTTGCCGAGGCTGTCACTATCTACTGGCATTTCGTAGACCTGATATGGATTGTGCTGGTAACTATACTATATCTACTGCCATTTGGGCTTCCAAGCCTGTCTGCATAGGACAAGTTTAACGATAGATCCTCTAATAGCTTTTTATATCACTAGATTCGCATTATATCTAGAGGTGATGCTACTCTGGATAAGAGGATAATATTTCACGAGCTGCTAACACCTGAGGAGGCTATAGAGAGGGTTTTAAAATATGTTGCGATAAAGCCTTTAGGAATTGAGGAGGTATCGATTGAGGATAGTTTTGGGCGAGTCCTGGCTGAGGATATATATTCGAGCATCGATGTCCCGCCATTCGATAGATCTACTATGGATGGCTATGCAGTGAGATCCGAAGATCTATATGGTGCTAGTGAGACAACTCCAGTATCCCTCAAGGTGGTTGGAAGGATAGATCCTGGGGATGCTAAATATATATCGATAGGCCAGGGAGAAGCTATTGAAATATCTACAGGAGCTCCGATCCCGCCTGGCGCCGACTCGGTTTTGATGGTTGAGTATACAAAGAGATCTGAGGATGAGGTGATAGTATATAGATCTGTAACTCCTGGAGAAAATATCGCGCCATCAGGATCTGATATAATGTTGGGGGAGCTTGTCCTCAGGAGATGCACCGTCATAGGTGAGAGGGAGGTTGGTGTTCTAGCCTCTGTAGGTGTTAAAAGAATAAGGGTGTATAGAAGGCCGAGGGTTGCGGTGATTTCAACTGGGAGGGAGCTCATCCCACCTGGATCTCCTCTGGAGTTTGGAAAGATCTATGATGTTAACTCCTACACAATAAGCCATGCCCTAAAGAGACTTGGAGCCGAGCCTCTTCTTCTGGGAATAGCTGGGGACGATCCAAAAGAGATCGGGGATATGGTTGAAAAGGGGCTGGGGTTAGGGGATATGGTGATTCTGTCAGGAGGTACCTCGGCCGGCCTTTCCGATATAACATATAAGGTGCTCAGCAATATAGGCCCTCCAGGCATTGTGGTTCACGGCCTCAAGGTGAAGCCTGGGAAGCCCACCGTGATCTCGATCTCTCGTGAGGGGAAGTTGGTTATCGGCTTGCCCGGCTATCCAAGCTCTGCCCTCATGATATTCGACCTAATAGTTAAGCCCCTTATAAAGAGGATGCTATGTCTACCGGAGGAGAAGTATGTCATAAAGGCTAGGCTGGCTATGAGGGTTGAGGGTGCTAGGGGGAGGAGGCTGCTACTCCCAGTGAGCCTTGTGGATGTGGGGAGCTATATAGCTGCTTATCCACTTCCATCCGAATCAGGTGCTATATCTACTGTTGCTCAGGCCGATGGATACACAATCATTCCAGAGAATGTTGAGTTCGCAGTAGAAGGTGAGAATGTCTATGTGAATCTCTTCTCACCAGCATATATGCCATCAGATCTATATATCGTTGGCAGCCACGATCTGGGGCTTGACAGGCTCATACCCCTTATGAGGGGTTATAAGGTTAAAACCATATATGTGGGTTCGATCGGCGGTATTATGTCCATTAAAAGGGGCGAGGCCGATATAGCTGGAATACATCTAGTTGATAGCGAGACCATGGAGTATAACATACCCTTTCTAAAAAAATATGGAGTTGATAATGCATATCTAATTAAAGGCTATATGAGGGAGCAAGGGATAATAGTCCCCAAGGGAAACCCCCATGGCATAAAAGATGTGAGGGATATAATCGAGAAGAACCTCAGAATTGTTAATAGGGGCAGGAACACAGGTACAAGGATTCTTCTAGACAGCATCCTAAGGGAAATAGCTAAGGAAGAGGGAATGGCCTTCGATGAGCTTGTCTCGAGGATAAGGGGCTATTACTACGAGGCGAAAACACACACGGCTGTTGCTGCAGCAATAGCCCAGGGAAGGGCTGATGCCGGGATCGGAATCAGGGCTGCGGCACATATGTATGGACTAGACTTTATAACCCTTGGATGGGAGAAATATGACTTCCTAGTACAAAAAGCGAGAATAGGTAAAGAGGCTGTTAAAGCATTTCTAGAGATACTTAGAAGCAGCGAGTTCGCAGAGATCCTCTCATCCATCCCAGGATATATAGTTCCCAAGGATATCGGAGAGATCATTTTTCCAGCTCTATAGAAGACCACATGATCTACTATAAAATTGAAAGCTGAGGGAGACTCTGATGGGGATATGTGGGATCATACTTAGCGGGGGTATGTCGAGAAGGTTCCAACGCCCGGGCGAGCCTTGGGTAGATAAGGCCCTATATCCCATTAAGGGGAAGCCTATGATAAGGATTATATATGAATTACTCCTAAATGTCTCAGACATAATTATAGTCTCCACAGGAATCCCGGAAAGGGCCGAGATATATAGAGGAGTTCTCGACGATGCTATCTACGTAAAGGATGTCGAAGGATTTGTAGGGCCTCTCTCAGGCCTTTTAGCATCCCTAGGTGTATGTCCTCATGAGCATGCAATAGCGATTCCCGTGGATATGCCATATATAGGGGCTGATCTTCTAAGGGAACTCCTAGCCAGGCTATCCACACATGATGCATCATCACCGATCCTCCCGAATGGATTGGTCGAAACTGCTATAGTTGCTATGAGAAGCTCTGTTGTAAAGGGGGTTCTAGAGATTCTCAAAAGATATGGAAGAGCAAAGCTGGCAGATCTTCATAGGGGAGTCCCTAAGATATATTTACTCAATATGAAGAAACATGACTTCGATCCTATGATGATTGCTAACATAAATAGGAGAGAGGATATAGATAAGGGAGCCAAATACCCAGAGGGGCCGCTTGACGGTGATGTTGATATAAGTAGGAGCTACAGCATAAGCGATGTAGATAGCCCTCTTGACGAGAGGCTTAGGGGGAGTCTGTGGTGGACCCTTAAAACAGGGGATCCCTATGACGAGGTGAGACTATATCTGAGTAAAGGCGTCTACATGTTTGCGGCATATGCTCTGGAGGACTCCAACAATATTTTTGAGAGATATGTTGGAAGGATGCTTCTAGAGAGCATGTTTAGCGGTCTCACGTGAGTCGATAAATATAATTTAGATTTATTTAAATTAATTTGAATTAAAAACATATATAGATGAATGTATATTTAAGCTTACTAGTTTATAAGGCTGTTTAGAAATATTGTGTGGTGGTTAAACTGTCAAGTGATTATCAGAAGAGGGTTGAGGACTTAAGAGACATCTGATGAATGAATATGCTCTCCTTCCGGAGTTCATAGATGGACTAACAAGTATTCATGAGGAGACTGAGGATTACACCTGCCTGACTCTTAAGAAGCTCATGGGCAGGAGGGATAAAGGAAGGCCAGCCGCTATAATCCTATCACCAGAGGATAGGAAGCCCCCAAGCGATGAATGTTCATCCTGCCCTCCGGGGTGAGGGAATGGGTGGGGACGGAGGTGTCGATAGATCTAGGAGGGCTTTTCTCAAGCTAGCCTCGATAGCCTCGGCTGCTTTGGCGTTATCAGCTACATCTATAGTTGATGCCCAGTCTCCGGTCCCCTATAAGGCTTGGAAGGCTAGATGGTCTCTCGGGGAGATAGGGGGTAAGACGGATGTTATAAGGGCTAAGGTAACGCCGACCATATGTCCCTACTGCTCTATGGGCTGTAGCATTGACTTCTACACGGTGGGTGATAAGATAATATGGACATCGGGTTCTCCAGATTCATATATTAACTGGGGAGCTCTTTGTCCTAAGGGCGACGCGGCGTTCCAGCTGGTGGATAACGATCTAAGAGTTCTATATCCAATGATAAGGACAGGTCCGAAACCGCCTGTTGAGGAGATACTGAGTGCTAAAAGCTGGGATGAGCTTGTAGCGGTGGTGAAGAAGTATCCGCCTAGGTGGAAGATTGTTTCGTGGGACGAGGCATTCAGATATATTGCTGAGAAGCTAACCGCTATTCTAGAGGACTGGAGATCTAAGACTGGGGCTCCTAAGCAGAAGGACGGCTACTACTATATAGGATCATATCTTCCTGTTCAGGTAATAGGGTCATCGATACTTCTCAATGAAGAGGCATTCCTTACAAAGAAGCTAGCAGTCTTCTTAGGAACAGCTAACATGGATTCTCAGTTTAGAAAGTGCCACAGCTCGACAGTGACTAGCCTGGGCGTCACATATGGCTGGGGTGCTGAGACTGCTAGTGTAGAGGATGTAGCTCTAGCTGATGTGGTTCTCTTCTTCTCAAGCCCCGCCGAGAATCACCCGCTTTCATTCTGGTACTTCTGGAAGGGTAAGAGGGAGAGGGGGACCATCTTCATAACCTTCGATCCAAGGCTCTCTAGAACAGCGATGGTTTCTGACATATGGGTTCCATTCAGATCTGGTTCAGATACAGCGATACTCCTCTATATCCTATACTATGCATTCTTCGAGAGAAATCCACCTATAGATCAGCTTGACGAGTTTAAGAGGCTCATGAGTAGGTGGAACATAACTCAGGATGATCTAAACGAGCTGAAGGATCTCGTATCGCAGTATAACGCCGAGGAGGTCTCAAGGATCTCGGGTGTGCCGGTAGACCTTCTGAGAACTGTTGCTAGGATCTATGTTGAGAGGAGCGGAGTAGTTACGAACCATAAGAAGCATGGCATAATACAGTGGGCCATGGGCTTCACACAGCATACCAACGCCACAATAAACATTATAAGAGCCGCGGCGATAGTGCAACTCCTACTAGGCAACGTGGGCTTCCCAGGAGGGGGCACTCATCCATTCAGAGGGCACAGCAACGTGCAGGGGGCAAACGATGTCCAGGGATCGGGGATAGAGGCTCTGCCAGGCTATCATGGACACCCAACAAGCGCTGCCGAGGTGAGGCTCTACCAAGACTGGAAGCTCCAGGGGATGCCCGACGCCTGGAACTGGGAGGTTCCTGAATGGGCTTTAAAATCCTTCCCAGCTCTACAGGCTAGTGCTAAGAAGGGGCAGGCAGATCTTAACAAGGTTCTCCAGGTGTTCAAGTTCTATGGGTGGAGAAGGTTTGAGCTTCTCTGGGGTCTATTCTGTGGAACAGATCCCGAAGATGATCCCGTCAACGGCACTGTTATATGCGACTTCCACTTTGGAACAGGCAGTACTGAGGTTGTCTTTCCGAGGAGGGCTCTGAATAAAGAGATAAGAGCTGCCCTTGTGTTTGGAGAGAACCCAGCTGTTACCAACCCCAATGCTAAGATCATATGGGCTGCCCTGGCATCTCTAGATCTCCTTGTGGTCAGCGACATATTCGAGACAGAGACAGCTTGGTTTGCAGACGTGCTCCTACCAGCAGCGGCTTTCGCCGAGAAGGAGGGTACTAGGACAGATGGTAACAGGGTTATACAGTGGAGCTACAAGGCTTTAGAGCCTAAAGGAATCTCTAGACCCGACTACTGGATAGTTGTCAAGCTCTTTGACTACCTATATAGAGCCGGGGCTATAAAGCTGCCGAGCATGGTTTACGGCAAGGGCATTGAAAAGGTAAAGTTCAGGGTAGGAGGTAGGGTTGTAGATGTATATGAGAGGATCATAGATCCAAGGGCATCTTGGAACTATGCTGGGGGCACGGGGAATGCAACGCCGATAGGGCCCATAGAGGCTGAGGTGAATCCTAGGATCATAAATAAGGAGATAAGCTACTCGGCACTTATATATGATGGGATCTACAACCCCGTTAGAGATGAATTCACAACCATGAGGAGGAACTCGACGCTGAGAAAGGAGGGCGAGATAGACGGTCTCTTTAGCAAGGCCTTCGGGGTGTATAAGAACTGGGGCTGGTCATGGCCTCAGAATGTAAGGTTCCTCTATAACTACGACTCCCTAGTAGCTGTCCTCGGAACCAGCTATAGATTCACAGCTGCCGGCAAGGAGTGGGTTGCGACTGGAGAGACCGGTGAGTGGATCGATGAGTATACGGGCGAGTATAGACCAGCATTCATACCCGGTCATAGCTTCTGGGAGCCTAGGGCCTTTAAGAGGAGGCTCAGCGGGATCTCAGATCTATGGGGAGGAGCTAATATTATGAAGTTCATAAGAACTGGGCAGCTAGAGTTCCCGGCTAGGAGCTTTGTCACAGCCCAGGATGGTGCTGTGAAGATGCTATCGTTCCTGGAGTTTGTAGCCCTCACAGGTATGAGGTATCTATGGGCCAACGACACCCTCTACTGGGATGAGCAGACAGCTAGTATGAAGGCAGCTGTTAAGAGACCATTCTTCCCAGGCGATAGCTGGGCTAAGTATAAGCCTCTCTACGAGCAGTTTAGGTCTAAGCTTCAGCAGTACTATAGTCAGACTGGCAGTATGAAGCAGGCCGTGCTAAAGGTTATAGATGATATGAAGGGCTGGTATGCGGGCTATAACTTCAGCTACCCAATACACACGGAGCCAGCTGAGTCGCCGGATCCCGAGTTAGCTATAAAATACCCAACGATAGCTTGGGTTAACCCATATAACCTCATGGTCCTCAAGGAACAACCCGATATCACAGCTGGAAAGCCCGTAGGACTAGCCCTGGTGCCGAGTGAGTTGAAGGAAAGAGGCGAGCTTGTGGTGTTAACAACAAATAGGCTTACTGAGATGTTCCATAGCGGGGCTATGACTAGGAACCTGCCCTTGCTCTCACAGCTTGTGCCGGAGCCATTCGCATATATACCGGAGCCCCTTGCATCAAAGCTAGGTATAAAGCCAGGCGACTATGTTGAGATAGCCACTGCTAGGGGGACTATAAGGCTGAAGGCCTTTGTGACCAAGGGGGAGGCTGTTGTTAGGGTTAATAACAGGGATCTGCCGGTGGTTAACCTGATATGGGCCTTCAGCTTCCAGGGAAGAACCACAGGGCCTCAGGCTAACTTCCTCAACCCAGATGTAGGAGATGTGGTTACAACTATACAGGAGTCTAAGGCGTGGATCGGTTTTGTAAGGAGGGTGGGGTGATGGTAGATGGTTAAGATGGAGTTCCCCAGCAAGGATAGTGGTATAGCTGTGCTGGTCAATATAGATAGCTGCATAGGCTGCAGAGCATGCCAGGTAGCGTGCCAGACATGGAATGGGAGAGCACCTCCCCAGACCAGCTTTAGCCCTACATTCACAAATCCACAGGGTCTCATGGCTAATGCCTGGAAGGTGGTGATGTTCCACGAGATTACGAGGGAGAAGGTGATAAGTTTTGAAGGCGCAGCGATTAGGATAACAGATGCGGTGGAGATGGTTCCCATACCATATAACTGTCTTCACTGCGCAGCTGCACCATGTGCTAGGGCATGTCCTGTGGGGGCTATAAAGGTGAGTCCTGAGGGTGCCGTGGTTATAGAGGCCAGCGAGTGCATAGGCTGTGGATACTGCGCGGATGCATGTCCATATGATGTTCCAAAGAGGGGCTCTGATGGGAAGTACTATAAGTGTACATTCTGCGTTGACAGGATACAGAATGGAAAGGCGCCGGCGTGTGTCGAGGTATGCCCGGCCAATGTGTTTACATTCACATCTATGGAGAATGCTGTGAAGATGGCTAGGGAGATGGAGGCATCTGGAAAGAAGGTCTATGGCCTCGATGTCGATAGCTATGTTGGTGGGAGGGTTAGATGGATATTCGCCCTCTCAAGCGACAAGGCCTCTAAGGTATTCCCCAAGCAGTTTCCGGAGAAGGCTGTGGTTCAGACTGAATCCCTTAGAGAGGCTCTGAAATCGATAAGCATACCGGGCCTCGGCATTATATCGGCAGCTGTCTTCGCCTTAGGCGTTGTTGCCTGGCGTATGGACAGGATTAGAAGGATCAGAGGCTCTAAGAAATCTGGAAAGGGTAGTGGAGGTAATGGAAAGGGCGGGGGAGGAGGGAGATAACATAGCTGGATCTGGCGGGTGGCTGGTTTGGGGGAGGAGAAGGAGATAGAGATCCTCAGTATGGGGACCAGGATAGCCCATACCCTGCAGCTAATATTCTTCACACTATTAGTTCTTACCGGACTTGTTTTCCTCTCAATAGAGTTATTTGCATGGGTAGTATATCCAATAGGTGTTCCCCTAGCACCAATGGTGGGGCTTAGCCAGGAGACAGGGGCTGTAACTATAGGGGTTGAGGTTGCAAGGGCTATCCATAGATTCACAGGTCCTCTGTGGGGGGCGTTATTAATAGTATACGGTATATACCTGGTTGTAACTAGGAAGATCCTTGCCTTCGAACCTCTTAAGAAGCCTATAAAACAGCAGATAAGAGAGGCTATAGCACTGCTAAACCACTATGTCCTCGGCAAGCCCCTGCCAAAGGATGTGGAGGAAAATCTAGAGAGACACAATGTCCTCGTTTCATACCTAACCATAGTGCTAATAGTAGCGTTTATCCTGGTGGGAGGCAGCGGCGCTGCCATGATCTATCTAAATCTAACTCCAGATCAGCATAGGATTATGCTCCTGCTTCACGACATAGGCTTCTATCTAAGCATACTATTCACGCTAGCCCACATCTTCGCGGTCGCACATCCAGCTAACATAACGATACTAAAAGCAATGTTCACAAATGGCAGAGTTGCCTTGAAATGGGCTGAGAAGCACATGCCAAGATATATAAGATCTAGAGCTGTGCGAGGAGAGATAGAAACTCCAGGTGAATAACAATTTCCTTTCAACAAACCATGATTTCTTTTTGACAAGACTGTGGGCAAGCCATAAATGTGGTGATAAGATGGTTATGGGTATTTACGGGATCAGCTACTATGAGATAGAGCCGAGTGTGGATAGCTATATGGACATTCTTATAGCTGTTGACGAAAGGTTCGAGGTATTTGTTAATGATAAGCACTACACGACACTCTTCACAATGCCCTCAGGGGTTGAATATGCTGTGATAGGCAGCCTAATAAGGGATGGCATAATATCATCTATAGAAGATATAGAGGGAATAGAGATCAATCCTAAGGGGAAGAAAATAGATGTTAAGCTGAAGAGGGATGTTGAGATCCGCAAGATCTATATTGAGGACTGCTCAATACTAGCTGAAAAGGGGGTATATGTTTCCTCCAAATACAGGGTACCGTGGAAGACTCTGCTAGACATATTCTCCGACTTCAATCTAAAGACCTCATCAGTATCTATGGGGATAGCATCCCATACAAGCGGGCTATACAATGTGGAGGAGAGTAGAGCAATAATAGTACATGATAGTAGTAGACACTCATCGATTTTAAAGATAATAGGTGCTGGGGCTGTGAAAGGCTTTAGATTCGATAGATCTGTGGTGATAACTACTGGGAGAGCCTCATCGGACATGATCATAGCCATAGCTAGGGCTGGGATACCGATCGCGATCTCGATGAGAGGCCCTCTATATAGTGGTATAACAGCCGCTATAACCCTTGGTGTAACCCTCGTGGTTAACTTCAGGAGGGGTGAGAAGGTGCGTGGGTTAACACCTCTTACACATGTAAAGAGGATAGAGGGGTATAGAAGCACACATAATAGCCCTGGCAGCGATATCTAGCTGAGGAAGCCCATGGATATAAAGGGCTTTAAAGAGCTTGCAAATGTAGATGATGCTGCTAGAGAGGCTATCAAGAGGATTACCCACACACCTAGAATAGTTCTCTCAAGCCTATCGGAGGCTCTGGGGAGATATCTGGCAGAGGATATAGTGTCACCAGTTGATGTGCCTCCATTCGATAGAGCTGTTGTGGATGGCTATGCGGTTAGGAGTAGAGATACATTTGGAGCCTCCCCAAATACCCCCGCGATCCTAAGGGTTAAGGGGGTGATAAGGATCGGCTCGAAAGTGAACCAAGATCTAGGTGAGGGCGAGACATACGAGATCCAGACAGGAGCCCCCCTACCGAGGGGTGCTGATGCTGTTGTTATGTATGAGCATACGAAGAGAATCGATAGAGATGCTGTAGAGATCTATAGACCCGTACCTCCTATGGGTAACGTATCTAGAAGAGGCGAGGATGTGAGAGCTGGGGAGAAGATCCTTGCTAGAGGTGCTAGACTCGCCCCATGGGATCTAGGGGTTATAGCCTCGATAGGGATCTCAAGGATCCGTGTTTATAGGCCGTTAATAACATTGATATGCACGGGAAACGAGCTTGTTGAGGTTGATAACGCTAGCTTCGAAGATCTAGCAGATAAAGGCCTTGTAATCAACAGCACTAGATTCGCCATAGAGGGGCTTGCCAGGCAACTAGGGTTCGATGTCGAGTATATGGGGATAGTCCCAGATGATAGAGAGGAGATATATAGAGCAGTTTCAAAGGCTCTAGAGCTGGGAGATGCTGTGATCACTATAGGAGGAGCATCTGTGGGATCCTCTGATAATACTGTGGAGGCTGTGAAGAGGCTTGAGCCAGAATATATGGTCCACGGAGTCGCTATAAGGCCTGGGAGACCCACAAGCATAGCTATTATCAGGGGTAAGCCTGTGATAATGCTAAGCGGCTTCCCAGTAGCAGCTATAACAGGTTTTGAGGCCCTGGCAAAGCCAGTTCTACTTTACATGGTCGGTGGTAGAGAGGAGCCGAGACCAGTTATCAAGGGTATACTCACCAGGAGGATATCAACACCGGTTAACACTAGATCCTATGTGAGGGTTAGGGTATATAGAGGCAGAGATGGAAAGATCTATATAGATCCCCTAGCACTTACAGGAAGCGGAATACTAAGCACCCTGGTAAAAGGCAACGGAATCCTAGTTGTTCCAGAGAATAGAGAAGGATATGATGAGGGAGATGAGGTGGAAGTAACCCTTCTAAGATCTATCGAAGATATATAAGATAATACATGCTAAAATCCCAAGGATGGGGACAATAATTGGTGACGAAACGCGTATAGTGGAAATACTAGCAAGCGTTCACCACTCACCAAGACTTCTGACCTCCTCCCCGCCTTGAAAGGGCGGGGGTTTCCCGGCCCTCTTACCGGCGGTTCATTGGTTCCCCCATCTATTCGGGTTTACATCTGTCATTTGGGGGGCAGTGAGGGGGGCCAGAACTCCCCCGGGATTTGCTTTGATCTTTAGCTTTTTCAATGCTCTCTTCCTTATGTTTAGCTTTCCGATGACCTCCCTATCTCCCTCAAAGCCACATCTTGGGCATCTCAGCCTTCTATAATCAACCTCTTTTAATCCCTTGGAATCACATTTAGGACACTTAGACGATGTCCCACTTGGATTTACTATTGCTAATGGCACCCCTTGCTTCTTAGCATTCCAATCAATCCACTTCCCCAGTCTCTTATAGCCCATTATTATGAGCTTTTTCCTGTGATCCTTGTTCTCGATCTTCCTCAGAGAATTTATCAATCCTGTTAGATCCTCTCTAGCAACTGCGTATCCAAGCCTCTTAGCTAGCCCCACGATCCTCAGAGATGTTTTCCTAGCCCAGTCCTCAAGTATGTTCCTAGCCTTCCTATGATAGGATCTTATTCTATTCAGGATCCCCCTTCTCCTCCATGCAGGATACCTTGGAGAGGAGTATCTCTTCTGGAGGCTCTCTGCTAGGAGTTTCCATCTATGGGCTTCACCGATCTTGGTGTCCCTCTCCTTGTTTATCCTATCATCTCCATATACTGTCTTCCTCTCATTAACATCAATAGCAATAACATCTCTAGGCTTGTAAGGCTCTGGCCTGGGTATCTTCTTGGATATCCACAGAATCATCTTTCCATCTCTATAGACTAGCCTAGCCTCTCCATTCTCATAGCCATCATACCTCCTATCCCATCCGATGATACTAAGCTTTATCCCTCCTGCAATTTCTACGTAGCCGTCTCTGACCCAGTAGCTCTGCCCTGGAT
>Ga0079996_114510_pt1 | contig 35047 bp, 43 predicted proteins | sample PerSpoAPS_AMetaG_FD_69199 | JGI IMG/M metagenome (GOLD analysis project Ga0079996, IMG submission 69199) | Thermal spring microbial communities from Yellowstone National Park, Wyoming, USA - Perpetual Spouter A (PS_A) MetaG (SPADES assembly)... | ecosystem: Environmental > Aquatic > Thermal... | reverse complement strand
AAGCTTTTCATGAACAGAGAGCTCCTCAAAACTTCTTAACATTAAGTGACTCAATAGCTGTAAAGCATCGTTCACATCCCTTATCCTACTCTCGATCACCTCACGATCTGAGAGACTTAACCGTCTATCGCCCCTCGAAGGTTCACCTCTATCTACGCATGTATAGACCATCCAATCTACAACCCGCATTTCAATAGTATCAAAAGGTATAAAAACTAACAATCTATTCTCCGAAGGCCCTTTCGATCCCGCTTGTCCCCCGATGATCATTGATTATCACTGATATTTATTTGTTTTGGATTACTTTGCTTCTTGATCCACAGGGATGTTATAACATCCCTGCGATCATCGGGGGTTTCCACCTCCCCCAAAGGGAGCCCAGCGGAAAGGGGCTCCCATCTAGGTCTAAGATTAAAACCCAGCTCTTCTGGGCATAGCCCTCATAAAGGGCTTCGAGGGCTTTAAAATAGATATTCATCAAGGCAACTACTTTTCTCTATATTGTCTCTCACCTCCTTTGCTACAGACACCTATCCTATCCTCCCCATATTCTATTGTTGCCTTGCGTATCGGGCAGATCTTAGATGTATCCCTGGAATCCACCATCAATACCGGCACTCCGTATTCCTTTGCCTTATCTATTATTGTGTTAAGCTCTCCCTTCAAAGTACTCTGATATATCCTGTGCCTTAATTGCTTATTCTTATACTGCTGATCATAACCTTTATATCATCCCCAGAGATTCTCTCAATAACTATTACTCCTCTCATCCTCATGGCGTCCCTGACTATAAGGCTTGCTGTCTTCATCCTATAATCCCTCTTCTTCTTTCTCTCCTTAAGCTTTTTCATAGCCTTCCTAGCTTTTTTGCCACTGGATCCGTTTCTCCTCTGAATACACTTCTTCCTATAGCTATAGCCCAGTGTTGTCTCTGCAAGGTCTGTCTTGAGGATTGCTGCGAATGCCTCGTATAGAGTTGCTACTGAGTTCTCATTAACATCGACAGGCTTAACAGCCTTCTCTGGGCTGTAGATCTCAACCTCTTTTTCGAGGGATAGGTGGAAAATCACCCTTCTATTCCTTCTATTAAGCTTAATCTTAGCATGGGATGTTGGCTTAAAGCCTCTTACTAGAAGCTTGTAGAACTCCTTAGAAGGCTCTAGATCTATGTGCACCCAACCCCTTCCAAGCCCTAAGAGAGGAGATCGAAGAAAGGCTTAGCGATAACTAGAGAACCGTTAGACCGAGGCTGCTGCCATCTGAGAGTGAGCATGAAAGCCTCATAGGTATTGGTTTGACCTGTGCCTACTTTTTAACAAGATCATCGGTCTCTACACTAACGGCTGGAGGTGATACTATTTCTTTTACAGGAACTGCTAATATCTTCTCCTCAATCTTGTAGAAGCCGATCCTTCTGGTTCCTATCTGAAAGTAAGCATAGTAGATCTTCTCTGTGAGATCTCTCATGCCTATAATACCATAGGGCCTCTCACCCTTCATAACAGATAGTTTGGATATTCCATTCCTTATCATTGTTATCCTAGCCCTCGCAACAGGCTCTTCAGCATCTATAGTTGCTACTGGGGTGCTCATTATATTAGAAACCCTCTCCCTAGGCAGGAGATCCCTGTCTATGAGGTATCTTATAATATCCTCCCTCATCACAAACCCCACAGCATATCTACCCTCATCTATAAATCTATAAAAGGAACCCTCTAACCCTAAGGAGAAAGATCTTCGCTATGACCTCATTAACATCATCGCTATAGCTAACAGAATACGGGGATACATAATACTAGAAACCCTAGCCTTAGGCCCAACTCTTCTCTCAAGAAGCTCTCTATAGCTACAACCCCAACCAGCCTTCTATTACCGCTAACCATAGGTAGAATCTAAAGACATAGCGGGATCCAAAATCTATAAAACCCTCAATAGCCTCAAAAACCGTTGGATAGCTTAAGGATGCAAAATGATCAGGAGGCTTTGATAGACCTCATTATGTGATAGGCCTTGACAGACATAGCCTCATATATAATGTTAGCAGCCAGAAGACTTGTAATCCCTGAGTGATCCAGAGGAGGGCTAACCTCAACAACATCGAAGCCCCTAAGCTCTATCCCAGATCTAGCAAGGGATCTAATAATACCTATTATCTCTCTGGAGGTAAAGCCCCCAACCTCCCTAGTCCCAGTACCAGGCGCAAAGGCGGGGTCTATAACATCTATATCAAGCGATATATACACATCACCGCTAACCTTATTTAGATTCTCCACAAGCCAATCGATCCCATTGCGATCTATATCCTCCATATATATTATTTGAATCGGAACCCCCGATGTGCTTGGATATTCGAGATCCTCTATGCTATATAAGGAACCTCTTATACCAATCTGTAGAACTCCTCTTACAAGTTTCTCCTCAATAGCTCTTCTAACCCATGTTCCATGAGTATATCTCTCATCCCCCCAATATTTATCCCAATAATCTAGATGACTATCAAAATGTATTAATAAAGGCTTATATCTTGATAAGCCTCTGAGTATACCAAGAGTTATGCTATGATCTCCTCCTGCTACAAATGGTGTTATCCCTCGCTTACCTATCTCATTTATTGAATCTTCTATGACGTCAAGAGACTTCTTAATATTTGTGGGTATAACATCTATGTCTCCATAATCTATAGCTTTAAGGATCCTAAAAGGATACACATTGAGGGCTCTATTATATGGTCTTAGAACTCTTGACTCAACTCTAATATATGTCGGACCTAATCTAGCTCCACTATAATAAGTAACTCCTCCGTCAAAGGGGACACCTATAAAGAGCCCTAATGGATTTATACTATCCAGCTCCTTAAAGAAAGGAAGTCTAGCAAAGCTAGCGATCTGACTAAATCTAGGCGATACCATAGCGTCTAAAGGCTCTCCAGGCTTTGTAATCATTAGCATCCCTCTATATGCTAATATTCAGAGAAACTTTTAAGATTTCTATGTAGTGCGAAGCTCTCTTACTAGATCTTTATAAATTTATTTTGGCTGAGTTGTTAAGATACACCATAACCTAAAAAGTATCACAATATATTCACATAAAGATGTGTTCTTAATTTAATATGGACAGCGAATATACTTAATAATTAAATTATTATAAGTATAAGTGTTTAATTATTTATTATTTTATAAGCTTATAAGCTCTTGATGTTAATATATTGTGATGGGTGATCTCTGTGGTTAGGGGTTTCTCAGCGGTTCAGGCTGTGGTGTATGTTGTTCTAGTAGTTATTGGGATAGCGATTGGCTATGCAATTTGGGGCTCCGCAGCACAGCAACCTGCAAGGGTTCAAACACTAACACTAACAATCCCAGGAGCAGCTACAATGCAAACAATAACAGTACAAGCACCAGGACTTAGAGGAGAAATACTAATAGGAGCACTAATACCCCTAAGTGGAGAATTATCAAGTTACGGCTCTCAGGTTAAAGTAGCCGATGAGATGGCTATAAATGATCTTAATAGCTATGTTAAAATACTCGGGCTTCCTATAACATTCAAACTTCTAATAGAAGATACTGCAACAGATCCGCAGACAGCCCTTGCGAAACTTCAAGCACTCTACGCCAGAGGAGTTAGGGCTGTTGTTGGACCCGATACTAGTGCTGAACTCAGAAATTTAAAAAGCTATGCTGAGGGCAATAAAATAGTAATTTGTAGCCCTTATTCAATAGCCTCAGATCTTGCAATACCGGATTATATATTTAGACTTACTCCAACAGATAGAGATGAAGGAAAAGCCATAGCAAGACTTGTATATGATTATGGAATAAAGTATTTATATATATTATATAGAAATGATGCCTGGGGTTTAAGTCTTTCTGGTATGGCATCTACTAGGTTTAAAGAGCTGGGAGGCATGGTCTTAGGAAGCATAGGTTATGATCCTAAAAAGAGCGATTTTTCGGCAGAATTAAGTGCTATGATAGCAACTGTCAGGGAAAGCATTAATAAATATGGAGCTTCAAAAGTAGGTGTTCTTTTGCTTAGCTTCGAGGAAGGAGGAACTATAGTAGCTCAAGCATCAGCCTATCCAGAACTTATGAGTATTACGTGGTTCGGAAGCGATGGTACAGCTTTAAATTCAAAGGTAATCGAAGTGGCAGGTCCTTATCTTGTAAAGATAAAGTTCTTTTCAACAATATTTGCACCTGCTGAGAGTCCTAAGTTCACTGATTTCGTTAATAGGTTTAAGGCAAAAACTGGAGAAACACCTGTTGCAGATGCTGTTAATGCCTATGACTGTGTGTGGCTGCTGGGGTTAGCAATAATCCAGGCTGGGAAATACGATGGGGAGGCTATAAGAAACACTCTGCCAGCTGTTGCTAAAACATACTTTGGAGCATCTGGTTGGACGCTTTTAGATGAGAATGGAGATAGAGCCAGTGGTAACTATGATGTGTGGGCAGTTGTCATCAAGGATGGCAAACCAATATGGGAGAGGGTTGCCCTAGTAGATACAGGAACAGATAGCGTCAAATGGTTCAGACGTATATAAAATCTCTACTAGATCTAATAGCTAACACTTTATTTTATATCGAACTAAATTCAGCTATTTAATTTTTACTTTCGTAACAATTTATACAATAGAATGAGATAACATACTTCACCGCTCTATGTACACAGGTCCCCTCATCCATATAGCCTTATGAGCTGCAAAATATAAAAATAATAGCTCATAAGTTTAAAAGTCTCTATAATTGAAGAATAGAAACGCCAAAATAGCCTCCTTCAGGGCGGGGAGGAGGTCAGGGATCATAAGAAGCAGCATAAGGTAACTACGGCCTCTAGCTCTTCCTGGCTAGTGCCTCTACTAGCCTTGCTATGATCAGGTCTCTCAGGCTATCCATGCTTGCCCTTATCTGCTTCACATCAGCTTCTAGGCCCTCGACCCTCCTCTCAAGGGCTTCTATCCTCTTCTCCAACGCCTCCATCCTTGTTTTTAGGCTTTCCTCGAGGCTTGCCATTCTCTTCTCTATGGATTCCATTCTGGCCTCTAGAGTCCTCCTGGAAGCCTCCATAAGTAGGAAGCCTACTTCCCAGTCGCTCAGCCTCTCACCCCTAACAGCCTTATCAACGATCTTCCTAGCATACTCGGCAAGGATAGATGCTATGACATCCACACCTATAGAGGCCACATGCTCAGCCATGAACCATCAAAAGATAATCACCCCAGCAACATATAAATACACCTCTGTATAACCTTGAGCCGTAAGGTTACCTCGATCTCCATGATTTTATATAACCTTATCTCCATATTTTTACTTAGGGTTAGAAATGTCTAGATCTTGGGATCTTGGTTTGGACTATAGGCTGGTCTATAGGATGATCTTAGCTAAGGTTAAGGAGCATATTAGTAGGAGGGCTTTTGCATCATATTGCTATGCCTGCGTGCTTTTGATCCAGCTTAGGAATGGGTCGAGGGTTAGCGAGGCTGTCGATGCTGCTATAAAGTTCGCAGATCAGAAGTCTAACGAGGTCTATGTTAGGGTTAGGAAGAGGAGGGATGGATATGAGAGGCTGATGGTTTTGCCTGAGGAGCTCAAGATCCAGGACGTAGCTGTGTGTAGAGAAATACCATCGAGGGGAAACGCAGCCCTAAGGGTTAAGGTCTATGCAAAGAAGATCCTCAGGATAAACACCCACAGCCTGAGATACGCTAGGATAACCCACATGCTGAGAAACAACATAAGCCCAAGCATAGTCGCAAAGATAACAGGGCACAAGAAGCATTCCTGGCCTTGGACTATATACTAACATACACACAGATAATAACAGCAGAAGAAGCCCTGAGAAACATAAAGTAACAAGGAGAGGAAAACAACCTTCTTCCCGCCCTAAGAGGCGAGGCTTTCAGTTGTAACATTTTATTAGCTCATCTAATTATTGGGGCTTGTTTTGAGGGGTGATGCTTCTCTCTTTAGTGCGATTGTAATTGCCATGGTTTTTATAATAGCTATATCTACGATCTATTATTATCTAGCTGGGCTTAACGCCTATCAGAGTAGGCTTTTCACGTCTCTATCCTCTATAGCGTCTGGGCTGAATGCCAATGTATGGTTTGTGCCTGGTGGCTCGACTATAAATGTTTATTCTGATAGATCTCTCGGGGTGCTCGGTGTCATTGTCTATACATCCTCAGGGGTTTCATACCTAAACACATCCACCGGAGGCGGTGCGATAACATATATATCCCCCTCAAACCCTCTAGATATATCTACCATATTGCCTAGCAACATTATCAGCTCAATTTTAGGTGGCGAGGCTTATTTAGGTGTATTAATGAGCAATGGTATTCTCTACACATATAGATATATAAACTCGGGTACGAATTCCGCAAATAGCACACCAGACTACGCCTCATGGGATCCTCTGCAACTCAGGGCTTACCTTCTCAACTTACTCTCACAGGGGATGTTTGAGGAGCTGGTTTCGATCCTAGGGTCTATCGACTACACAGCAGACCCGATCGGAACCAATTACCGTGTGCTCGGAGTGAGCTTCAGAACCTATATAACGGGCGACTATGGATCCATAACCCAGATCCTTGTTGTAAGGAATATATCCTCAGCAACTATACATATGGCGGAAAGCTATAGATGCTTCACAGCACAGTATCCCGACGGATCCCACGTGCCCTGGAAAGGGTCTCAGGTATGCGGAGGATCCTCAATAATTGTGGTTTCAGCAACTGCGAGAGACGTCATAGTCTCTGCAGACGCCTGGGAACCCCCTCTAATTATTAATGGATACTGGGCGGTCTATGACACGAAGAGGATCCAGCCCCTAGCATCTGGTGGATGGGATGGGTGGGGCAGGATGCCCTCAATAGGATCCATAGATCCCTCAAGATGGCTTGTAGGGGGCTCCGGAGGCAATGCCACCACACTTGTTTGCTCCGGAGGCGGTGGTTATGCTGCGTGTTTTAGCGGTGGAGGTGAAGTGGGTGGCTGGGCTGGAGGGGGAACTTCAATAGTTGCCAGCTTCACCGATCACATGGATCTGCTGAGAAGGGTTCTCAGATACGCCATAGATCTCTGGATCCTGAGGGCTGTAGGAGGCTATGAGGACTTCCCCTTCGCCCCCCGGAGACCTGAGTGGTTCTCCACAGCAACAGTTTTCAGGCTAACCCCCAGCGTCTCTGGGACATGGGGATTCGCAATAGATTCAGACGACGCCTCTGATGTCGTCATAGTCCCTGCGAGCAGTGTTAGCGATCCCAACAACATATATGGAACAGAGGGTGGGAGGGTTGTTGTTACTAGCTGGTACGGATATCACCCCACATCTAGATCCAGCTCACACCAGGGGTTCATCAATCTTAGTGCGGGCACAGACTACTATGTAGTCGTTAGACAGGTTCAGGGAGGTTGGGGCAGGGCTGTGGGGCTCTACGTAAGACCTCCAGGAACTTCTCAATGGATCCCTATGGATCGCTTCGGCATCTACAACCTCTCCAGCTATGGCTATGCAAGCACATCGCAGATCTATATGAGAGCATGGACATCCAGCACAGTTCCTAGAAACATAACGGAGATGGACAGCCTCTTCAACAGCTTCAGAACCCAAGCACCTTTTTGGTCTGGGAATCTCAGATCTATATGGCTAGCCGGTGGAGGGGTCGAGCTCCAGCTAAGGTTCAACCCAACCTCGTCCCCATTCCCAGAGCCCATAGGAGGACCGTCAGGAGGACTGGGAGGGCTATCTAGAGGAGGGTATCCTGTTAATCCACCTATGTTAGCAGCCGTAGGAGGCTCAGGAGGTGGGGGAGGGGGTCTAGCCCTGATCTTCACCAGCTATGTCTCGGGCTTCCTAACCGCCACAGCACGAGGAGGCTTAGGAGGCGCAGGGTCTACTAGCGTAGATGCTCCAGGTGCACTTGGCGCTCTAACAAATGTGAAAGCTGCATGGACTCCAGGTTCGGGGGGAGCGGGGGGCATTGCAATAGTGATCTATGGAAACTCTCTGGGAGCTAGAATTACTGCTGATGCTAGTGGATCCCCTGACGGAGCATCGATTGTATATAAACTCCCAACCTCTCAATAACCTTTCAATTCTATAGTAGATCATCTGATCCACGTGGTCTCTTTTTGATCTTGTCCAGTTCTATAGTAGATCAGCTTTGTTTACTATTATTTATGTTTTGGGGGTATTTAAGTGAAGATCTGGCTTTTGATCCTTGTTTTTGATGGCTGCAATGCTTATTAGCACCAAAATCTTTTTGATCTAGATTGTTCTTGGATCTTAATGGATGATCCCTTGGGATCTTTCTCTCCTCAGACTGTTTTGATCTTTGATCATATGATCTTTTCGATTTCGTCGATACAACTGCGATGAGGGCTCTATCTACCCAAACACCTTGGAAAATGTGCTCTCCCCACAGCCTTTGGAGTCGTAGAGACTGTGGCCATGCATTCATAAGCTGTTTCAGGTTTCATGATGATTTAAAGGTTTACCAGCGGTTTTCGTGGATCCTAAGATGCGGGTGGGGATAGAACTCAAACTGGATTTATACAGATATCTAGATCCCAGGTGCTGTGTTTCCGCTTATCCCCCGATGGTTGTTGATTATCGCTGATATTCCTTTGTTTGTGTTGCTTTGCTTCTGACCCACAGGGTTTGATCCTGTGGCTATCGAGGGGCTTCCACCTCCCCCACAGGGTTTTGGATATCCCTGTGGTTTCATTGGTGGCTGTCGAGCCCAGCGGAAAGGGACTCCCATCTAGACTTAAAACCTCGAAGCCCCTCTGGGCATAGCCCTCATAAAGGGCTTCGGCCTCGGGTGCTCTGGGCATCATAGCATCTCGAGGTCTCCCAAGATCTAGTAGAGATATCACCTCATCATCAAAGCAATTATGGATTGCCTTTTATTTCTGACCTCCTCCCCGCCTTGAAAGGGCGGGGGTTCCCCAGCCCTCTTACCGGCGGCTCATAGGTTCCCCCCATCTATTCGGGTTTACATCTGTCATTTGGGGGGCAGTGAGGGGGGCCAGAACTCCCCCGGGATTTGCTTTGATCCTTAGCTTTTTCAAAGCTCTCTTCCTGATATTCAGCTTTCCTATAACGTCCCTATCTCCCTCAAAGCCGCATCTTGGGCATTTTAATCTTCTATATCCATTCTCCTCCAGCTTTGAACCGCATTGCGGGCATTCCGATGATGTCCCGTTTGGGTTTACAATGGCAAGTGGAACCCCGTGCTTCATAGCCTGCTAGTCTATCCACTTTTCAAGCCTTGAATACCCCATTATTATGAGCTTTGTCCTGTGATCCTTGTTCTTTATCTTTCTCAGAGAATTTATCAGCCCTGTTAGATCCTCTCTAGCTACTGCGTATCCAAGCCTCTTAGCTAGCCCCACGATCCTCAGAGATGTTTTTCTAGCCCAGTCCTCAAGTATGTTCCTAGCCTTTCTGTGATAGGATCTTATTCTATTTAGGATCCCCCTTCTCCTCCTCCATGCAGGATATCTAGTTGATGAGTATCTCTTCTGGAGATTCTCGGCAAGCTTTTTCCATCTATGGGCTTCATCGATCTTGGTGTCCCTCTCCTTGTTTATCTTATCATCTCCATATACTATCTTCCTCTCATTAACATCAACAGCTATAACATCCCTAGGCTGGTAAGCCTTGGGCTTAGGCACCTTCTTAGATATCCAAAGCATCATCTTACCATCTCTATAGACTAGCCTTGCCTCCCCATTTTCATAGCCATCATATCTCCTGTCCCAACCGATGATCCTAAGCTTTATCCCTCCTGCAATTTCTACGTAGCCATCTTTAATCCTGTACCCTGATCCTGGATGTAGGAACATAGATAGCTTTCTAACCCTAGGTCTCCTACCTCTCCTAGGATTGTTCCCCCAAGACTTTACATTGGCTAGAGCATCCCTGTAGCAGTCAATAGCTGTCCTAGGTAGAAGTCCAAACCATTCTTTGAGTTCTCTATATAGAGCATTGTGAATCTCTCCGATTTTCTTTAGATTCAGCTTCAGGATCTTGTTTATTGCATAGTTGAGAGCAACATTGTATCTCTTGAGGAGCTCTATGGCATCTAGCTCGGGACTAACCATCATCCCGATCGAGATGGTTAGCAACCCCTCATCACCAGAAGCCATAGAGCCCCTCCAAAACGATCAAAACCCTAGAAGGCTTATAAACACCATCCCGCCCTAAAGGGCGAGGCTTTCAGATGTAACAGCTTTTTCAAGCTATTTTGCTTGATGGATCTTAACTAGTTTCTAAATAACTACTTCAGCGGAATCTCTGCTACCTTTTCAAACGTATTTATGTTAAATAGCTTCACCAGGTCTTGGGATATCGTGTATATTGTTTCCTCTATATATATAGCCCTTATTGCTTGTCTATGCTCCAATATTCTGAGCATTTTAACCCCTTCTGAGCTGTAGCTTAGGACAGCTATGCCTGATAAGTATCCTGAGGCCTTGGCTATTGCTAATGGTATCATTATTAGGCTCTTCTCTGGGTATATAGTGAATGCATGGTGATCCCATAGGATGTTGCTTCCAGCCCCCTCTATCTTTAGCGACGATATTTCAGCGATGTTCTTAGGTTCTGATATATTGAATAGTGATATCTTGAGCCAGCCATTCTCCATTCCTATTCCGAGAAGCATGTTTCCTGGGAGTGGGTGTAGATATCTGCTGAAACCAGGTATTTTTAGAAAGCCTAGGATAGATGGCTTCTCAGGGTTTCTAATATCTATAGCGTATAGGGGGTCTACCTGTCTAAACGTTACTAGATAGAATATATCTCCTAGAAGCCTTGCTGCATATATCCTCTCACCCCTTGCAAGATCTTCTAGAGAGCCCACGATCTTCATTGATGCTAGAGATGCTATATAGACATTATTATATGTCTCACCAATGGTCACAAGATGTAATGATATCCATAGCTTAGGCGCCCGGCCAATGGGGCCTGGTAGGAGCGGTAGATCTCGCTCAACGCATTTAGACACTGTGCACTCAACTACCTTGGCACTTATGTTGGCCTCTTGTTCCGGGTAACGCTGTATGGGCATGTTAACAAGAATCTTAGCAGACATATTAGAGGCTGTTGTGGCTGCGATTAGATACCCCTTATACTCCTCTATCGAGAACTGATCCAGTATTCGCCCAGGTATCTCGATCCAGCCCTTATAAGTTATATTAGTGCCTCTAACATCAAGGACATGGACCCTGGTGGCTTCTTGAAATACGTAGGATGATAGCTTAGCAGAGGCATTGGATATTATGGATAAGACTGTATCCCTCTCTAGGGTTGATAGATATTCTATAGCGATCCTCATAGCCCCACTCATATTTCCTCTAGCAAGTTCCTCTAGTATCCTAGAGCTTACGTTAGATGGCAAGAGGCTCGATAGAATCTCTATCGCTTTTCCTGTGGCTAGTGAGTATGGAGATAGATACGACACCACATACAATCTCGAGGCGCTCATATATATCCAAGTTGTGGGAGATATTAAGAGCGATATCTCAGATCTCCCACCACTTGAGAGATCTATCGACGCTATTGTTGTGAAGCTGGATGGCATCTGATCCACTAGAAAGATCTGCGAGGGTCTTAAGGGCACGCCATTCACCATAGGAAGAATCCTGGGAGATGATGACATTGATAGGACTAGATATACAGTGCCATTAATCATTCTAGCCCCCACAAGATCCCCTGTATAGCTTACCCTCTCCCTAGGCCTGGGGTTCTGTGGGTCAGAGATATCATATGTATAGACAGAAGTATTCAGAGCATATATCCTGGGGGTAAATGGTAAGAAACCATCACTAGCTACTGCCACCAGCCACCTATCCCAGAGGAAGCCTCCTCTCAGGCTCCCGTTAATGGATATTGTAGATATGATCCTTTTACCGATGGCATCCACTATATATACCTTATTATATATGAATATCACTATTAGTCTCCCATCGGTCTTCACCATATCGAGCTCATCAACACCCCTAACCTGGACATTAGTTGTTGAGAAAGCCTGGGCACTCAAGCTAGGTGAAGACACAGTACTCATAGGAATCGCTGGCTCCCGTATCAATACCGCAGGTGTCTGCATGAGGAGAGGTAAAGCCTCCCCTGCTTCTGAAGCCTCTAGAGAGGATAGAAAGCCCAGGATTTCATCGTATGAGGAGAAGCTCTTAATACCACCAGAAATCTCCACAGGCGAAGATATATTTGCACCAACATACCCCGTACCCGGGGCTTCGCCATGCCCGGGTATATGCGTTTCTCTTCCTAGACCCTCTTGAGGCCCAGGCGATTTGATCCAGACATATATTGTAGAGGCTATGAGCATGCTAGTAATTATGATCACAGCGATTATAGCGTATTTCCTACCCTTTCCAACCACCACTTTATATTGCCCCACAATCTCTGTACCAAGATATTTAATAAATATATGTTTTGTACGAAGAGTGTTCAAATAATGTATAACCCGCTATGATTAGCTTGCTAAGAATATGACGCCCTCCCCGCCCTAAAGGGCGAGGCTTGCCATGGTGTCAAAGATCTTTGTTTATAGATCCAATCCTTCGGAACAAATCCTACCCCCAACCTGAAGAGCGAGGATTCCCATATGTTTTACAAAAAACACCTCGTACCCCAGGGGCGGGGATGGGGTCGGAAATAGTTCATCGGTTCCTAATCTATTCAGGGCCAAAACTATGAAGGTGTTTATCACCGAATCTATGATTAAAAGCAAAGATATATGAAGACCCCATATCCCCTGATATAGCCTATGTATGAAGAGTACTTATAAATTTATAAATTTGAGAGTCGATATAATTAATGCGGGTGATGATATGACCATCTATGTTATTAAGAGGGATGGAAGTAGGGAGGAATTTATAGTGGAGAAGATAGTTGTTAGCTGTCTCAAGGCAGGCGCTACTCCTGAGGCTGCGAGGAAGATAGCTAAGATAGTGGAGGGAAGACTCCTAGATCAGGGTGTTAAAGAGGTGAGTGCAAAAGATCTTACGAGGATGGTTCTGGAACTACTTAAGAGGGAGAATGAGGAGTGGTATAGAAACTGGATAGTCTTCGATGCAGCTGTTAAGAGGAGAAGAACCGAGCAGGAGCTTGTTAGTAGGGGTTAGAAGCTTATAACCTGATAACCTTTTTGCAGGAAATATGCTATTCTATTCCCAACAGGCACCAGGTTAAGCCCTAGATCCTCTAAATTCTTCTCAATCCCGAGGCTCTTAGCAATGTTTATGCATGCAGCATCTATAGCGCCTCTCTTCCTAAGCTCGTCAAGCATTCTCTTCATCTCACCCTCGTAAGATAGGATCCTTTTCTGGCTCGGGCCGAAGAATATTACCTTGATGTCTTCGAATCTATTATCCTCAATAGATCTGTAGGCGAATCTAACACCTAGATCTGCCTTCTCATCTCCCGACATAATTAAGAGAAGAACCTTCGTCATTCTGATCGCCTCCCACTATTGATTGCCAGCCCAGCTTATATATTCTCCACAGCTATGCCATTTTCTTCGAGAGGTCTGTACTTCTCTGTGCTATGAGGGTCTTTGCATCTACTCTTGTGAATTTCTTGAGTCTCTGGATCGGTATTGAAAAGAATCTATTGGTCCTATATGTTTCGTGAAGAGTCCCTACGATGGGGATTTTTTCCCCGCAGAACTTGCATCTATTCTCTTTAGTAAGCCTCCAGCTTACGATTTCGAACCCGTATCTCTCAATAACTATATTCCCACAGCTTGGGCAATATGTGTGCTCATATGGGTGCCCAGGCACATTGCCTATATATACGTATTTCATCCCCTCCTTCCTAGCGATCTCAATGTGCTTCTCAAGAGTCTCTATAGGAGTCCATGGGTAGTCCATCATTAGATAGTCCGGATGGAATCTTAGGAAGTGTAGCGGAGTCTCGGGCCCTAGGTTATCGTGGATCCACTTGACAAGCCTCCTAGCCTTCTCGAGATCGTCTCCCACCTTAGGTATTACGAGATCTGTGACCTCAATATATATACCCTTCCTTTTAAGCTCCAACAGCGCATTAAAGACAGGTTCGTAGCTCGGGATCAATATGAACTTCCTCGCAAAGACGTCATCACCATTACCCTTGAAGTCCACAGTAATTGCGTCAAGAAACCTTGACAGAAGATCTATTGCCTCTTCCGTGAGATATCCATTAGATACGAAGGTATTAAATAGATCCCTCTTATGGGCCTCAACACCAACATCGTGGGCAAATTCAGCGAATATAGATGGCTCGTTATATGTGTAGGTAATCCCCTGGGCACCCGCCTTAACAGCTAGATCAACAACCTCCTCTGGAGTAACTTCGAAGCCCTCCACAACCCTCCTCTGAGATATATCGAAATTCTGGCAATACATGCAGGCCCAGCTACAGCCCGTAGTGGCTATCGAGAAAACCATGGAGCCTGGGTGGAAATGACTTAGAGGCTTCTTCTCGATAGGATCTACATGTGCAGCTATTATCTTACCATAGTTAAGAAGATATAGATCACCATCCATATTACCCCTCACACCACAAAAACCTATCTGTCCCGGAGATAGCTTACATCTCCTAGCACAGGCTGTGCACTCAACCCTCATATTCCCTAGAGCTCTATATAATGTAGCTTTTTTCATACCCTTTCAGAATATATTATGCCTAGGAAGTTAAAATTTCTAACCGTATCCAGATCAGCTTCTCCATAACCTGATCTATTATACTTATGCTACCCCGCTCTAATGGGCGGGGTTTCGAACCTCTGAATCTAGAGTGTTAGACTCCTGGCGAGGGGTTAATGATCTTACTCCGCTACATGTTACCAAATAGCTCTCTATCTTCCTCGATATCCTTATCCTGCGTCCTAGCCTTCTTGCTATGTTTAGTGACGCATTCACATAAGCATTAACCTTCCTTCCGTTCTTCTTGCATATATACAGACCTCTATATATCCTTCCGTCTTATGCCTTGCACCGCATATTGAGCATTCCTTGCTAGTGTAATCCCCTGGTACGAGCTCAACCTCTATGCTGTACTCCCTGAATACATCTACTATCACCTCCAGCCTATAACCCTCTGGATACCGCTTCGTTGAAGATGCTGGCAAAGGCCACTCCCTAGAAGAGAGCGATCGTTCTCAAATAATAGGCTTGCCTAGATAGGTTACCCACATCAATACTGTAGATCTGTGATATTATGAGGGGCGATTGTTAGCTGCTAGGCAATAGAATATCCAGCTATTAGATCTCTTTTCGATACAACAATAACCTTCACAGCCTTTTCAGCATCCTGTGCAACCTGGAAGGCTGTCTCGATTTCTCTCAGCTCGAATATATGGGTCACTATTTTCTTGACCGGTATCCTCTTTGACACGAGGATCTTTATCGAGGCCTCTATATCCCTCTCCGATGCTGAGTATGAAGGTGTTATCCTTATCTCATCATAGAACACCCTTGAGATCGGGACATCAGCCGTGGATCCTGGTGGTGGGGCTCCAAAGAGGAGTATCTCTCCACCCTTTCTAACAAGCCTGAAAGCTGTTGGTAGGGCCTTGGTCGAGCCTGTTGAGAGCACTACTAAGTCGTATTTCCTTATTTCCTCTGCATTAGTGGGCGGTATGCATGCATCAGCTCCTAGGGTGGATGCTATTGAGCATCTATTCTTCGAAAGTTCTACTGCTAGTATCTCTGAGGCTCCGAACGATCTGAGGATCATCGTGAATAAAAGCCCCATAGGTCCCGAACCTATTATTGCAACGTTGTAGCCAGGTTTATAAGTGCTTCTCGAGATCGCCCTAATAACTGTTGCCAGAGGCTCTATAAATGTTCCCTCAAGCCAGTCGATGGATTCTGGGAGGATATGCACAGCACCCCTCTCCACATTGAGCCTCGGGACTAGGAAATACTCTGAGAAACCGCCTGGATAGATATTTGTCTCCTTAAACATCGGGCACGAGGTTTCTGAACCAGTGTAGCAGTACCAGCACTTGCCGCAAGAAACGTGGTGGTGGACAAAGACCCTCGAGCCAGGCTCGAGCCTATCAACACTCTTGCCAACACTCTCTACGATCCCAACCACCTCGTGGCCAAGGACTGGCGGGGTTTCAGTACCTCCTCTAATTTTCTCGAGATCTGTTCCACATATGCCGCATGCGACCATTCTAACCAGGATCTCTCCATCGCCTGGCCTGGGTATCTCGAGCTCCGCTACCTCTATCCCTCCACCTCTCCTCACGAGGGCTGCCTTCAATGCATCCCCTTATTAGGATTCTATCGAAGATATATAGGGCGATCTATTTGAAGGCCGCTGTACTACATGCCCCAGGGGATCTGAGGATAGAGGATATAGAGCCTCCAAAACCTAGGAGAGATTCTATAGTTGCTAGAGTGGTTCTTGCGCTAACCTGTGGAACGGATGTTAAGCTATATAGAAGGGGGCATCCCTTCGCCAGGCTCCCAAACGTGATTGGGCATGAGTTTGTCGGTGTTGTGGAGGATGTTGGGGAGGAGGCTCCTAAAGATCTTAGGGGGAGGGTCTTTGTCACAATGAACACTTCACCGTGTGGAGAGTGTTTCTACTGTAGAATAGGTAGGGAGAATCTCTGTGAGAAGCTTGGAGAGACTATCATAGGTTTCACAGTGCCTGGGGCATATGCGGAGATGATAGAGGTTCCCGGGAAGATCTGGAGGAGGTATTTCTATCAACTCCCCCCAGGCCTAGATCCTCTAGAGGCAGCTTTTCTAGAGCCTTTATCAACTGTAGTGCATGGACAGAGAATCCTAGGCGATATTGAGGGCGGGTGGGTCGCCATCATAGGATCTGGCCCAATAGGTCTAATGCATCTACAGCTTCTAAAGCTAAAGAATCTCAGGGTTGCTATGATAGATAGGCACTGGGAGAAGCTTGAAGTGGCTGAGAGGCTGGGAGCGGACATGGTGATTGATTCTAGTAGAGAAAGACCCGAAGATCTATCTAGAACCATAAATAGTGGAAGAGGGTTCGATGCCGTCATAGAGGCTGCCGGGAAGCAAGAGGCGTGGGAACTAGCCCTCAAGCTCGTGAGGAGCGGAGGGAAGATCCTCTTCTTCGGCGGGTTGCCAAGGGGAGCCATGGTTCCCATGGACAGCTACAGGATCCACTATGAAGAGGTAGAAATAAAGGGAGCATTCCACACAACCCCCCGAGATGTTAATACAGCCTATAAGCTAATAGAAGGGAGAAGACTCAGGCTCAGAGAGCTCATAAGCGGTACAATGCCCCTTGAAAGGGTTGCAGATGCCCTCAATAGCATGGGAAGAGGCTCCGGACTTAAATACGCTATAAAGCCATAGCGATATAAACCCTTAAACCTCTAATTACATGATGAAGAAGAATCCGGGACCTGAGAAGTGATGACTCTAAAAGGGCTGAACGTGAAGAAACGGATTTGAGGAAACAAGTCAGGGAATCACTCCCTCAAACCTATATATAAGGGTTATAATAGCATATAGGGCAAACTCTCACTCCCGCTTGTCCCCCAAGGCTATTCATTAAGCTCCTATAAGCACATGGAACAGCTGTGATTAGGTGTATAGTGTTTGGGAGCTTTTGGATCGATAAGCTCGATGTTCATAAAAATAGAAGCGTTAACCTCTATCAGAGGGGATGCATCTTTTTTATGTTAATAGGTAATGTTTTTTATATTTATTTGTTATCCTGTCTTAAGCTTATAATAATATAATCCCTAGCTATTTTGATGATGAGGCGATACCCTCTGTGCTTTGCATATAGATATCCTCGAGAAGCGATGATGCTTAGAGCTCCCGAGACCGAAGCCCTTTATGAGGGCAATGCCCAGAAGGGCTTCGGGGTTTTAAGTATAGATGGGAGCCCGGTGCCGCTGGACTCCACAGCCACCCATGAAACCACAGGTGTATCCAAAACACTGTGGGGGAGGTGGAAGTCCCTCAATGACCACAGGGATGTAATAACATCCCTGTGGATCAAGAAGCAAAGCAATTCAACAAAAGAATACCAGCGACAATCAATAACCATCGGGGGACAAGCGGAGGTGTTATACTCCTATAACTGGTAACTGGTCTCTAATCCAGGGCTTCTAAGCCCTTTTCCTTGTTTCTGAGTATAGGTGCTTTAGCATAGTGCTAATCCAGAGAGACCGTATCTGGATATTGTGGAGACTATGGCTTCGCTCTCGATGTATAGCTTTTCAGCAGCATAGATCCTAGCTTTATCTATATTCCTATAGAGATCTCCTAACACAGAGTTTGCGCTAGCCTCATCTAGAATAGTGTTGCTCACTATAGACGCTATTGCTGTCTTCAGAGTGTCCTCGGCAGCTGCGGAGGCGAATAGTATGACTGCTCTCTCCTCTAAGGCCTCTGCTGCATCTTTTCCTTTGAAGCGCTTAGAGAGGATCTCTAGAAGCTCTTCAAGGCTTCTCTTCTCACCCACCAGGATCTCTGAGAAGGGTTTTCTAATCTTCTCTATATGTGTTTTGCTGGATATGAATTCTAGTATAGCTATATACGCTGGTATCACTGTTGAGAGGGTGATCGAGGCTGCGAGGGAAGGATCTCTGATCTCCGCTATAGATCCGAGGGCGTAGTCCAGGTCCGAGCTGCCTCTTGCAATGGGTTTCAATGGATCCCCGAAGAGGGATAGTATGGATATGTGATTCAGATCTATTCCAATGATCCTGTAGATCTTGTGCAGCTCATCCCACCCAAGCATGCCAGAGGAGGCGTATCTGGAGAGAGACTGGATCTTATGGATCTCGATCTGAGCTGAGAAACCAGCTATAATCCCCACAGCCTCCTCCAAGCTCGAAGGCTTCACCGGATCACCTATATAGATCCACTTAGGATAAGGAAGCCTCATATCAGCCCTCCCCCTCTATAATCCTTCTAACCTCATCCTTGTAGAGAATATCAGCACCCCTGAAGCATAGAAACTCAAGCTCCGACGAGCCTGTGTTTATGAATTGATGAGGCTCTCTAGACGCTATGAATATAACATCCCCCTGTTTAACGCTCTTTATAGATGGAGAGCCATTAACCATGGTAAGCACAGAGCCCTTCCCCTTCGTGATGATCACGATATGCTCATAATCATGTATATCGAGAGGTGTTTGACCGCCAGGTTGAAGCCTATAATATCTAAGATAGAACCTCCTCGAACCGTTGCTAGTGTCAACCAGGGTTTTTCTCATAACGCCTCTAGCCCCCCTCTCACTAAACTCTCTGAATTCCACAGCCTCTATATTCACTATATACATCCTAGCCCCTATATAGAAGTGCCTCAAGAACTTATATAGAGACCCCATCAAGCTTCTCTGCCCTTGGGCATACTAGAGATCTGTTGCTAATGGGATTAGCACTGCTATTTAACCTACCTTCATACTATTATCCGGGGTCTGGGGTTGGCCAGGCTCGAGGAGTTTAGTAGGGAGATTTCGGATCTTGTTGAGAGGGTTAGGGACGCGGTCGTCACAGTTATTGTCGAGGCCGTAGATCCGTTATCTCTCATCGAGACCCCAGTAAAGGGTGTTGGCTCGGGCTTCATAGTCGGTGAAGGATTAGCTGTCACTAATAGCCATGTAGTGCGCTCGGCTGAGAGGGTGAGGATCATATATAGTGATGGAGAGACCGGTGTTGGAAGGGTTCTGGCAAGTGATCCCTACAGGGATCTAGCATTGTTTGAGATAGATAGGTCCGGGGCTAGGTATATCAGGTTAGGCGATTCAGACAGGGTGAGAATTGGAGAAATAGTCCTTGTCATAGGATCACCGCTCGGGATTCCGGGCCCTTCGGTGACTATGGGAATTATAAGCAGTAAGGGGAGAACTATAGTAGCTGATGAAGGTAGGATAGTGCTCGAGGATCTACTACAAACAGATGCAGCAATCAATCCAGGCAACAGCGGAGGCCCACTCATAAACGTTGCTGGCGAGGCCGTTGGGGTCACGACAGCCATGATACCCTATGCACAGGGGATAGGTTTCGCAATACCCATAAACCATGTCAAGAGATTCATAACAATATTATCTAGATATGGAAAACCCATAAGAGCATGGATAGGAGTCTTCGTAGCTCCACTAACGCCTCAGCTAGCTAGAATGCTGAGACTTGAAGAGAACAAAGGCGTGATCGTCATTAGAACAGTGCCGGGAAGCCCTGCAGAGGACGCGGGCATCAGAAGGAGCGATGTGATCATCAGGGCAGGGGGTAAAGACCTCTCAACACCAGGAGATCTGAGGAACGCTATCGAGGACAATATAGATAAAGGCATAATAGAATTAGAGATCATTAGAAAAGGGTCTAGAAGAATAGTAGAAACACCAATACTCATCGAAGAGTTATAGATGCAATTCGAATCTCAAGGAGATACATGTTAGAAGGCTTCTATGATCCTTCCAATAATTACTATTTATTTTTAGCAAGTTATAATAATAAATAGGTGATATTAATAGACAGTATAGAAGCGAACTGGGAGAGACGATTTAAAGATCTTATTTCCAAAGAAGAGAGCAGAAAAATGCTTGAGGAAATAGTAGCAGGAATCGAGGGTTTTGCTTCTTGGCTAAAGAGCGAGGAACAAAAAATATCCGAATACAGAGTTGAGCCGTTTCCTATGGATACACGATCTATCGTGATAGATATCATCACAAAGATCCCCTGGCTACATATAACACTTAATGTGGAAGAATTAGATATTAATGTTAATGAAAATAGATTTAGCGGTGTTTTTAGAGCCTACCAGTGGACAGAAGGCATAGCCGGAGAACGTAGGGTCATGACGCGATATCCTAGGATGATGGTAGAAGAATATATTAAGTATATCGATATTGAAAGAAACAGGATAATGAATGAGTTAAAAAACATATATAATAGTAAAAAGGAGATAATTTGGAAAGATTATAAGGATTTAATTGAGAGATGGCATCAAGGGGTGGATAGATCTAGTGAGTCGACTGGTAACTTCTAGTTACTGCGAAGAAGCTCTAAGACAATTAAGAAGATTATCGATCTACGATTATTTCTTTATACATAAAAATCCAAAAGCGGTAGATACTGAGCATTATCTTTTTCGCTATGTAAGACGAAAGGAAGCTGACTTCATTAAAAATAAGAATATCATATACTCAATAAATCCCTATGGAACATATTGGACCACTATGTACACAGATGATCCTATGACAGCCAAATGCTTACTAGCTCTAGACTACGAGCCTGAATTTAGAGTTGGTGGGATACCTATTGATGCCGTCCCTCGTAAAGGTATAATCTATCAAGGAATCGTTAAACCAAAGAAAGATCCTATCTCGGGTATAATATTACCCGGAGGTGCTTGGGAAATAGTATTAAAAGTGCCAGTATTCATCATATACATGGTGGATCTTACTACCAAAACTAAAATAATCTGATTAACCTACCAAAAGATTAATATGAGAGATCCAGCCATGAAAATCAAGAAGATCTTTAATAAATTAAAAGCTAAGAATTAACATTGTCATGATGCTTATATTAAGACATATTGACCTCTTCTTCCCACCTTTCAGGTTGTCACTGATCATCATCTATTCCAGGCTACATCTATCATCTAAGGAACAATAAAGTTGTATCCTTTTTCACGGTGGTAGGAATGTTTTATGTTTACTTATTACTAATTAACGATTGGTATGGAAGCGTAGGGACGAACAAGCTACTGAGATCCAGAGATAATGACTAGGAGGAAGAAGAGCAATGAGGTATAGGCAGGTTGTCGAGCCTGGCAATAGGATCTTTGTCGGTAGGGCTGCTGTTATACCATCAAAGCAGTTATCTAGGAGGAGGTTCAGGGCCCTAGAAGAGATCGCGAATATATACACTAAGATGCTTGGGAATGTGCTAACCCACGCATCTAGGAATATCATCGAGAATCACTGCACCCTGAGGAATGAGAAGCATCAAGAACTAAGGAAGGTCTATCTCAACATCCCATCCCACTATATATGGTGTTTGTCAAGATGCAACTGAAAGGGTTTCCTCTCTCAGGAGGAACAGGGCTAAGCGATTCAAAACAAAAGAATATCAATAAATATCGATGACTATCAGAGAACAAGCGGTTAGGCTGAGGATCATTGGCTAGGGTAGGAGGTATGATGGCTATGAGAATGGGGAGGCAAGGCTTGTGTATAGAGATATTAAGATGATGCTTTGGATATCAAAGAAGGTGCCTAGGCCAGAGCCTTATCAGCCAGATGTTGTTGCTGTTGATGTTAATGAGAAGAAAACAGTCTATGGCAACCACGTGATTAACAAGGAGAGTAACACCAAGATTGATATAGCCCACAGGTATAAGGTCTTGGCAGAGGATCTCCAGAGGAAATACTCATCCACCACTAGATACCCTGCCTGGAGAAGAGGAAGAGGGGTTCTGAATAGAATTAGATCTTGTCACAGAAAGGCTAGGAATATATTGGAGGATTGGGCTAGGAAGGCATCGCTTGAGATCGTGGAGCTTGCTAAGAAGCTTAGATATGCAGTCGCTAGAGAGGATCTAACAGGGCTGATAAACACACTGAGAAGGATCGGGAACAAGGATCACATGGCGAGGCTCACCATAATGGGGTACAGGAGAATAGGGAAGCGGATCGACTGACAGGCTGAGAAACATAGTGTACCACTAGCCATAGTAAGCCCGAACAGAACATCATCGGAATGCCCTAAATGCGGTTCCAAAAGATTGGAGGAGGCTGGATATAGAAGGCTTAGATGCCCACAATGCAATTTCGAAGCAGATAGAGATGTTATTGGGAAGCTGAACATTAGGAAGAGGGCGTTGAAGATCCTGGGAATATCCTGGGGATCTCTGACCACCCCCACTGCCCCCCAAATGACAGATGTAAACCCGAATAGATGGGGGGAACCGATGATCCGCCTGAAAGGAATGACGATCAAGATGATGACCTGAAGGCGGGAGAGGAGGTCAGAAGAGTATAGTATAATACTGCGGCTCTCTTCCTTCATCTTATAAGAGATAGTTTCCGTCATCTGGGCTCGAGAGCAATGATGCTTCGATATTTCCTCTATAGATCTTTAGATAGGTTTTATGGCTATACGCTTTGCCTGTCTCAGCTACCTTTCTCCTGATTCATCCTATATTGAAGATCTGGAGTCTCTTTGCTATATATAAAGGTGAGTTGCTGCGTAGTATCTAGGAGTTGAGTGTGGAGGTAAAGGGTATAAGAGCGAGGATATCCCTGAAGGATGTAGAGGAGGCTAGGAGGATTAGGAGGGAGATGGCTGACTGGGATTATATTAATAAGCAGCCTCCGAGGATAAGGGAGGCCCTCAAATACTATATAGAGACAGGGGATATCAGGAGAGCCTCTAAACTAGCAGGCTTAGAGATTGAAGAGTTCAGGGAAATGCTGAGAAAGGCACGCATACCAATTATTGTCTAGCATCCTTAAATCGGCCCTTAAAACCATAACATTTCATAATTTATAGCTTATACGCCACGAGCCTAAAACCCTAAAGATCTCACTTAAAGAATGGCTTAGCTCTTCGAAGCAGGGCAAATCCAGCCCCCATGAGTGATAAGGCCACTGTCCATAATCCCTCCCCCGCATCTAGAGGAGGTCTTCACAAGCTATTTGTCTACTCTCCACCAGACGCTTATAAGCTTATAAGTATGACCCCTCCCTGCCTTGAAGGACGGGTTTCTATGCTGGGATCTCGGGTGCTAGCCCCCTGGAGAGGGATTAATAGCTTTACACCATTATGCGTTACCAAGTAGCTCTTAATCTTCTTTGTTATTTTTATCTTGCATCCTAGACTTCTCGCTATGTTCAGTGCTGCGTTTATATCTGCGTTTATCTTCTTCCCTGTCTTCTTGCATATATACAGCCCTCTGTATACCCTTCCATTCTTGTGTTTTGCTCCACACATTGAGCACCTCTGAATAGTGTAGTCCTCAGGGACTATCTCCACGTCTATGCCATACTCCATGAATATATCAACGATCCAGAGCACAATCTTTCTATACCACCATATATTCGTATTATACTCATTGCCATTTTCTTGGCTTAGCATAATGTATCCTATGTATAGCTTTCTAACGCCTCTTCTATACAGCTCATCAGCTAGGAATCTAGTAGCTGTTATGTAGAGATGCCTGAGCCTCTCATCCCTCCTATACATTGCCTTAAGGTACTTCTCACGATATTCTACCCACTTTGGGAACCCAGCATTCCTAGGCAGATCCCTTATAGCTTGGTATGTAGCTATCTCCCTTTTCCACCAGTAATGCTCAGACTTTATAGATCCTCCTTTGACAAGCAAAGCTGATCCATCTGTAGTCACTACTGCGAATAGGCTGTTAAGACCCATATCTATGAAAGCCTCCTTATCCCCTATGGGATCTCTTTGCTTGATAGACCTAAGATTAACGATCCTACTTTTTACCCTTGCAGTTAGGCTTTATATAGCCCCTTGGATTGGAGCTAGCTGGCTTCACACCAACCTTTATCGGCACTAATGCGAACCACCTGCCATTAATGTGTTTTATCTTAAGCCTACCCTGCTTACCCTTCCACCTAATCCTGCCAACATACCTATTCCTCAAACCGAAGTCCACTAATATCATCTCCGCCCTAAAGGGATGAGGTTTTTAGTCAATTGTAAAGCTAGTGGGGCTGAATATAGTTATTGAAGGATTAATGCGTAGAGACTTCTTCCTCCGAAAGATGAATAGAGATCCTGAAAGAATATGGGCTTGATATGAGCATTATCAAAAAGCTTTACAAAGGGTATAGTCCCCCTGCTATCTGGATCTTCTAGCGACTTTACCTATTTCATCCCTAAAACACCATAGACCCTCACCTAGATCAAGGGCAACAATGCCCAGCTTGCTGGCTAGCTTATCACTGATAAGAGGTTCCTCAGCTCTCTCAGCTATCACTAACGATGACTCTACGGGACCTACTATCCTATCATCTTCAATAACATACACATATATAGCTTTAGTTATCCTAATAAGCTTCGTAGTACTACCATCAGCTAACCTATATTCTTTAATAATAACGCCTTGGGGTAGCTGAGGATATAAGTGGAGTTCTTTCGCAGTGACTGGAGGCACTAGGATCTCAGGTTCAGTAGTTTCATAACCACTATTAACTAACGCTATTACCTCGGTATTAGTATCTCCCCTTGTAAGCCTTAACCTCAACCTTATAGCCACTCTTCCCATCCTCGTCAGCAGGCTTAATTCTACCAATCCTCTCAATAGCAACCTCCTTCAAATACCCAATCTTTTCCATAGAACTACCATTATATATAATATAGATAGACTTATAAAAAACCATTTCATTCAGATATTTGCTACAATATGACATGAACCGCTTTCCTCCTGCCCCCTAATATACAGTAATTAATAATTATTATAAGTTATTATAGAGAAGTTTATTAGATTCGTTTAATTCTAACATTATAGAGAATAAGTTTATAAAGTTAGGCTAGGATATACTAGAGGGCTATCAAAATGAGCCCCTTCTTCGGGACTTCCTATTTCACCGACCTGCCCCCAGCATTACGCAGGGTTAGAGGGCGGGACTCAGCAGGTTATCCTGGCGTCTCCCTACTTCATCTAAAGAGCATATTATAAAAGGTTTAAAAGCAAAAACTTACAATTCCCACCTTAAAGGGACGAGGTTTCCAATTCCATAATAATAAAGATGTTCTAAAGGGCGAAAGCGGTATTGATGATTGATACGGGATCTCTGGATGCGAAGATTCTGTTACATCTTTAAACACTGGTTAGTAAAAGATCTCCTAAGTGTTTGAGAACGATTATAAAGAGATTTTATGATGTGGTGAGGCTGACTGTGAGTAAGGTTTGATCACATTCTCTCTGTAGATAAAAGTAATGATAGATATGAGTTGTTGAAAAACAGTTATTGATAATATATAATACCACTAAATTGATATAGGATATTGGAGGTTAATAGCCTGCCGTTTTCCCCGCGCGCTTCTCATCCCAGGTTGGTATTGGGTAGTTAGCTTTGCCTGGGCAACTGATGGTGGCCATACTACTACGAATTTACCTTTCTGCCACTGTGCCAGGACCATTTCGTGTGCTATCTGCTTCCCAGTTTCTGGATCTATTTTGAACTCGCCCCAGAAGGTCATTATATGTATCCTGTTGAAAGCCGCTCTAACAGCGTCTTGATCAAGGCTCTGGGCTATCTCTATAGCCTTTACAAGGGCTAAGACGCCTACGGCCCCGGCACCTCCCCAGTAGCCTGGTTCGAGCTTTCCATCAGTAACTTCTCTGAATAATTTTAGAAACTCCTCTGTTGTTGGGCCAAACCACTCGATACCCTTGCTCCTAGCTAGTTCTGGTGTGTAGCTTGCGCCTGGCTCCCACTGTGAGGGGCATACGATCCCTTCTGCAAGGGTCCCGAGGGCCTTGTAGAAGTCTAGGAGGCAGAGGGCGTGGGTTATTGATATAAGCTTGAAGTTGATCCCGAGATCCGCTATCTGCTTAATAAGAACCTACCCTCCTGCTAGATATGCACCCGCTACCAGCACATCCGCTTTAAATGCGGCTAGCTCCGTTAGATATGGTGTGAAGTCCTTAGTATCGAGTGGGAAGAGCTTCTCATATACTATCTGCAGCCCCAGCTCTCTAGCCTTGCTCACAACACCTCTATAGCTATACCGATTGAACTCGTCATCAGCAAAGAGCAGCGCTATTCTAGCGCTGGGCTCTATCTGCTTTATGGCATTAAGCGTTGTCCAGTGGTACTGAGATAAAGGGGTCCACACAGTGACCACGTATCTGAAACCCTGCTCATTTATAGCATCAGTAGCTCTCCCAGCATTGATCAGAGTCATTCTATATTTCTCAGCTACCGGGGCGGCTGCAAAAGCTAGGGAGACGAATACGGTGCGAATATGAAGTGAACCTTATCAACAGTTATGAACCTCTCTGTGAGGGCTATGGCGAGATCCTTCTTCGACTCGTCATCATAGTACTTAAGGCCCAGAGGAATCCTCTTACCATAGAGCTTAACACCCCCATACACATCGTTAACCCATTTTATCGCAGCCTGAATACCGGCCAAACCCTTTTCCCAGCATCAGAATAGGATCCTGAGAGGGCTATTGCGACACCTATCACGATCTTATGGGATCTGTGCAGGTGTCTGAACCACGGGCTGCTGATAAGTAACTATCTGGGTCACCGTAGTCCTTATAGGCAATGTCACGGTCAGCACTTGGGTGACCAATTGCTGAGATACCGTAGACCTACCTACTTCCATACCTCCTAGGAAGGAGGCAATAGCTACAATAACGATCACCGCAGCTAACACCATCACTAGCTTAGATACCGCTTGTCCCCTGATGGTTATTGATTTTCTTTTGTTTTGGGATTGCTTTGCCTCTTGATCCACAGGGATGTTATTATATCCCTGTGGCCATCGAGGGACCTCCACCTCCCCCACAGAGACCTAGGGATCTCTATGGGCTCGCTGGTGGCTGTTGAGCCCAGCGGCACCGGGCTCCCATCTATACTTAAAACCCCGAAGCCCTTCTGGGCATTGCCCTCATAAAGGGCTTCGAGGGCCTTAAGATAGATATTTATCAAGGCAACTACCTCCCTATGCCATTTCTCGCCTCCCTTGCTACAGACACCTATTCTATCCTCCCCATATTCTATTACAGTCTTGTGTATCGGGCAGATCTTAGACGTATTCATAGGATCTACCATCAATACCGGCACTCCGTACTCCTTAGCTTTATCTACTATTGTATTGAGTTCTCCCTTCAAAGCACTCTGATATATCCTGTGCCTCAACCGCCTATTCCTATACCTAGCGATCATAACCCTTATATCATCCCCAGATATTCTCTCAACAACTATAACACCCCTAGTCCTCAGGGCATTCCTGACTATAAGGCTTGCTGTCTTCCATCTATAGTCCCTCTTCTTCTTTCCTTCTCTAAGCTTTTTCATAACCTTCTCAGCCTCTCTACTGTCGGATCTATTTCTCCTCTGGATGCTCTCCTTCCTATAGCTATAGCCCAGGGTTGTCTCTGCAAGATCTGTTTCTAGGATTATTGAGAATGCTTCGTATAGAGTTGCTACAGAGTTCTCATTAACATCAACAGGCTTAATATTCCCAGGCTTGTGGATCTCGACCTCCTTCTCAAGGGATAGGTGGAATATCGCCCTCCTACCCCTCCTATCAAGCTTAATCTTAGAATGGGATGCCGGCTTAAAACCCCGGCCAAAAGCTTGTAGAACTCCTTAGAGGGCTCAAGATCTATGTATACCCAGCCCCTATGAGTATTGATAGCAAAGCTTATGAATAATGTGTTCTCAACACCATTTATATTGATCTTCGTAGGGTTTACTGGTTTCCATATGTGGTCATCAACTAGCCATAGGCTGACACTATTGATCCTAGGCACTAGTATTCCATTGCTCATCTCTAGATCTACCTGATGCCAAGCTATTTCCTGGGATTTCCTCCACAGAAGTCTCACGAGTTTCTTATTCTTCAGATCCTTTTCCCTTAGGTTTAAGTACTTAACGATCTCTTTGAAGATCTCTCTAGAGTACTGCCTAGCCTTGTTCCTCCTTAGAGAGGAAACCCTTTCAACAGCATCCTGGCATAAGCCATGTATATAGTGGATGGAATATTGGGATAGATATTCCTTAGCTCGTGGTACTTTTCATTCCTCAGGATACGATGATTCTCGATTATATTCCTAGATGCGTGGGGAGGCACATTCTCAAGCATCTTGGTATATATGTTAAGGATCTCTTCCAATACTCTGAACTCCTTCCTAGATAACTTCTTTGAAGACAGGATAGCGGTTTTACTGACAAAGATCCTGTCGCCTGGCTTTGCAACCCACATCCACTTCTTATCCCTCTTTTTCCTCCTCCTAGCCATTATCCCTAGACCTCGTTCGCCCCTAAACCTCCACTCCAACCATTAATCGATAATGAAATAATATAAAAAGATTTCTACTATCATGAAAAAGTGTTCAGCCCTAGCCTGGCCATTATATATCCCTCGCGATAATAATATATAGTTATCAAATATTTAAATATAGATCTCAAATGCAGAATATATTAAATATTAAATAATATAGAAAATCCATATATGACCTTGTAATTTTATCTTAATTAGTATTCTTAGTACTCAGAGTATTCATCAATTAGATTACAAAACTGTAAGATCTTTCAACTACTATGCGCAGGCTAAAAGAATACTATTAGAAAGTGCTTCCCCCTAACTAGCAGGGTTAGGCCTAGGCCCTAGATCACTAGCTTCACTCGACTACATAGGCCCTGTCGAGTCCAACGCCACAGACCTCCTATCTAAGAACTCCATAGCATTGAGCATTTATAAGTAACCAGAATATTTAAATATATCGATAGTCCTATTAGTAGACCCTCAATTACAATGTTGCATATTGGGGGATCTGTTTATAAATAAATAAAAGGATAAGCCTCGCTATCCGGGGTAGGGTTTATAAACTCCGTATATAAATACAGTAAGACGATAATGCTTTAAGGGCTTTAAGATCGATAGGCCCAATGATCATGGGGATAGAGACAATGACCCTCACAAGAGAATGGAGCATAGAGGTATTATAAAAAACTATTCACAGATTCTTCGAATGGGAAGGGTATAGGGCTTCTATGGGATCTGTTTAGTAGGGTCTTTCACTTGGGACTGAGACGAGCTTGTCGGCTGGGAATAGTGTTATGATCCTCGGGCCTGTATCGGTAACCACTACCTCAACCTCTATTCTTGCAGCTCCTGTTTTATCAGCTGATGGTGCCCAGGTCTCTAGAGCAAGAACCATGTTCTCCTGGATCCTGACTGGGTAGTCGAAGGATATTGCTCTGGAGATCAGGGGCCTCTCTCTATGGCTCAGCCCTATCCCGTGACCAAATTCTAGGAGGAAGGCCTCCTCCTCGCTTCTGAATCCCAGTTCTTGGGCTGAGGGCCAGCAGCTAGCTATCTCAGCAGTTGTTGCCCCTGGCCTGGCTCTCTCTATTGAGCATTTTAGCCACTCCCATGCCTTGTCATAGGCTTCGATCTGTGCCTTTGTCGGCTCACCAACTACGAATGTTCTGTAGTAGCATGTTCTATATCCGAGGTAGGAGTGCATTATATCTATATAAACCATATCTCTAGGCCTTATCATCCTATCCGAGAACATGTGGGGGTGTGGAACACCTCTGGGGCCCGAGACGACGTTGACAGCTTCAACGCCTTCAGAACCCATCTCGAACAAAAGCTTGTGAACATAGGCAACTATATCGTTCTCCCTGACTCCGGGCCTTATATATCTTGCAAGTTCTGAGTAGACGGCGTCGACCATTGCAGCAGCGATCTCCAGAAGCTCGATCTCATCCCTTGTCTTTATCAGCCTAGCCTCCAGCATAGCTCTCTGCCCGTCCTCAACCCTAACCCCCTTCTTGCTCAGGGAGTGCATCAATGCAGGGTCCAGTATATCGAAGCCTATGGGAAGATCCGATACCTTGAACCTAGATAACGTGGATCTAATTAGCTCAGCAACCCTATCAGCCCAGCCAGCCTCGTCAGGCATAGTACTCCTAGAGTGGGTTATCACGGGATGGATCTCCTGAAGCCATGTAACCCATCTCCTCTTAAACGGAGCAGCTGGATCGAAGAGGGCTACCTGCCCATCAGCAGTTAGGATAGCGAATCTCTCCATCTTATCCCTACCCCACTCACCTAGGTGGGTGCTAGTGACATACCTGATATTATTATAATCAAAGACAACCACAGCCCCCAAGCCATGCCTCCTAATCTGCTCAACAGCCCTTCTAAGCCTATCCCTTCTAAGCCTATCGAAATCGATCCTGGACTCGTAGTCAACAGCAGTTATACCGAAGCTCATAGAATCACCAGAGATAAACTATGTAGCAAAGCATATAACCTTATAGGGCTAATGTAGGGCTAATAGGGCTATACATAATAACCCTATGAACTCTAAAGAGTTGGGAGATGCTTGGAAGAGGTTGTTCTAGAGCAAGTTAGCAAAATATATAGAAACGTTAGGGCTATGGACAACGTTAGCTTCGAGGTTAACAGAGGATCTATATTCGCGATCATAGGGCCCTCGGGATGCGGGAAAACAACAACCCTTAGAGTTATAGCGGGGCTGGAGACCCCTGACTCAGGGAGGATCTACATAGGTGGGAGGGACGTGACATATGAGAAGCCGTATGAGAGGGGGGCCGTGATGGTTTTCCAGAACTACGCTCTCTGGCCACACATGACGGTCTTCGATAATGTTGCATATGGCCTCAAGATTAGTAGAAGGAGGCTCGGTCTATCTAAGGTTGATATTGAGAGAAGGGTTAGAGAGGTGCTCGAGCTGGTGGGCCTCTCGGGGATGGAGGGTAGATATCCCCACCAGCTCTCGGGGGGTCAGCAGCAGAGGGTAGCCCTTGCAAGGGCTCTTGCTGTGGAGCCAAGGGTTCTCTTGCTGGATGAGCCTCTGAGCAATCTAGATGCAAAGCTCAGGATAAGGATGAGATCTGAATTGAAGAGGATCCAGAGGGAGGCTGGGATAACCATGATCTATGTGACACACGATCAGGAGGAGGCTATGAGCCTAGCAGATAAGATCGCGGTAATGAACTCTGGGAAGATCCTTCAGATTGGGACGCCAGAAGAGATCTATAGAAGACCAAGAAACCTATTCGTCGCACTATTTCTGGGTAGAACATCGGCCATCACGGGTAAATATCTCGGAATGGAGGGGAGATACGCAAAGATCTCCTTAGGAGACCAGATCCTTGTTGGAGCACCTATGGAGGAGCTCAGCCAAGAAGAAGAGGCGGTGGCTGTGATAAGACCCGAAGATCTGGAAGTAGTGGATGAAGAGGATCATGGGTACATATTAAGGGGTAAAGTAATCTTCACAATGTATTTGGGACACTCTAGACAGGCATTAGTAGATATAGGGGAGGGGATCAGAATATCCATATCCGTGAATCCTAGGAGAACTCTTGGAGAAAAAGTCAAGATCCGGTATTCACCAGATGACATACTGATATACAGAATAGGGGAATGGAAAACCCTGCTACAGGAGTAGAGACTAGATGGCATCCAGCATCTTTAAGAGCATAGCGATCCATACACAAGACGCCTCAAAAGGCTCTGATACGTATATCGATTCTGTAAGAGCTTTTAATCATCTAGATAGATCCAATAACCCTTTAACGATCTAGAGAGGGTAGTGTGCTCATAAGGTTCGGAGGGAAGAATCATTTGGAGAAACTGTCTTTGGAAGATATAGGGTATGATCTGGAGATAGGGAGGATCGTTGATGAGGTGAGAAAGCTTGGAGCCAGGAGGATACTTATTCAGATGCCAGATGGGCTTAAGCATCTAGCGCCATATATCTCTAAGAGGCTTGAAAAAGATCTTAGTGGGGTGGAGATCGCGTTCTCAGCATCACCCTCATGGGGAGCCTGTGTGCTGGAGGATACGGAGGCTTTGGAGGGGGGCTATGATCTTCTTGTCCATATAGGGCATATCGAGTATCCCTTCTACAGACCTAGGCATAGAACGATTTTCATCCCAGCCTATAGCACTATAGACATCCCAACGGAGCTTATTGCAAGGGCTGCAGAGATCCTTGCCGGTAGGAATGTGAGAAAGGTCGCTATATTCTCTACGATCCAGCATGCTAGGCAGGTTAAGAAGGTCGCAGAGATACTTTCCCAAGGATTTGAGGTTATAATCCATAGCGGAGGCCCTTTCCTAGTTGGATGTGACTATTCGAAGCCCTACTCGATAAAGAGCTATGTAGACGGCTATGTAATAATTTCAGGAGGCGTCTTCCACGCGCTGGGGCTTGGGCTGGCGATCCCAGGAAAACCCCTGGTTAAGATAGATCCGTATGAGAATAAGGCGGTTGATATGATGCCAGAGGTGGAGAAGATCCTGAGAAAGAGGCTCTACATGATCTACAGGGCCATGGATGCAAGAACATGGGTTCTAATAGATGGGATCAAGGGACAGAATAGGGCTTGGTATAGGAGATACCTAAAGGATCTAATAGAGAAGAGAGGGGGAAAGGCCATAGAATATATAGGATATATAATAAACAGAGAGACTCTTTTAAATATAGACAACCAAGAGATAGATGCATACGTCATACTAGCATGCCCGCGAATACCCACAGACGACCTAGACGACTTCCACAAGCCAGTGCTAACACCAGCAGAAGCAAGAATGGCATTAACAGGCGCTATTCAAAACTACACCCTACCATGGTAACTTGTAGTTTCCTAGCCAGCTAGAACCACCCCTCTACCCGAAAATCGATTCCTAAGCGATCCAATAAACATCTTAACCCTTCTCTTTGCAATCAGATATATCTCTCTACTAACATAGCATGCAATCTCCTCAAGCAATGTATCTAGCGTTGAAGGATCTGGCTTCACGTTGATTGCTTCAACAAGTCGATCTATATCCCCTCCCAATGCCTTTGCAACTAGCACGGCATGACCCTCTCCAAGAGCCTCGGAGGGATATAGAACTCGTGAAGGGGATATACTATCTCTATGGGCTTGTCAAAATCAATGTAGATACCTCCAGCCTTACTCCCTCCAATAAAAAGGCCAGAGCGATATATTGACTCCTCAAGACGATCATCAAACACGATCATAGGCTAATCTACATAGACACCGATATCCTTTGTCTCCAAGAAATAATCTTCCGGCAGCCCTGGAGTATTAGGGCAAGGTTTCAACCACAACCGGCTTATATCCAAGCATTTCAAGTACACCATATACCTTTTTCACAACATCCTCAACCTTATACACAGCCACTACCCAAATATTTCTGCCAAACGCATATAAAAGCATCAGTAAAGCATCAAAAATATGAATGCTATAGCTGAAAGCTTTGCTTTTAAGGATGGAGATGATACCACACGGGATAGACCGACCTACTCTCCCACCTTCAGGTCGTCATCTTGATCGTCATCTCTTTCAGAGGATCATTGGCTCCAGCCTAAGGATAGCAATAGCTCTGCACCCGTATGTATGCCCAATACATTAGCATATAGAAAGCAGAGAAAGAGGGGGTTTGGGCTTCATTGGGCTTGATGTGTTTTGACATCAAGCCCTCTTCCCTTGGTTTCATCGCATCGGGCAGGGCTTTTCATCGCCCCGCCACATCATCTGCATCCACCCACTCGGGGTAACCCCGACCCACAGCTCCACCTTCATAGAGATCTCTGGTTCATTGCCGTGGGGAAACCCCCGGCATACTGGTTTATGAATTGCATGTGAGCCCCTCTCGGGTCTCCACCCTCATTGCGGGGCTCCATAAAAAAAGCCTACAACCCTTATAAACTTTTATGAAACCCAAAACAGTTTCTTGAGGCTGTGGAGGAACTGATAGCTAGACTAGGAGCCTATATACTTTAATGAAGCTAGTCTATTTTGTCTCCATAATATCTATCCTTATTTTTATAGCTGTTTCTCCCGATCCTCTTAGCTGCCATGATAGTGCGAGGTCTATGGTGTATTCGCGTTTCCCCGCTAACGGTATTTGATGATGCTTCCAAATACTTGTATCTCCGCTAGCGGGGTTGCACCTAGGCTCGGGATCACCAGCTTCACCCGAGCTGCATGGGTGCCTGTCGAGCCCAACGCCACTGGGCTCCCATCTGAGGAGAGGTATCTCAAACCGATGTTTATAGCTCCTATAACATCTCTATCTATTGTTAATCCATTGCTCAGCTTTGCTAGCCTCATCTGTATTTTTATAACCTTTACCCTTCTACCCCCTCTCAGCGCAAAGCGAATCACAGAGGGGGTATATCTCTTGATAGGCTTACCGCTAAACGGATCTCTTGATGAGGAGTATGCCTCAGATTCTTCGACAACATGTAACGGCTTGTTGTTCAATATCTCTACTAGCTTTGAGACGCACCACTGGTGGATCCTATGC
>Ga0079996_131341_pt1 | contig 35208 bp, 30 predicted proteins | sample PerSpoAPS_AMetaG_FD_69199 | JGI IMG/M metagenome (GOLD analysis project Ga0079996, IMG submission 69199) | Thermal spring microbial communities from Yellowstone National Park, Wyoming, USA - Perpetual Spouter A (PS_A) MetaG (SPADES assembly)... | ecosystem: Environmental > Aquatic > Thermal... | reverse complement strand
CTTCGACGTGGCTACATTAGCTAAGTCTCTGGGGACCGGCGGCGGCCACAAAGAGGCGGCCGTGGCCATAATACGCGAAGATGTCGCAAAGACACAACTGCCCCGTCTACTTAGGAGGATCGTTAAGCAGATAGACGCAAACGCCGAGCTGTTAATACAATAACTACTTCTTACCCTAAAGTTGCACCACCAAAGCGCTTAATGAGGAGGACTCAGCTGGAGAAGTATACTTCGGCCAGCTCTCCATCAACGCGCGCCCCTTCTCCAGCTTTTCCAGCCAGCCCTCAGCCTTATTAGCGTCCACCCAGCCGTTCTCCACAGCCTTCTTGACGATCTCGGCGATGGCTTTTCTGAGCTCCTCGCGCCCAGCCGCAAGCCTGTCGGTGTAGGCTCTGACGTACCATTTGTCTTTGCTACCCTCCTTTTGCACCTCCACGCCGACTCCTGCAAGTCTCAAAAGGCGGGCCGCAAGCTCCACGCGGCTCCGATCCGTTGAGGCGAATTGGAGCAAGATGTCGTTCCGCAGATATATGTTGTACTTGACAGTGGCGTCTCTCTCCGATATTATCAAATCGGCGGCGACGTGGCCGCCCTTGGTCTGCCTCAGCCCCTCCCAGCTGACGCTGAGCCCCCGGCCCCCAGCTTCACGGCTTCAGCCAGCTTGTGGTTGATAATTCTTTCATCCCCCTCAAGCAGAGGAGACCCGTAGCGGAAGTAGAGACCGGCCAGCTTGACGGCATCGCCGCCGGACGAGACCACGTCAAACCCCCTACCGGGTCTCCTTACCTCCGTCTTAATGTCATAGGCCGCGAAGGCGGCAATCCAGAGCAAGGCGATTTCGCGCTCGCCGCTGGTCAAGCCGACTTCTTTCCGTGCCGCAGACACGTACCCATCTCCGCCTATTGCGCCGGAGATAACAGCGCCGAAGTACCTCAGCGTTGCTTCGTTCACGCCCAGCTTCTCCGCCTGGATAAGCAGAAGGGCGGGCGCGACGACCTCCCTCGCGATTTTGTCGTCGTCCAGCTTGTCTCTCAGCGCTTCCAGCTCGCCCCGGACCTCCTCGCCCAGCCGCTTCACGGCGGCGTCCACTACGACGTCCCAGTTCTTCGCAACCCACTGCTTGAGGTCGTCCCAGCTCTTCACGTGCATAAGGTCCTCCAGCCCCGCCTTAGTTCCCAGCATCTTAAGCCACCCGACTTCCGCGCTTATTCCGATCGCCTCGTCGAGCCTCTCGAGGGGGGCTTCAACCACAACCTGCAACTTCGGCCCCTCAAGAGTTAAGGTCATGCGGAGCCCTCCAACAGACCAGCCGAACAAGGCATGAGTCTCAGCCAACTGCCACAGGTAGGAAGTAGACATCTTTAACACCCTCTTGTTCCCCTTTCTGCGTATTGCCACGTCGGAGTCAACCCAGCCCACCATGTAGGGGAGGCTGTCCTCCACGGGCAGACGCCCCCCGACCTCCTCCGCCGCCTTCATCGCCGCCTCAAGCTCTTGCTTGAAGAACTCACGCCATCTCGCGTCTAGCTCCAAGAAGTAGACTATGCTCGCCCCCTCCTCTCCCACCTTCTCAATCCACAGCTTTATGCCCAGCTCCTTGAGCCCACCGTCCTCCTCAAGCCTAAAGAGCTTAAACATGTAAGACGACTCGTCCCCCCTCTCAAGCATCAGCGCCAGCCTGCCGCCCTTCGTGAGCTCCTCGACAAAGCGTCTGTGGTAGTCGGCACCGGGTTTTAGGAACAGCCTGCGGAAGGCCTCCGCCAACATCTCCTCCACCGCCACCGGCCTCCCCACCTTAGCCCTCTTGGCCCTCTCGTACGCCGTCCACGGCGCATAGTAGAGGAGCCAGGCAGACCCACCCGCCTCAAGCCAGTACCCAGCCGCAATGCCGAAGGCGCCCCTCCTTCCCAACGTATACTCCCTATACGCGATTAAAGCCGCAAGGGCCTACGTGCCGAAGCTAACGTCGTTAAACTCGGAGAGCTCATGCGCCTTCGCCTCTGCCAGCCTTCTGGCCATGTCTTCATTCACGTCGAGGAGGTTCCTCAGACCGTACTTGACTGCGTATTCGTTCAGCCGCTCCCTGAGGATCTCCAGAGCCTTTTCGAAGGCCTTGCCCTCCTCCTCGGCCAGCTGTGCTAAACGGCCGAGGTCGGCCATGTACACAACTTGCTTAAACGGCTCCTCGCCCACCTCCACCCTCTGCACCGCCTTCTTAGCCGTGTACTCTCTCAACACAGACCTGTAGACGTCGAACGCCTCCTCCAGCGTAAGAACGGCGTAGAATAGGGCGCGCTTGTTGTTCTCGTCTTTGCGGTACTTAGAATACAGCTCGGCGCCCCTTCCACGCATAAGCTCCCTCTCCTCAGAAGGCTTCGGCACAATCAACACCCTCAGCGACTCCCAAGGCTCAGCCAGCTTCACTTTCCCAGCGTTAGCCTCCCTGGCGATTTTCTTGAACTTCTCGTAGGGGTCGGAGGCCTCCTTAAGCATTTTGAACACCTCCTCCCGCGGATACTCCTTGACGCCGGCGGCTACAAACGGCGTTTGAGACGCCGCATACGCCAACTTCTCCAGCTCAATCAAGCCCCACATATCCAACGCGGCAGACAGCGCAACCACCCCAGTCGCCATCAAGAAGAGGTATGACCTGTGCTTATCCACCCAAGCCAGCACCCTCGTGACGGCTTTCACAAACAGTTCCGTCAGTCTCTGCAGAGACACCTTCACATGCTCAAAGACGTCTCTAGCCGCTTCGTAAAGCGCCTTGGCGGCCTTCTGCACATACTGCACCGCCTCCCTAAACTGACCCACCTCCACAAGCGTCACGGCGGAGGCCACCGACGAAACAACGGCCTCTGAATAGAGGCCGCTATACACAGAATACAACGCCGCGGCTGAGGCGGCTTTTCTGCGTCTACGCCACATCTCCATGCGCCGGTTTAAAAACAACTATACGCAAGAAAAACAGCTGAGGATTAGAAAAGAGACGATGGAGAGGCTTGGTGAGTAGCCCCGGCCGCCCGACCCGGCGGAAGAGTTGTTGAGGAGTAGCTGGAGTTGCAAGCCCTCGGCGTTAATTGGGTTAAGAAGTGGCTTGTCCTTAAGGAGAGGTTAATCGAAATCACCAAAACGCTACGCAAATTCCTGTGGATGGTTGATGTGGTGAGGCAGAGGCCGATGAGCATCCTCAACCCCTACACGGTGGAGGTATATGGCAAAGGACGGGTCTGAGGCGTGCCTCTCCCTCACCCCGTCGAAGGCGTACTGTGCGCGGGACAGCGCGACGAGGGAGGTCAAGCTAGAGCTGGAGTTTAAGCGATACGAGACATACAAGGAGAAGATAAGAGAGGTGTATAGACCAAAGGGGCTATTGGCCTACGCCACGGCGGCAAGGGAGTACGTGAAGATACTTTAGCCGCTTCTCCCTCCCATTTTTCACGTCAAAAATCCCCGCCTTATGAACGTCTTGTAGAACCGCCGTACGCCGCTGGCTACTATCTTGGCCACGCGGAGGGGCTCCGGCACCTTGCCGAACCGCATGCAGGCCTCGGCGGCTTTGCCCGCGTCGACCGGGTCTATGCCCCAGGACCTCACGTAGATTCTGTACCCCGTCTTGGTGTAGTAGGGGGTTGGGGGCCCCAGTCTCCTCAGCGCCTCGACCCTGGCCTGCCAGTCGGGGAAGAGCTTCCTCACGGCGTCTTCCACGCGGCCCTCCGGCTTCTCAAAGACGTAGCAGGCAACCGGTTTGCCGTATCGGCGCCGCAACTCCTCGCCGTCTATCCAGTTGTAGAAGGAGACCACGCACCCGTCCAGCATGACCATGGCGACATCCGGTCTCAGAAGCGAGTCTAGAATATTAGAGGCGGCCTCGGTGCCGTCTGTGCCGCCCAAAGTCGCCGTGGCGAGAGCCACGTCTTCCACGGCGCCGTCTCTCCTCGCCAAGACGCCGGCGTAGATCGAGTAGCCGTCGCTCAAGGCGAAGCTCTCAGCTATGGCCGCCACCTTGAAGTTCTTCTGGAGGAACCCCGGATAGAAGGGCCGCGAGCTCCTCCTCGGTCGCACTAGTGAGGCCCAGCCTGACGTATTCCCCGAAGAGTCCCCTCCTCGAGAAGACACTCCCCTCCATGGCGCCGAGCCTTAAAAATCTTGTCTTGTCGCGCGGCTTGCACCAGGCGAAGTAGGGCGTGGCGGGACAGTAGGCGCGGAGCAACGCCTCGCGCCGCCTGAGCACGGCGAATACCTTGTCGACGGCCCTCGTCTTCATAGCTACGTAGAAGAGGTACTGCATGTAGGTGGGCGGGTGCAGATATGCGCCCTCCAGGAGGGCGAGGTAGGTGGGGAACAGCTCCTCCGGCGCCGCCACGAAGCCTAGGTGCAACCCGGGGAAGAGTGGATCGAGCGACCCCACCACCACGGCGGCTTCGGCCACCGCCGGCACCTCGGCGGCGAGGAGGCCGTAGGTTAGGTCGTACACGACTAGGGGCGCCCGCGACGCGGCGGCCCTCAGCTCCTCCGCGCTGTATATGTGGCCGTCTGGGTTCCGCCAGTGGGGCTGTATGTAAACTGCCTTCGGCCTCCCACAGGCGGCGTAGACAAGGGCCTCCCTCTGGCTTGGGTCCTCCACGTCTAGGCACTCCCCCCGCTCCAGATGCGCCGCCGCCACCAGCCTGAGGCTGTCTGCAAGGCTGGTTGTAAACAGCGGGACGTGGCGTGGGAGCCCCGCCCGCGCGAGGAGCCGTTGCAACTCCTTCCTGGGCTCCGGCGCCCCCGCCGTGTCTGTGTACTGAAGGGCCTTGTGTCCAAACTCGAGCACCACGGCTTCGTGTACCGACTTCACCAGCTCCGCGTCGCCTATCTTTACCCACCTCCCGCTGAGGTCAACCATTTAACTGAGAGAAAACCTCCTTATTAATGAAAATCGGCAAGGTGCCGCCGGAGGTTTTGGAGCGTCTGGTGTGGGGCAGACGCGGCGCCTTTAGGAAAGAGGTCGTGGTGGGGCCCGCCTTGGGCGAAGACGCGGCTATCATCGACTTGGGGGGCCGCTACCTGGCGGTCCACACCGACCCCATATCGGGATCCGTGAAGCTGTTGGGCTACCTGGCGGCGTATGTGCCCACTAACGACGTAGCCGTGAGGGGGGTCGAGCCCATGTGGCTCTCCGTGGCGGTCTTCCTACCCCCCGAGGCTGACGAGGGGGTTTTAGACGCGATCACGGGGCAACTGGACTCCGCGGCGAGGGAGCTGGGGGTGGCTGTGGTGGGGGGACACACGGAGGTCACCACTGCGGTGGCCCGGCCGCTCGCCGCCGTCACGGCGATGGGGGTGGGGAGCCGCTACGTCTCGACCTCCGGCGCAAGGCCCGGCGACTACGTGATAATGACCAAGTCGGCGGGGCAAGAGGCCGCGTCGATACTGGCCACAGACTTCGAGGAGGAGGCGCTGAGGCGGGGGGTCGACAGATCAGCTGTGGAAAAGGCCAAGGAGTTCATACGCCGCATCTCCGTGACTAGGGAGGCGCTTGCCTTGGCTGACGTGGCGACAGCCATGCACGACCCCACTGAGGGCGGCCTCGCCAACGGGCTCGCCGAAGTGGCCTACGCCTCCGGCGTCTCCATTGCGGCGGACCCCGGCAGAATAACCGTGTACCCGGAGGTGGAGGCGTTGTGTAGGGCCTTCGGCATAGACCCGCTGGAGACCCTAAGCTCAGGCGTGCTCATAGCCACGGTGCCGCCGGACCGCCTCGCCGAGGCTGAGGAGAGGCTTAGGAAAATCGGCGTGTCTCACTCAGTCATCGGGCGGGTGGCGCCGCGCGGCGACTACCTGGTGAAGATTGGGGAGAGGACGTACGTAAAGCCCTACGTGGAGGATAAGCTCTTCTCGTTGTTTAAATGAGGCGAGTTGCAAGGCGAACGCCGCTACCTCTTTGCGAGGTCCTTGAGCGTCTGTATTATATGCGCCGCCACGTCGATGCTTGTGGTTTTTACCAGGGCCTTGAACTCGGGGATTCCGTTTACCTCGTTTATGTACAGCTTATCGCCTACCAACACGTCGACGCCTGCGTAGTGGGCGCCCACCGCCTCCGCCGCCTTGACCGCCAGCTCCTCGAGCTCGCCGTCTATGGGCTGGGGGAGCGTCTTGCCTCCGCGGGCGGCGTTGCTCCTCCAGTCGCCCTCCGGCGGAATCCTCCGCATGGCCGCGACGGCTCTCCCGCCCACCACGAAGACTCTTATGTCCTCCCCCGTCCCCACCATTTCCTGTAGCATCAACACGTCGCCCTCAGCCGACTTCAGGAGGAGCTTCAGCTCCTCAGGCGTGGAGACCAGTGCCACCTTGCGGCCCCAGCTACCGCTCACCGTCTTGACTATGGCCCTTCCCCTTATCTCCACGTCGGCCTCGCCGAAGAGGATTGCGGTCTTAGGCACGGGCAGCCCCACGCCTTTGAGCTTGGCGTGTGTGGCGGCTTTGTTCCAGCTTGTGACCAAGGCGCAGAAGGAGTTGACGGCGATGCCGCCGTTGCCCTCTATAATCACCGCGGTGGTTATGCCCCTGTTGTGGCTGAGGGTGCGTATTAGGTAGACTTCCTGCCGCCGCCACCCCTCCACCTCTACGGCCTCGCCGATTTGCGCCAGCTCCAGCCTCACGCCGAGCCTCTCTGCCGCCTTGATCAACATCTTCTCCTCCTCCCTCAACACGTCGTATACCAACGTCACCATGGCGCCGCCTCCAGCTTCCCGTTGTTGTAATACCAGAGGAAGGCCTTGGCCAGCTCAAGCGCCAGCGTGGAGTCCAGCACCAGCGGCGTGTTGGTGTCTGCGGCTGTCCTCCTGATGTGGAAGTCCCTGTCGGGGGTGTCCCCCGCCGTCATTACTATATCTATTTTCCTCCACTTAAGCATCTCCGCCGCCTCTTCGCCGAGATCCTCCGGGGTGTAGACCTGGAGCCTTGTGGAGAGGAGAGAGGCGGCTTGCGCAAGCAACTCGGCATGGTGTCTGTCGTATGTGTAGATGAGGGCGTTTCTAGTCGGTATTTTGTTAGGCGTCGCCGAGAGCCAGCTCTTCAGCAACGCCTCCTCGAAGACGGCGCCGTTTGACGCCACCTCGCCCGTGCTGTACATGACGGGGCCCAGCCGCGGGTAGGCGCCTCTCAGCCTCGACCAGGAGAACTGCGGCGACTTCACCCACCACTTGCTGGGCCTCAGCGTGACTACCTCCTCGTCTACAGCGAGCTTGCCGTTTACTAAGACGTCTGCTACAAGCGACATGTAGTTGATGCCGGTGGCCTTGCTTACGAGGGGCATGGAGCGGCTCACCCGAAGATTCGCCTCAATTATATACACATCGTCGTAGACTATAAACTGGACGTTGAGCGGGCCCTTCACCTCAAGCTCCCTGGCTATCCTATGCACCGCCTCAGCCATCTTCTTCACAGCCCACTCCTCCAGCCTCCTGGGAGGGAGCACCATGGTGGAATCCCCCGAGTGGACGCCGGGGGGTTCGATGTGTTCTATAGGCGTTGCGACGAGCTTCACGCCGTCTGAAACGGCGTCTACCTCCGCCTCCACCCCTCTGGGCATAAACTTGGAGACCACCGCGGGGTGCTCCCCGCTTATCTTAGCGGCCCTCTTGAGAAAGCCCGCGAGCTCCTCCTTGTTGTACGCCACCGCCATGTAGGTCCCTCCCAGCACGTAGCTGGGCCTCACGAGGACGGGGTAGCCGAGGTCCTCCGCCAGCTTCACAGCCTCCTCTATCGATCTCGCGGCGAACCAAGGCGGTTGCCTCACGCCCAGCTTCTCAAGCAGTTCGGAGAACTTGCCCCGGTCTTCCGCCATGTCTATGGACCGGGGCCGCGTCCCCCCTATCTTAACGCCGGCGGCCTCCAGCTCCTTGTAGAGCCTCTGCCCTATCTGCCCACCTGCGTAGAGAACAACGGTGACGCCGCCTTCTTTCTCCGCTATATCCACTATTCTTTCTCTTGTTATCTCGTCAAAGTAGAGCTTGTCCACAATGTCCCAATCCGTGGAGACCGTCTCGGGGTTGTAGTTTAGTATTCCCACCTTAAACCCCCTGTTGCGGAGCTCCTGAGCCAGATTCACCGTGGACCAGTCGAACTCCACGCTGACGCCTATTCTGAACACCCCAGCCCCCACCACCAAGAAGTCTGTGGGCGTCTTCTCGTCGTCGTAGACGCCTCCGTATGTGAGGTAGAGGTAGTTGGTCTCGGCGGGCCACTCCCCCGCCAACGTGTCTATCTTCTTCACCGCCGGCCGCCTCCTCATCCTCCGAACCTCGTCTTCACCCCGCCCCAGGGCCTCCGCTATCTGCCTGTCAGAGAACCCGAGCACCTTCAGCTCCTCTATGTCGTACTCCCCCCTCTCCAGCGCCTTGTACGCCTCCACGATGCGTTGGACGGCGCGGAGGAAGAAGCGATCCGCCTTAACGTAACTATACACCTCGTCTACGGAGGCGCCGAGGTACATGGCCTTGGCGGCGCATATGGGCCAGTACGGCCTATACTCCGCGAGGCACCTCCTCGCCTCCTCCGGCGTAAGCTCCTTAAACATCCTGCCGCCCACGAGGCCGGGCTCGCCGATGTCTATCATCCGCACCGCCTTCTGCCAAGCCTCCTCCAGCGACCTGCCGATGCCCATGGCCTCCCCTATCGACATCATCTCGGGGCCGAGCCCCTCGGATATGCCGAATCTGTCGTGCTCCCAGCGGGGGTGCTTAACCACTATGTAGTCCAGCGCCGGCTCGAAGGCGGCCACGGTGCGTTTAGTCACCTGGTTCAGCACCTCGTCGAGGCGGTACCCGAGGGCCAGCTTCGCCGCGATGTACGCCAAGGGGTACCCCGAGGCCTTTGAGGCAAGCGCGCTGGAGCGCGACATGCGCGGGTTCGTCTCTATGGCGTATTGCTCCGGCCCGGCGTAGTTGACCGCCACCTGCACGTTGCCCTCGCCCACCAGCTCTACGGCCCTGACCACGCCGATGGAGATGTTGCGGGCCTTCTGGTACTCTTCGTCGGTGAGGGTCAGACACGGCGCCACCACTATGGAGTCACCAGTATGTACCCCCATGGGGTCCACGTTTTCCATGCAGACCACAGCCGCGACGTTGTCGTAGGCGTCGCGCACCACCTCGAACTCCACCTCCTTCCAGCCCTCCAGGTACTTCTCCACCAGGACCTCCCCTATGGCGGACTGGGCAAAGGCCTTATACACCCTGGCCTTGAGCTCAGCCTCGCTTCTAGCCACGAAGGCCCCGGCGCCGCCCAGGTTGAAGCTCACCCGCACCACCACTGGGTACCCTATGGCGCGGGCGGTCTCCAGCGCCTCCTCGGGCGTCTTGGCCGCCGCGCTGGGCGGGATCGGTATGCCGACCTCCCTCATGGCCTTCTGGAAGAGGTCCCTGGAGAGGGCCCTCTTGATGCCGCTCACGGGCGTCCCCACCACCTTTACGCCGTATTTGCCGAGGGCCCCGGAGTCGTGGAGGTCGACGCAGGCGGAGAGGGCTGTCTGGCCCCCGAAGCCGCAGGCAACGGCGTCTGGCCTCTCCCGCTCAATCACCTCGACCAGGAACCGGCGCTGGATCGGCACGAAGTAGACCCTGTCTGCGAGGAGCTTCGAGGTCTGGATGGTGGCTATGTTGGGGTTCACGAGGACCGTCTCTATGCCCTCCTCCCTAAACGCCTTGAGGGCCTGCGAGCCCGAGTAGTCAAATTCAGCCGCCTCGGCGACCTTGATGGCGCCGGAGCCTATAACTAATATCTTCTTAACGTCCGGCATGGCGCTCAGCCAGCTTCACGAACATGTCGAAGACCCACCGGGTGTCGTGGGGGCCCGGGGACGCCTCGGGGTGAAACTGGGTGGTTAAGACGGGGAGGGATTCGTGGAAGAGGCCCTCCACCGTGCCGTCGTCTGGCTGGATCGCCCACGCCTTCAAGCCGCTACCTTTGGGGTCCACGGCGTAGCCGTGGTTGTGCACAGTGATGTACGTCTTGCCAGTGAAGCGGAGGTCCCGCACGGGCTTGTTGCTGGCCCGGTGGCCGAACTTCAGCTTATACACGTCGGCCCCCAGCGCCATGGCGATTACCTGGTGCCCGAGACAGACGCCGAGGAGGGGCTTCTTGTACTCGACGTATTGCCTGACGCGCTCCGCCAAAAAGCCCAACAGCCTGGGGTTGCCCGGGCCGTTGCTTATGAAAAGCGCGTCGCAGTCGAAGGCGAGCTCCGGCCTGCGGCACGGGACCACCTTCAGCCTAACCCCCCTCTTCAGAAACTCCGCGAGGATGCTCCGCTTGACGCCGCAGTCCACCACGCCTATACAGATCCTGCCCTCGCCCATCTCCTTGGGCTCCTTCACCGAGACCAAGTCGACATAGTTAACCTCGTCGTAGCGCGGAGACGCCTTGAGCCTCCTGAGCAACTCCCCGGGCTCCTCAGGCCCCAGCGCCCCCATCATGACCCCGTGCTCCCTAAGCCTAATGGCGAGGGCCCTGGTGTCTACCCTGGCTATGCCTGGGACCCCCTCCGCCGCCAGCCACTCGTGGAGAGACATGACGGACTTGTAGTGGCTGGGGGCGGTGGCTTCAAACACCACGACGCCCTCCGCCTTTATGCCGTCTGACTCCAGCTGGTCCTCCGAAACGCCGTAGTTGCCGATGAGGGGCATTGTAAACGTCACTATCTGCCCCTTGTAGCTGGGGTCCGTCAGGACTTGGGGGTAGCCGACGACGGCGGTGGTGAATACGACCTCGCCTGCGGCGACCTTCTCCGCGCCTATCTGCCTCCCTACAAACGCGGTGCCGTCCTCAAGGACGAGATACGCCTGTAAACTCGCCCCTTAGACATCAATAGCCCGATCGAGCCTCTATATAAACTTATCTTCTGCACATCTCCTCGCCGCCATCGGCCAGCACGTATTTGACGATGCAGACGTCTCTGCATTTTATCTCGGCGCCTATCTTCCTCGCTATGGCCAAAGCCTTGTAGTTCTCCGGCGAGACATACGCAAGCACGTATCTAAAGCCCATCTTTTTCAGCCTCCCGGCGAAGTCGTAGGCGACGGCCTTCCCAAGCCCTCTGCCCTGGTACGCGTCAATTATCAAGATGGCCACCTCGGCACCGTCTCCACATGGGGTTACGTCGACAACCCCCACTGGCTTGTTGTTGTAATATATGAAGAACGAGCGGCAACCCCTGCCCCAGAGGTATCGATAAACGTAGGTGGGGTCCGCGACGGGATGAAGAAACCTGTGAATTATGTTGTCCTGAGTTGTGTTCTTGTATAACTCCTGAATTTTTGAGTATACTCCTGTCATCTCAACATAGTCGATGCTCACACTCAGTTGAGGTAATGCTTTTAAATAGTTTACACTCCACATATTCATGAAAGTTACGGTCTCAATAATAAAAGCCGATGTAGGCGGCTTCCCGGGCCACGCCCACGTCCACCCCAAGATGCTTGAATACGCCGCGGCTAAGATGAAAGAGGCGCAGAAGAGGGGCCTCATAATAGACTACTTCGTCTACAACGTCGGCGATGACATCTCCCTCCTGATGACTCACACAAAAGGCGAGGACAACCCCGACATCCACGGCCTAGCCTGGGAGACCTTCAAGGAGGTGACCGAGCAGGTGGCCAAGAGGTTTAAGCTATACGGCGCCGGGCAGGACTTGCTGAAAGACGCCTTCTCGGGCAACGTCAGAGGCATGGGGCCCCAGGTGGCCGAAATGGAGTTCGAGGAGCGCCCCAGCGAGCCGCTGATTGTCTTCGCCGCTGATAAGACGGAGCCCGGCGCCTTCAACCTCCCGATCTACAAGATGTTCGCCGACCCCTTCACAACAGCGGGCCTCGTCATAGACCCCTCGATGCACGAAGGCTTCATCTTTGAGGTCCTAGACGTCATCGAGCACAAGGTATACCTCCTGAAGACGCCCGAGGAGTCTTACTCCCTCCTCGGCCTAATAGGCACCACCGGCAGGTACATAATCAGGAAGGTTTTCCGCAAGGCAGACGGCGCCCCAGCCGCCGCAAACAGCGTAGAGAGGCTATCCCTAATCGCAGGTCGCTACGTGGGCAAAGACGACCCAGTCATGATGGTGAGGGCGCAGTCCGGCCTTCCAGCGGTCGGCGAGATACTAGAGGCTTTCGCCCACCCGCACCTCGTACACGGCTGGATGCGCGGCAGCCACGCCGGGCCCCTCATGCCCGCGCGCTTTATCTCGGTAGACCCAGAGAGGAGGATCGCGGTGGGCGCCAAGATGACCCGCTTCGACGGCCCGCCTAAGGTGGGCGCCTTAGGCTTCCAGCTACACGACGGCTACCTCGAGGGCGGCGTCGACCTCTTTGACGACCCGGCCTTCGACTACGTGAGGCAGACGGCGGCACAGATAGCGGATTACATACGCCGCATGGGCCCGTTCCAGCCACACAGACTGCCGCCTGAGGAGATGGAATACACGGCCCTGCCGAAGATCCTCGCAAAGGTGAAGTCCTTCCCAGCCGACCAATACGAAAAAGAGAGGCGGAAACACATAGAGACTCTCGTAAAGGGCGGGAAAGTAGAGACATCACAACACGACTAAACCTTAAGAGAGAGGTATGCCGCCCCAAAGGCCTGCTGGCCTACGCCGCGACGGCTAGAGAATACGTGAGGGTGCTCTAACCATTTTCCTTTTACATATTTTTTACATCGAAAATTGACGTCTTAAACTGCGTACACTTTAGTCGCTAATTTGTCGCTTTTCCTCTTTATCATTACAGCTGTTCCACGTTTTTTGAAGGACGGCTGGACAACTACACCGGCGTTAGTCACGCCGCCGGGAGAATGAGGACATGAAAATTGCGGCGTTAACGCAAAAATTTAAGGTTTATATCGCCGACGCATTCACCGGCCCGTCTCATCGAGCCACTTCTTTATGGTGCCCGCCAGCTCGGCGTAGCGGGCGAAGCCCTTCAGATGTCCCTCGTAGCACTCCATCATTATCCTGCCGTCGCTTCTCTGGTACACCCACGGCTCCTCGCCAGTTAGGGCCTTTACCACGGCGGCGAATCTCTCGGCGTCTGCCACTCTGCCTCCCGGCGCCTTGGCGCTGGCGTAGGCATGGCCCCTAGCCGCGTTGTTGCCATATCTGCCGAAGGTGATTGTGTACTCACGCACCACGCGGTCCACAATCGTGTGCTCGCCCTCCACGCGGCCCACCTCCGCCGTTATTTTGAGTCTCAGCAACTTCTTGTCGTCCTGCTTCTTCTCAATCTCGGCGCCCCAGCCTGTGACCTTCACCACGTATTCACTGCCACCCACCTCAACCCTCCCCTCAAAGCCCTCCAGCCTTAGAGAGCCTCTCTCCTTGCCCTCCTTCACGATCTCTTTGGCTTTTTCATAGACGGCGTCACCCTCCTCCCAAGCCCTCTGGAGAATGTACTCCACGAACTCCACCGCCAGCCTCTGCCTTTCGCCGGAGCCGTGGACGGAGAGCCATGCGGCGTACGCCAAGCCCTCCCTAAGGATCGAGACGTAGCCGTCGCGGTCTCCCTCCGACATTTTCATCGTGAAGTGGATGCCCTCCACGAGACCTATCTCGTTAAGCCGCCGTGCCACCTGCTGTATGCTGTCGGGGTTGGTGGTTTCATATCTGACCACCAGCGCGCCGCCACCGGATAGACCCACGTGGTACTTCGGCCATCCCTCCTTCAATACGCGCCCGCTTTCCAGCTTTTTCAGCCAGCGCTCTGCCTTGCCGGCGTCCACCCAGCCGTTCTCCACGGCCTTTCTAACGATTTCGGCGAGGGCTTTTCTGAGCTCCTCGCGCCCAGCCGCCAGCCTGTCGGTGGTGGCTACGACGCGCCATATGTCCATGCTTCCCTTCTTCTTCACCTTCGCGCTGACGCCTGCAATCCTGAGGAGGCGCGCCGCAAGCTCCACGCGGCCCCGGTCCGACGAGTGGAATTCAAGCTCGATCGCATCGCCGCGCAGATATATGTTGTATTTGACGGTGACATCTCCCTCCGATATGATCAAATCGGCGGCGACGGGGCCGCCCTCAGTCCTCCTCAGCCCCTCCCAGCGGATGTTAAGCCCCTCGGCCGCCAGCTTCATGGCTTCAGCCAGCTTGTGGTTGATAATTCTTTCATCCCCCTCAAGCAGAGGAGACCCGTAGCGGAAGTATAGGCCAGCCAGCTTGACCGCGTCGCCGCCGGACACAATGACTTGAAACGCGCTCCCGACTCTCCTCACCTCCGCCTCAATGCCGTAGGCCGCTAAGACGGCCCCCCAGAGCAAGGCGATTCCGCGCTCGCCGCTAGTCAAGCCAACCACCTCCATCGCCGCGGACACGTGTCCGTCTCCGCCTATGGCCCCGGAGATCACAGCGCCGAGGTACCTCAGCATTGTCTCGTTCACGCCCAGCCTCTCAGCCTGCAAAAGCAGAAGAGCAGGCGCCACGACCTCCCTTGCAATATTGTCGTCGTCTAGCTCGTTCTTCAAACCCTCCAACTCCTTCAACGCCCCAGCCAAGTCGAAGCCGGAGCCAACCTTAACGCCTTCAAGCCGTCTCTTAGCCATGCTTATCACTTCGTCCCAGTGGTCAGAAACCCACTGCTTCAGCCCGTCCCAGCTCTTCACCCTGACGCCCAACATCTTCAGCCACCCGCCATCTGCACTCCACTTGATCGCCTTGTCGAGCTTCTCGAGAGAGGTTTTGGCGCGGGACTGTGGTTTCGGCCCCTCAAGAGTCAAGTTTACGTTGGACACTGTGACGTAGGACCAATCGAACAGAGCATGAGTTTCAGCCAACTGCCATAGATGAGAAGTGGACATCTGCATCATCCTCTTGCCCTCCTTATTTCTTGTTATTGCCACGTCGGAGTCAACCCAGCCCCCATGTAGGGGAAGCGGTCCTCCACAGGCAGAAGCTCCCCAACCTCCACCGCCGCCTTCATCCCCGCCTCAAGCTCCTGCTTGAAGAACCCCCGCCAACTCTCCATGTCGAAGGTCAGGATGTAGGTTATGCCCTCCCCCTCTCCCACCTTTGCAATCCTCAGCTTTATGCCCAGCTCTTTTAGCTCACCGCCCTCCTCAAGCTTGAAGAGCCTAAACACGTAAGACTCGGTCTTCTTAGTCTTTTCCTCCACAAGTTCCAGCGCCAGCCTGCCGCCCCTTGCGAGCTCCTCAACGAAGCCGCGGTAGCGGTCGGCGCCGGGCTTTAGGAAGAGGCGGCGGAGTGCCTCTGCCACCAACTCCTCCACCGCCGCCGGCCTCTCCACCCCCGCCTTTTTGGCCCTGTTGTACGCCGTCTTCGGTGCATGGTAGAGGAGCCAGGCAGACCCGCCCACCTCAAGCCAATACCCAGCCGCCTTACCGAAGACACCCCACCTGCCCCACGCATACTCCCTATAGGCGACGAGAGCGGCGTAGGCCTTCACGCCGAAGCTTACGTCGTTAAGCTCGGGGAGCTCCGGCGCCTCCGCCTCCGCCAGCCTTCTGGCCACGCCTTCCTTCACGTCGAGAAGGTCCCTCAGACCGTATTTGACTGCGTATTCGTTCAGCCGCTCCCTGAGGATCTTCAAGGCGTTTTCAAAGGCCTTGCTCTCCTCCTCGGCCAGCTGTGCTAAACGGCCGACGTCAGCCACGTGCACAACTCTCTTAAACGGCTCCTCCACCACCTCCACCCTCTGCACCACCTTCTTAGCCGCGGCCTCTCTCAACACAGACCTGTAGACGCCGAAGGCCTCCTCCAGCGCGAGGGTTGCGTAGAAGAGGGCCTTTTTCCTCCCCTCGTCAAGTTTACTATACGTCTTGCCCATCATAAGCCTCCTCTCCTCAGAAGGCTTCGGCGCGATGAGCATCCTCAAAGACTCCCAAGGTTGCGGTAGCTTCTCATTCTTGGTGATTGCCGCCTTGGCAATTTCCTTGAACTTCTCGTAGGGGTCGGGGGCCTCCCTCAGAACCTTAAACGCCTCCTCTCTTGAGTACTTCTCGACGCCGGCGGGTATAAACGGCGTTAGAGACGCCGCATACGCCAACTTCTCCAACTCCACCAAGCCCCACATATCCAACGCGGCAGACAGCGCAACCACCCCAGTCGCCATCAAGAAGAGGTAGGCCTTGTGCTCGTCGATCCAAGCCAACACACTCGTGACGGCTTCAACAAACAGCTTAACGAGGCGTTGAGCCGTCACCTTAACCCGCTCGAATACTTCTTTAGCCGCCTCGTAAAGCGCCTTAGCCGCCTTCTGCACGTACTGCACCGCTTCCTTGAACTGTCCAACCTCCGCCAACGCCGCGGCGGAGGAGACAACGGCTTCTGAATACAGCTTATGATGCGCGGAGTACGGCGCATCCGAGAGCCCGGCTGAGGCGGCTTCTCTACGTCTACGCCACACCCCATGCGCCGGTTTAAAAACAACTATAAGAAAAACAGAAATCTCCAGGCACAGAGACGCGGCGGAGTTAAGAAGCCGCCTAAGCCGGCTGTGGTTGTTAAGACTAACCCGGCGGAGGAGTTGTTGAAAGAGTAGCCGGAGCTGGAGGCATTCGGCGTGGAGTGGGTTAGGAAGTGGCTGGATCTTAGGGAGAGGCTGGTGGAGATTGCCAAGACACTGCGTAAATTCCCGTGGATGGTCGACGTGGTGAGGCAGAGGCCTATGAGCATTCTCCACCCCTACGCGGTGGAGGTTTACGTGGCGAGAGATGGCTCAGATGTGTGCCTCTCGCTCGCCGCGTCGAAGGCGTACTGCGCCCAAAACGGCTCGGTTAGGGAAGTCAAGCTGGAGCTGGAGCTCAGCCGGTACGAGACATACGAGGAGAAGATTAGAGAGGTGTACCGCCTCAAGGGGCTATTAGCATTTGCCGCGGCGGCGAGGGAGTACGTGAGGATGCTCTAGGCGAGGCGGACGAAACACCTCCGCATCTAAACCAACCTTTTCACCAACCCCTCCCCCGCCGTCTTAAACTATCCTCTGTTTTACAGCTGGGGCTTCTGGCTGGGTTGGCTAAGGCGGCGGGCGCAACTCCAGCCAGCATTAGAAACGCCGCCGGGAGGATGAGGGTATGAGGGGATTGGGATAGGCGGTATCTGCCAGCTCTGCTTTGGCATCTCCGACGGCGCAGGTGAAGACGCGGGGCCGCGGTCTCCGTGCGCATCCGCGACATATGCGGCAAGTTTTATATCCCGCCACCAGCTGTCTTTTAGTGACGAGGCGTGTGAGGACGGATTTGTGAAGAGCAATCCGCTGCTGAAAAATCTATAAACCCCCCGCGGCATTGCGGCGTGTCTGACTTGGGCGTCGTGGGGTTTCTGGGTCTCATAGGCCAGCTCTACGCCATAATGAACCCAATTGGGAAGCTGGCCATTGTGGGCCCTCTCGCCGTGGAGCGCCCGGCGTATGTGAGGAAGATCACAGTGACCGTGGTGGTAGTGGTCTACGTCTTGGCCTCCCTCTTCGCCGTGGCCGGCGGGTTTATCCTGTCTGCTTTCGGCGTCTCAATTGACAGCTTCAGGATCGCAGGCGGCATCGTGCTGATGGCCATATCCATCATGACGCTGGTCTCCGGCTCCTATGTCGGGAGGTTAGAGATAACGGAGGAGCAGGCGGTGGTGCCTCTGGCGACGCCGCTTATCGTAGGCCCCGGCACCATCACGGCCTTGATAGTGATTTCGTCTGTCTACGGCCCGGTCACCGCGCTTCTGGTCGCCTTGGCGGCGTCGACGGCCGTTGCCGCGACGTTGCTGGTGGGGATAAGAGTCGTGAAGTACGTAGGCGCCACTCCTCTTAGGTTGCTTGGCAGGTTCATGTCTCTCATAATCGCGTCTGTGGCCACCGAGATGATCCTGACGGGTGTCCGGAACCACGTTAAGGAATGGATGTCGTAAGCCGCGCGGAGGCCCGGCGGGTTCTCGCAGGGTTGCAAGGCTGGGTGCTGTATCTCTACGGCGACTGCGAGATGTATAGGCTCGTCGCGGCGCGTGTAGTCGCCGTCAAGCGGCTACACCCCGGCGTGGAGGATCTCGTGGAGGCTTTGAAGTACGGGCTTCGGCACGCGCCGGAGCTCCGGGGCTTTGACTTCACGGTGGTGGAAGGCCGCGGTGAAGAGGAGAAGGAGCTGTTGGTGGGGCTGGAGTTAAGCCAACTGGGGAAGATTATCTACGTCGAGTGCTGAAAACTTTATATATAAATATTCAACATTAATAAATGCAGGAGCCAAGGTGGCGGCGCTCTTAACAAAAAATATAAATATATCACTCGTTTTATAACTTAATGAGTATTAGTTTCTTAATAGGGGGTCCACAAGGTAGAGGTGTAGAGACTGCGTCTTTCATGTTTATCTACGGCGTGGGCTCGGCCGGGTACTATGTATATGCGCGACGCGAGTTCTGGAGCAACATAGCGGGCGGCCGCCACAGCTATGTAGTGGGCACCATCTCCGATAGGTGGCCGGCGCCTGCCCCCGGCAACAGCGTAGAGCTGGCGCTTACCTTCGACGGACATGCAGTTCTTGAGCACGTGTTCCACCTCAGGAGGGGCGGCTACCTCGTCTACAACACTGAGGAGGATTCCAAAACCCCAGACAGCTACCCTATGATGGCGAAGCCGCTGGCGGAGCGGCTTAAACACTTCGCGAAGGAGCAAGGATTCGAGCCGACTGTCCGCAACTTCGTGGAGTACTTGAGGCAAAGCGGCGTGGAGGTCGTGGGGCTCCCCTACAACAAGCACATCAGCGAGATAGGACGGAAGATCGGCGTCACCTCCCCCGTGATGCTCGCCAGATTTGTGAACACCTTCGTGGTAGCCCTAGGCGCCGCCCTTCTGGGCCTCGACGAGGAGTACGTGGCAAGGGGCGTCGGCTTTGCCCTGGGGAAAAAAGCCGACGTGATTGAACAGAACAAGAAAGTGGCCGCCGAGGCGATTAAACTAGTCGAAAAGAAGGTGACAACTATACAGCCGCGGAGCCCTGGCGTCAAGCGCATATTCTGGAACGGCAACGAGGCATCTGCATACGGCAAAGTAGTTGGGGGCGTGCGGTTGGTCGCGTATTACCCCATCACTCCGGCCACCGACGACGCCATGGTCTTTGAAAGACTAATACCGTTCCCCGTAAGCAAAGACGCCGGCGAGCTTGCGAAGCTTGAGAGGATAGGCGCCATGGCGTTCCAGGCCGAGGACGAGCTGGCGGCCGTCGCCATCACCACAGGCGGCGCCATAGCGGGCGCGAGGTCGGCCACTGTCACCTCGGGACCAGGCTTCAGCCTCATGTCGGAGGCCCTATCTATGGCTGGCATGATGGAGGTCGGCATCGTTGTTACTCTGTGGATGCGCGCCGGCCCCAGCACAGGCCAGGCCACCAGGCAGGGCCAGCAGGACCTCTTCTTCTCTCTCTTCATAGGACACGGCGAGTACCCGAAGATTGTATACGCCAGCGGGGATCTGGAGGAGGTGTTTCTAGACAACATAAGAGTCGCCAACTGGGCCGAGCGGTACCGGGTGCCGGTGATACATCTGGTGGATAAAAACCTCTCCAACACCTTCGCTGTGATGCCGCTTCCAGACCCCTCGAATGTGAAAGTACAGACAACGCCGCCGGTTGTCTACCCGCAGACCAAGGAGGCTGAGGCCTATCCGCTGGAGGAGGTGGTGCCGCCGAAGTTGCTCCCCGGCGTCTCCAACGCCATCTTCCACCTAAACAGCCTGGAGCACGACCCAGAGGGGGACCCCGAGGAGGACCCGGTCGTAGTGACTAAAATGTTCGAGAAGAGGATGCAGAAGCTTAAGCTGATAGAAAGCGAGATACCCCCAGAGGAGAAGGTCCTCTACTTCGGGCCGGCAGACGCGAGACGCATCATAGTCGGCTGGGGCTCCACGAAGCCCGCCATACTCACCGCGTTGGAGGAGCTCAAAGACGTGGGGTTCCTCTATGTGAAGATGCTGTATCCATACCCCGTAGATCTGGTGAGGAGGTACTTGGAGGGCAGGGAGACTCTCTTCGTCGAGAACAACTACTTCGGCCAGCTTGCCATGATCACACGGATGTTCGCCGGCGTCGGGCCGACGGCCGTCGCCGTGAAGTTCAACGGGAGGCCCATCACGACAGACGACGTGGTCGAGGCATATAGAAAGTTCGAGGCTGGACAAAAGACTATTAAACTAGAGTCGGACCTATGACCATGCAAGTGGTTAAAAGAGCCGCGGCCGACTACAGGTGGGTGAGACCGCCTGAGTGGTGCCCCGGCTGCGGCCACTTCGGCATTTTGCAGTCGTTATATAACGCCTTCGCCGAGCTCAACCTAGACCCAGCCAACGTGGTCCTGGTCTCCGGCATCGGCTGCTCCTCCCGCCTCCCCCACTACGTGCGCACCACAAGCGTCCACGCCATCCACGGCAGGGCTATACCCTACGCCCTCGGCATAAAGCTGGCCAACCCCTCCCTAGAGGTGGTGGTGGTGGGCGGCGACGGCGACTTGATGGCGATAGGTGGAAACCACCTCCTCCACCTCGGCAGACGCAACGTGGACATGACGGTCATCCTCATGGACAACTCGGTGTATGGACTCACCAGGGGACAGGCGGGCCCCACGTTGCCAGCAGGGATAAAGGTCAAGGCCGTGCCTAAGGCCAACCCGCAGGGCGAAATCAACCCACTCCTCCTCGCCTTGACTGCAGGCTTTACCTTTATTGCGAGGGGCTATTCTTACGACATAAAATACACGACGCGTCTCATAGTAGAGGCCATTAGACACAAGGGCTCGGCCTTCGTCCAGATCTACAGCCCCTGCGTCACCTACAACAACGTGATGACGCGGGAGTGGTACGAGAAGAAGATATACAAGCTGGAGGAGGCGGACCCCGCCTGGGACCCCGTGGTCCACGACGAGAAGGAGGTGGACTTAAAGATCAGAAAAGCCCTCGACAAAATCGTCGAAAGAGACAGGTTGCCCATCGGCGTTTTCTACAAAAATGAGCTGGTGCCCACATTTGACGAGAGGTACGAAAGCCTGTACGACCCCAACTACCGCAAACTGCCGCCCGCCCTCCAGCCGGTGGAGGCAGACGGCAAATCCGTGGTAGATTTCGAGAAGCTAGTCGCCGACAGACTGCTCTAAGCCCCCAGCAACGACCAGTCGACAGGGCAGCCGCTCCGTTTCTCGGCCGCTCCACGGCGTGAGAGTATATAAAGCATATGCGGGATGCGGCTCTCGTGTCTTTCAGCTGCGAGCCTGGCTGTGCCCTTTGTTGCAGGGCAAGTCCAGTCACGGTCCTGCCTCACGAGGTGTATATACTGCAGAGGCTGGCGGAGAGGCTCGGCGTGCCCGTCGTCTTCACTCCGGCGTATAAGGTGGCCGACGTCAAGTCTGGGTTGAGGGTTGCGATAAGCTACTTGATGCACCTAGACGAGGAGGGTAAATGCCCGTTTCTCGAAGGCACCAGCTGCATGGTGCACGGCCTCTACAAGCCTCTGACGTGTCGCTCCTTCCCATATCTACCGAAGGTCATAAGATACGAGCTGGACCCCGCCAGCCGCGAGATACGCATTGACGTAAAGTTCGTCATGTCCACCCTGTGTCCGGTGGTCCGCCGGGATCTAGCCCCCGCAGACGTCGCTAAGATGTCTAGCATACATATAGCGGTGAAGTACGCGCCGCGGGAGACCGAGGTCGCCCTTAAGACCCTCGAGAAGAGGTACCTATACGCCAAGGTGCTTTCGGAGCTGTGGAAAAGAGGGGCGGTGGAGCTCGACGACGAGGGCAAATACCCCTTCTACCCGGTGGTCAACGGCTTCGCCTTTATCCGCAGGTTCTATCCCGAGTTGACGCTGGAAAAGTTGCGAGATTAAAAGCCACCCCTCCTACCGCCGAATCCCTTTCCAGCTCCCTCAGAAGCTCCGCACGAGGTTTACGCAGAACCTGCTAAAGCCGCGAGGCGCAACCCCCAGGACGTGCATCATGGAAAGGATTATATTTGGGGTAGAAGTAGGCTGTCATGGAGCAGCTGGTGGCGTTTGTGGGGCCCTTCGTTGTGGGTCTGTTGGTGGGGGTGCTGGCTAAGAGGATCCTCTCCGTGGCGTTGATCCTCATCGCGTTGTTTATAGCGCTCGCCGCCTTAGGCTACATGTCGCCTGAACAAGTCACCAGGTTGCTTCAACAGCTGGGCTACGCCGCCAAAGACGCGCTGGACAGCGCCATGAAGATAAAAGACGCCGTGCCGTACTCAAGCGTCGCCTTTTTAATAGGCCTCGCCATCGGGCTGTGGAAAGGCTAGCCCAGGAGCCGGAAAACATTTAAGCACAAGAGCCATGTCCACCGGGGCGCCGAGGGGACGGGGAGAGCCCGGAGACGGGCCTCCCCTGGAACCTCCCGCACCGCCCGCGGAGGGCGCCGGCGGGCCGCCGAAAGGCGGGGGTAAAAACCAACCGGCGCCGCGGCCCCCAAGCAGGGCCGGTGAGGCCGCGGCGAGGCCCAGGTAGGGGGTTAGACGGATACCCCTACAGAAGCGGGGGTACGCGGCGCCCCAACTTTATAACGTGGAAGTTTTTACCGTTGTGATTCTCATGGGGTCTCTCGACGGCGTGCCGCGGAGGGTGATAAGCCTCAACCCCTCTGTTAATGAGTTCCTGGCCCTGCTGGGCGTGGAGCTTGCTGGGCGAGACGTCTTCTCGTACAGGCCCGCGGAGTTGATGAAGGTGCCCACTGTGGGCACCTTCATAGAGGTGGATTTAGAAGTGGTGAGGAGGATACGCCCCGATCTGGCTGTCTTGTACTACCCGGTACAGCGCCACCTCGTGGAGAGGCTAGCCGGGGCCGCGGGGGCTGTGGTGGCCGTCCCAACGCCGGTGAACATAGACCAGGCAGTCGCCGTGTTTAGGTTCTTCGCCAGGGTCTTCGACCGAGATGAGGAGGGGGACCGGCTCGTGGGGATCTACCGCGACCTCTTCAGGGGGCACCCGCTTTATGAAGACGTGGTTGCTGTGATAAATCTGGGCGTGTATGACCTGGCCTGCGGCAACTCCTACGTGGCCGACGCGCTGACCCGGGTGGGGCTGAGGTACATGAGGGGGTTGCCCTGCGTGTTTACACACAGCGAAGCCCCGCCGACGAGGCTTATGGAGAGGGCGGGCTTCGTGGTGTATGAGGCCAGGGGGAGGCGGCCGTATGGACACGAACTGGAGATGCTCCACGGGAGGCCCCACGTGGTTACCCCCAACGACACCTTGGCGCATTACGGCCCTTCGCTCCCGCTGGACCTCCGCCTGGTGGCCGACGCCGCCGCAAGAGGCGTGGAGTTCGTGGAGGCGACCTCCAGCATCGTTAGGCCGTCTCTCAGGGATGGGTGGTACCGGCCGTATAGATGAGGGTTGTAGTCGGCATCGACGACACCGACAGCCACGGGGGCGGTTGCACCACCTACGTCGGCTACCTCCTCGCAAAGGAAATCATAAGGAGGTGGGGCCCCCAAGCGTTTAGGGACTTCCCCCGCCTCGTCAGGCTTAACCCCAACGTGCCGTTTAAGACAAGGGGCAACGCCGCGGTTGCGCTTGACCTAGACGTGCCGGGGGGCGACGTGGAGGAGTTGTGGCGACTTGTCTTGGACGTGGTGGGGCAACACGCCAGGTGGGAGGGCAAGACGTACCCGGGCGCGGCGATGGCCGTGGGGGATGTGCCGGAGCGTGCGCGGATTCTGTACCGCATGGCCCTCACGCAGCTGGTGAGCGTAAACGCGGCGGATAGAGCCGGCGTGAGGACGTGGGGCGGCAGGGGGAGGGTCGGAGCCGTGGCGGCGGTCGGCGCAGTCCTCCCCAAATCCACCTTCGAGCTACTTGCATATAGAGGCGGGGAGAGGTTGCCCATCCCGTCCAGGCTTGTGAAGGCGATGGAGGCGTTGACGTTCCCCTTCACCTTCCACAACCTTGACCGCGGCCGCGTGTTGATCGAGCCCAGGGGCCCCGACCCCGTCTACTACGGCATACGCGGGCTTACGCCGCACCACCTCATACACGCCCTCCGGCTGATGGAGATGTGGGGCTTCAGGCCGTCGGGGTGGGTCATCTACCGCACCAACCAAGCCACGGACGCCCACGTGGAGCTCGGCGTGTTTTTCGAGGAGCCGCACCCCTACTCCTTCTACCACACGCGGGGCATGGTGACGGAGGCCCGCCGCATCAAGGCCAGGCATTTAATGGGCAGGCTCGACAACGGAGTTACGTTTATAGTCTATAGGCATCTGGGCAAGCTGGCGTCTGAGCTCGAGAGGTGCGTCGGTTGCGACGTGGTCCTCTACGGCGGCTTGAAGCCCAGGCGGGGCGGCCTCTACCTCTACGTGGAGAGGGCGTACCTACTCGGCAGATACGTAAAGGCCAAGGCCAGATGTCCCTACTGCGGCGGGGCGCTTGAGAGCTTGGGGAGAGGCAAGGGGTGGGCCTGCAGGCGGTGCGGCACGATGCTACACACGGCAGAGGCCAGGTGGCTCTACGACGTCTCCATTAGGAGGGCGTTGCTTCCGCGGCCAGGAGAGCGGCGCCACCTCCTCAAGCCGCCTGAGGTAGATCCAGCCCTGCCCAACTTCTTCACGCCGAGAGACGTGGAGTGGATCGGCTAGGACAACACCGGCTTTAAAACGGCCTCCAAGACTTTTCGAGACGGCTCAGACAGAGATGCTAGGTACTGGTCCACCAGACTCATCACCAGTAGCTTGGGCAGATCCTCCCTCCTCACGCCGCGCGACCTCAGTAAGAACTCCTTCTCTTCGTCTAGCGCAGCGTCTGCGGCTGAGTGCCTCGCGCCTTCGACCTCCCCCGTCTCAACCAAGATAATCGGCTGGGTGTTCGCCACGGCGCCCTCGCCGGCGATGTAGACAACGCCCTCCACCGCGCTGTTGCTCCCAACCCCGCGGGGGGTGATCCTCCCCACTGCGCGTTGAGTCACGAAGGAGCGGTCAGTTGCCACGGCGTACAGCCTGGCGTAGCCGCGGCCCCTCGGCGCGTCGTTTATCATAGACACCACGTGGTCCATACGGCTGTCGCCGAAGCCGAGCTCCAAGCCCACGGCCTCAGCCGACGCCCCCTCCCCAATTATGTACTCCTCCCTCACCGCGTTCATCACGCCCCCCACCACAAGCGGCCGCGCGGACACAGACGACAAAACCAACAAAGCCGAGTGCACATACTGAGGCCCGCCTCCCCGCGAGACGAGGACGTACTCCACAGACCCCCTCACCTCGCCCTCCACCACAGCCGTGTGCATAGCCCCGGCCCCGTTCTCCACCTGCACCACTACGGACCCCTCCGCGGACTCCTCAACGTCGAGCACCACGTGGCTCGCCACGTGCCTCCCAACCGCAGACCCCACAGCCCTGACCACCAGAGGCTCCACCTGGCCCCTCACCTTGACATAGACAGCCTCCTCGAGGGCGGCGGCGTGGAGAGCCAAGATCTTGCTCCTCACCTCCAGATGCCGGAAGACCTCCCACGCCCTCCCCACCTCAACACCGCTACAAGCCCCGGCGCCGGCCAACACGCCGTCTACGACGACGACCTCACAGGGATCTGGAGAGACAGACGAGACGGGCCTTTCCGTCAGCGGCTGGTAGCCCTCAAACTTTGCCCAGTCTGTGTAGTACCTAATGGTTGGCGAATCCGCCGTCTCCTGCCACGGGAGCTTGACAGCCAGCTCCACTGCCCGCTGCTTCAACACCTTCAAATCCATAGGGAGGAACCCGATGAGAATTAATAACTACTCACACAGCCGACCCAGCAACAGGCTTAGAGCCGCAGGGCCGTCTTCAGCGTCCTCACGAGCTGAAGATTCATCTCCCTAGTCCCCACGGTGATGCGGACGAACCCGGCGCCGAGTCTCCCCTCCTCATCCCTCACCCACACGCCGTATTTACGCAGAAGCCCCGCCAGGCCAGGCGGCCCCCTGGCCAGGACAAAGTTGGTGCGGCTCGGCCATGTCCGCAAGCCGAGTCGGGGAAACTCCTCGGAGAGGTAGGACACCCCGTCCCTCACGACCTTCACCACCTCCTCCACGTAGTCCCTCTTATAAAGCGCCGCGCGGGCCGCCGCCAGCGACGGAAGCGACACCCTGAACCTAACCGTGTTGTAATGGATGTTGAAGCCGTCCCCTAACAAGACTGGGGAAACCCTCATGCCGGCTAGCAGAAACGCCTTAGACATGGTCCGCACCACCGCGAGGTTGGGCCAGCTCTCCACCAGCTGAGCAACGGTGACGCCTGAGAACTCGAAATAGGCTTCGTCTACGATAGTGGGCTTCCCCAGGGCGAGGACCTCCTCCACCTGCCGCGGGAAGAGGAGTAACTGGCCGGTGGGGTTATTCGGGTTGTCTATGTATACGGCGTCGGCCCCCTTGACGACCGCTAGAAGCTCCGCCAAGTCAAGCCTAAACTCATCCCCCCTCAGCGGCGTCTTCGCCAGCGAGACGCCTAAAAACTGCGCCTGGTCCTCCAGCAAGAAGTATGTGGGGCTCACAACGGCGAGGCTCCTCACCCCCCGCAGAACCCCCTCGAAGAAGTCGTCGGCGCCGGGGAACAGCCAGACGCGGCGTGGGGACACCCCGGCGTACTCCGCGTATAGGCTCCTCACCTCCTCATACAGTCCCGCCGGCTGATACCAGTTAGCCACCGCCAGCGCCTGCCTAGCCGCGTCGAGCACATGTTGCGGAGGTGGGATGGGCACCTCGTTTTGGTCAAGCTTAAGCACCCCCGCAGGCGGAGGAAGCACGACACCAAAGGAAAAACACCCTTAAAAAACAGATTCCCACCCCGAAGGGCGGGACTACCGGTTGCGAAAGAAAAGAAACGGCTTAAACAGCCAGTCGTTTATCGATTGCGCCGCTAAGCCCACAAAGGCTAAAGCCAAACAATTACACATCTCTCCAGGTGGCTATGCCGTCGGTCCCTATGTCCAATGACCCCGCGCCGGAGGTAGCCGCGTTGTAGTCGAGGGCAAGGCGGGGAGAAAGACCTCGGTAAAGAGATGACCGCTGAGGACGAACGGCGTAGACGATGTGATGAAATTTATGCAGAGGTCTCCAGCATGTCGGATGTGGAAGCGTCGGTTCTACGCCTAGGTCTGGTTTTCTTCTTAAGTTATATACGTGTCGTCATAAGCCAAGCGACTTAACGAAAAAGTAGCAGATCAACCGCCACTACCTTTTAATCACATAAAGGACGTAGTACTGGCGAGCCCCGGTCACAACGGCGGCACATCCCACCTGCGTCAAGTTGACGCCGCGTTGGGCGACGCACTGCGGCGCTTCAGGCCTTAACGCGTATGCGGCTACGGGGTCTGACAGATAGAGCCTAACGCCGTCCATCTCGGCGCGGCTTGTCACATTGCCGACGGCAGATGAAGTAGAGAAGCGGCTGACGCCGGACCCCCTAAAGCCGGTAAAAGACACGTTCACGTACAATACCCCGTCGCCGCCTACGTAAATAGTCGCGTTGTAGACGTATGCGTCTAGGGTGGGGAACTCAGTGGGCACGTAGAGCATGTAGGTGAAGTTCCGCACATAGCTAAACGACGCGGCCGTCAGCACGTCTCTCAACTGAGCCGCCACCAGATCCTGCGTCGACTTAGCCAGAGCCTCCACCTCGCGGTCAAGCGCAGACTGCGCAAGCATGTCTACGTAAAACGCCAGAAACACAGAGGCCGCAACGACGAAGGCGAAAAGGACGGCGGCCTCAAGTGACCTCATGTCAACGCAACCTCGACCTGCGTAGCCACCACCACGACGCTTTCGCCTAGGCGGTAGGCAGCGGCCCACAGCTGCTGCCCTCTATCATCGACAAGTCTTATCTGAAACACACCGCCTGGACAATCCATACGAAAACGATCGTCGCTGTACCCATCGACGACGCGTACCACCCGGTAGCTCAAAGAGGTTGAGCCCGAGACTCTGAGAGCGGTCACGTCAAACACGTACAACACAGTCGGCGTCCCGGAGATGTAGACGGGGCCTGTGTACAACACATAGCCGAGGCCCGTGGCGTTGAGACTAGCCAACGGCTGGCCCAGCGGCGCAAGAGTGACGTTCCTAACTCCCCTAAGCGGCTTTGCGCCTCCCGTTATATAGCTGGAGTTATACATGACGAAGAGGGAGTACACAGGCGGTAGCGAACGCCCCGTCGAGGTGCAGGTTATATCCATCGTGTAGCGCCGCACAGAGAAGACGCCGTAGACCAAATTAGGGAAGTAGTAGCTCCTAAACGTGCCAGGCATGCCGAAGTCCGACTCAAGCGAGTCAGCAAAAGACGTCATGAAGGTGAGCATCTGCCGAGCCTCCCACTGCGCCATAGAGGCGGAAGCCAGTTGCCAGATGTACGGCACCGCGGCGAAGACTATCAAAAGCGAGAAAGAAACCAAGACAACAAGCTCAAGCGACTGCATATCAATCCCTCACGTAGGGCTCAGGCCAGGCAAAAGGCCTAATACGCCACTCGAAACCAAACAGCGCAACCACGTACTGATACGCCACGTAAGGCCTATTTAAACTCACCGGCGCGTTCGGGTAGGAGCGGCGCCACATCCCCGTCTCGTCGAAGCTGGACGTCCACATGCGGTACAGCACAAACTGCCGCGAAAGTGATATGCTGGCGAAATACGGCGTACCGCCCTGCTTCTCCCATATATGCCTATCGAAGCAGAAGCCGTCAAAATGCCACCAATAAGGCGGCGAGGAGCCGGTGTAGTAAATCGCCACGTGGCTCTGGCCAACACTACATGAAATAGACGGCAAAGACGTGGCGTTGGCAAGGCCCCAGCTCCCTATAGAAGACGACGACGTGGGCCGCAAATCCACCGTAAACCCGTCGGGGAAGGTCGCAAGGTTGGCCCTTGCGCCTATGAACGCGGAGCTCGACGCAGTGCCGTAGTTGCCCGACCCAAAGGTCGCGTCTTTATTTTCGCTAGACGCCGAAGCCGGGCACAAGACGGCGAGCATTCCGCCGTAGTCGATGGAACCGGGAGGAGCATCTACCCTCACCCACACCCTAGGCAGGAGGGCGCCGGTGGGGCTTCTCTCTATGTAAAACGGCGCAGAACGCCATACACCGCCGGTATGTGGTCCATATATGTAAACCGCTCTTAAACTGCTAAGCACAGTGGCAGAAACGCCGTCTATGGCGAAGATGTAGTAATTTGTCGTTATGTTCGTTGGCGCCAGCAGGCGGTAGACGCCAAGCGGCTGGCAGGGCGTCGAGATCTGAGTTATGTACGGCACCTGCCATGTGGGCGAGTAGTACCTGAGGTCTGTCTGGGCCGGCGTTCTGAACTTGACAAGGCCTCCCGGCGGCACCACGAGGACTTGCCACCTTTCGCGACCGTTCGTGACGTTGTACAAGGCGCCGAAGTAGCCGGCGTAGCCCAGCGATCTGGGGTCCCAGCCGTCGTCGAAGGACTGGACGGCGCCCCAAGGCATGTAGAAAACCGCGACGCCGTCTCCGTAGTTCATTACGTAGTACGTGTAGGACCCGTCTGGGTTTCTAAGCGGCAAGTAGTAGACCCGAGGCCTTGCGTCGCTCACCGCGAGCTTTGCGATGATCGAGCCAGACACGGAGATCAGAATCGCAAAGGGCGCCCTCCGGGGCACTGTAAAAGTGACGTTGAAGCGGGCCCACCTGTCGCCGTAGTCGTAGAGAGTCCAGGTGGCGGTTATGTTCCTAGGCGAGTTCCCCAAGACGTAGTACACAAAGAACTGCGAAGACAAGGCGGCGCGGGGCTCGCTGTGGGTGACGTTTATCAAATACCACAAAGTCCTCTGGTGGACCTCCTCGCGGCAGTTGCCACGGGCCCTACAGCTGTCCACTATGACAGCCGAGGCGTTGAGCCACGTGGTGGCGTTGAGCCTCCTCACCAAGGCGCCCGGCATGTCTAGTGTGGCGTCTAGCCTAAGCCTCATCTCGCTACGCTCTAGCGCCACTAAGTCCTGCCGCACCGGCGCCACAAGCGGCGGCTTGTCGAGAGGCGCGAGGGAGACGGAGGGCTCGGGGTGGACCCACGGCCTAACGCGCACATATGCGTAATACGTAGCTTCAGTCCAGGCACTCGTTGTGCTACCTGGGTTGTCCACAATGGCGCTACCAAGAACTATGTAGAAGTTCTGCAACCACGAGACCCCGCTCCTCGTGGTGACCCCAAGCAACTTCATAGGCCTCCCAGAGGAGTTGTAGTGGTAGACGGACCACTGCGCCACGCCGGCTGGCGTAAGCGCAAAAGACAATAGATACCACTGCCTGTCGCTGTACACGACGTATCCAACGTCCCACGTGCGACCGTTCCATATGTTGCCCCCGCCTATCCTCCACCAGCTCCAGATGATGGCCGGGTTCACCACCTGTACTGCATACATGTTGGCGCAGATGGGGTGCGTGGTGGCTGGGTTTGAGGCGTATATATCAAGCCTCGTCGGTCTGATAAAGCCAACGTTCTCCGGCAACACAAGCGCCTCCACCTTGAACCCCACAGAGGGGTTGTTCCACGTATAGGCTGTGTAGACGTTGAAGCCGTATCTCACCGTCCCGGCAGAATATGTCGCATAGATCCTTACGCTGTTGGGAACAGCCGTGCCCTGGGGGACAACGGCCGAGGGAGCAACCCCCGAGGCGACCACGCCGCCGCTCGGCGGGTAGTAGCAGACTCCGTCTGTCCTCACCACAGCCCTCCCCCACGTCGCTATGTCATCTGCACTAAAGTAACTCGGAAAAACTTGCCTCGGGTTGCTTGTTGTGTAGGCAGAGGCTACGTCGAACACATACTCCGCGTATGAGCCCTGCCGTGTAATTATTACTTTGAACTGGGGCGGCTGGAGAGGCGCTGTGCTGTAGGTTATGAGCACCTCAGATACCCTCCCGCGCTGGAGGAAGGTGGGAGGCACTTTGAAGTGGAGGAGACACAGCGGGCACCTGTAGATCTCTGCGTACCAAGGCACAGACCGCAGATTGCTCTGGACAAGTGCCACTATTTCGCCGTCTGAACGGCCGCAGATCTGGCTTTGTGAGAGCACAGAGGAGTCAAATACGTACAGTGCAAGCCTCCCGTTGGGATTCCCCACCCGCAACATGTCTGACAATATGTCGTTGTAGCCGGCGCCGATGGACACTATGTCGCTGGTATGGCCTATGTACGTCAAGACGTACTCTACGTTGACGTCAACCGGCGACTGGACGACGAAACGCGCCGCCCGCGCGTTTAGAGGCACGAGCTTTATGGTCACCACCTCGGAGCCGCAGGGTATACTGACGCCGGTTGTCACCACTGCGAGGTTCCAGTTGCTGTACTCAGCGGCGAAGGGGTAGGGCCCCAACGTGCCGTTGAAGCCTCTAACTCTGTACCAGACGCCGCCAGAGGCGTTTACCTGCAGATACGACATGGCCGCGGACATCGAGGCGAGACCCGCCGAGGCCCTCCTCTGCGTCTCGTTGTAGTGGAGCCAGTAGGCGTCCCAAGGCCTCCCGTAGAGACCCACTTCGAGACTGCCCCTCGCAAGCGTGAAGCCGGTCTGCGAAGCCACGTACGACAAGTAGCCCCCCGCAACCTTGACGAGGTCAGGCCACGACCTTGAGATATAGCCATAAGACGGCTTTCCGAAAGCGACCGCGGGAGAGCTCTGGGCTGTGTAAAGCGCCATCATAACAACCACGACAGCCACCGTGAGGATAAGACCCGCCAAGACAAGCGCCTGGCCCCTCATGGCCTCCCCACGGCGATTACTATCCTCACGTCTGCGCCGCTGGGCAGAACCGCGTAGAACGTGGCGTTGAAGACGGCGGGCCCCCCGTAGCCCCGCGGCCTGGCGAAGCTGATGAGTTTATCAGAGGGCTGGAGGCAGGCCAGACACGGCGGCAGTAGCTTCCCCGGCAAAACCGTTACGTTGTAGAGGTACTGGGGGCCCAGAGACACCTCAAGCGCCATCTGGACGTAATTGCGCATGTTGGCGTCGCCGCATATAGCGCCCTCGAGGGCGTTGAGAAACTGGGGGTCGAGGACGAGGCGAGCCAGGTTGGTGTACAGCTGCTCCATCGCCTCCCTGTTGCTCTGAACCGCGACGGGGCCCTGGGGCGTCTGCGCGAAGAAGTAGGTCACGGCGCCCAGCATAACCACGACGATGAAGAGCTCCAACACCCACCTCATGGCCTCCTAAACAAAATCAAAGTCACGTTGTAGCTAGACGCCGACCCGTCCACAACCCTAGTCGCCACCGCCGAGTAAACCCCGGGGATCTCAGAGTAGCCCCACCTCAGCCACGTCCTGACGTCAACCCGCATGAGGGGCGGGAAAGGCATGAGCGGGATAATCACAAGGTCGGTGCCCCCGCTCGCGGCCGACGTCTCCACGGAGATTATGGCAAGCTTAGCCGCCGGCGGGATACTGTCTACGTAGCAGGCGGCACACCTGGCGTTGCCGGTGCAAGCCGAGCATTTATCCACCTTGACCTGGCCCTGGCCGACGCCTGGGTCCAGCGTCACGTCTGAGGCCACTCTGTATCTGGAGCCGCCCCAGTACAAATCTATATACCTGACGCCGAGCGCCGGGAGGTTCCCGGAGCCGCAGGACACAGTGGCGTCGTGGGCCATGTACAGCGTGGGCCCAGACTCGGTGGGCAACACAAACCCGTATACGAAGGGCCGGCTTCTGCCCGTCGTGTTGTAACAGACGGTAGACGGCCGCTCCAGCTTCTCGAAAATCACGGCGACGGTGCCCGTAACGGGGTTAGGCACCACGGTGGAGCCGTCGTCGCAGAGCAACTGCTGGTTCCACGGAACCACCAGACGGCCGTTCTGCGTGCTCTGGAGCCCGCTCTTGGCGCACAGCACCCCGCCAGGCTTGGCGTATAGGATCATGTAGGCGACCTGGCCGTCCACCGGCCTCCCGCCGTATGTGGTGAAGAGCCTGAGCTCAGCCCTGCCGTAGCTGTCTATGGGACACGTGGCGTTGATAAGCGGCGTCACGACGAGCCAGAGGTCGTAGGCCTTATACAGAGGCGTCACGCCGTCCGGCGCCACCGACCCGAAGAGAGACCGCATAACGGCGTCGTAGTCGAGAGAAAGCCGTTGCGGCCTCACGTACAGCCACCCCCTGCCCACCAGCGTGGCTTGGTTTGTGCCCACGGCGTTTGCCAAGGCGCCGCTCTCGATGGTGCAACTCTGGCCCTGCGGCTGGCTACCCGCCGCCAAGGCGTAAAGCGCCACCATCCTATCGTCTATGAGACCACCCCCCAGCCCAAGACCCAGCTCCTTCAGGGGGTTGTAGGGCCGGTGGTGGATCACCCTATCCAACACGCTCTGCGCCGCCGCCGAGAGGTCCGCCTGCATCTGTTGCTGGCCGGCAAAGCCGGAAGCCCAGTAAAAGACGTAGTAAGTACCCCCTACGAAAGCCAGCATGAGGACGATGGCCAAGACCAACTCGATAGACTCCAGCCCACGCACGAGACCCCTCGGGACTGAAAATAAATATTTTATGGTGCTCGCTCCAGGAGGCAACGCGCCCTCACTCGGCGACTTCAGCCATGAGGCGCTGGATGCGCCTCCTCCTCAAGAACCATATCAAGAAGACGGCGCCGGCCGCGGCGCCTCCAATCGCCACAAGCGGCAACGGATCTAGGCTCCACACCGCCTCGTAGGTGGCGGGGCCCGTCACCACGGGCATTACGGGGTAGCTGTACACCACGCCAGTGGCCGCGTCCCTCCACCCGGCGAAGGTCCAGCGGAGCGGCGGTGGGTCCCAGACGTCCATCGGCGTAGGCACTACGGCGGCTGTGCCGCCTTCGTCAACCCACATAGACGGCGGAACAGAGCCGTATCTCGACGTGAAGACCACCAAGTACTGCCGCTTGGTCTCATAGGTTATGTTAAGCGGTCTTCTAACAGTCAGCTCAACAGCCGGCGCGTTTAGCGTGGCGTTGGACACCCCGTTTATCACCCAGTTCTTAAACGCCGTCCTCACCCCCGCCTGCTCAGACAACACAGGCGGAATCACAACCCTGATCTTGGAGCCGGCGTCTGCCCAAGTTACATTGCCTACTGCGCCCTCCAACCTGGCGGGCGGCCACACATAGACGGCGTACTGCCGCCGGTAGACCGGCGTCAGCTTAATGGGGCCCCTCACCTCCGCCCTAACCACCGGCGACCTCTCGCCAGTCTCAGCCCACCCGGCGAAGACAAGCCGCGTCCCGTTGCCCAGGTCCACCACCTCCGGCGCCTTGAACTCTACCACGGAGCCCAGCTCCGCCCACACCGCGTCGCTTCCGTTTACCGTTGCGCCGACGCCGCCCACCGACACTCTATATGCCGGGACGTAAAACACAACGACGTTGACTGGATACACGTCAAACCTCGGCCTCATGCCCGCATCCACCACGTTGCCCTGTAGGTCATACACCACCACGTTCCGCAACTTAATCCCCACGTCTCCCTCGCTCACCACCTCGGGCGCAGACACCTCATAGACAGCCCTAACCTCCACAGGCCCCCCCACGTCCACGGCCACCACCGGGAACGGCCCCACCTGTCTGCCGTCTACAACCCACCCCACGAGCCGCGCCGCCGTCTGCCCCCCAGCCGCCTCTGCCAGCCTCGCCACCTTCTCGTCGCCCTGCACCACTGCCTGCACCGATATCTTAGGCATCGGCTCGGCTGAGAACCGCACCTGCCCAGACGCCCAGTCCGGCCCCTTCACGAGGTCAGCTGGCTGACGCGCCACCTTAAACTCCTTAATGTAGCGAAACACCAAAGGCTCGGCCAAGTCGCCGAAGATAGTAAGCGTGAAGTTTCGAAGCGGCCTGCACCTAAACTCCCCAGCGTATCTATAAAGAGGATATACCGACACCTGGCCGTACGGCACGTAGAGACTCCCGCTTCTACCCAGCTGGTAGATATAGGCAACGTCGCCGCTCCTCGCCGCGGCCTCAAGCGGGAGGCACTCGCCAGGCGCATCGACCATATACGGCGCCCTGGCGGTGTATAGAACCTGAAGCGAATCCCACATCTCAAAGACGGCGGTCTGCCCGTCGAAAGACAAGGCGACTGAGGTCACGGGCCTTACTTGTCTTAAAGCCTCGGCTAGGGTGAAGTTCCCAGTCACGTTGCCGCCCACAGCCCTCAGAAGAAGCAGAGTCGAGATGGGATCCGTCCTTATGACCGGCACGCCGTCTCTCAACACGTAGAAGTGCCCCGCCTGCGTGCCCACCGCCACAACTGAGCC
>Ga0079996_114056_pt1 | contig 35246 bp, 39 predicted proteins | sample PerSpoAPS_AMetaG_FD_69199 | JGI IMG/M metagenome (GOLD analysis project Ga0079996, IMG submission 69199) | Thermal spring microbial communities from Yellowstone National Park, Wyoming, USA - Perpetual Spouter A (PS_A) MetaG (SPADES assembly)... | ecosystem: Environmental > Aquatic > Thermal... | reverse complement strand
TTAAAAAATTAACTGATATAAAAAATGAAAATTTTATGATATAAAAAATTCTAAAATAATTTTAAAATCAAATTTTACATAATTTGTCATTTTAATTAATTGTTAGTTTCGTAAATAATACTAACTTAATTAGACAAATTAAAAGATTTAGGTGAGCAAAAAAAATTTTGTAAATTAAAAAGATCACCAGACTTGAAATGAAGGAGTTTATAAATAATCTGAAATAATGAATGCCTTGTCCGATAATTCTAAAACTATTTATTTTACTATACTTTTGACCACGACTTTAAAAGACCTCATTTTTTACCTTCAAAAAGCTTCGCCCTTTATATTAAGTGCTAATTTTAAAAAACTTTAATTAAAGGAAATTCAAGAAAAAGAATTAAATTTTAAAGCGTGAAAAGAGAATTTTCTTTCCTTCAATAACTTCAATTTTCTTATTAAATGGGTATTCACTTTTATTTCCATCTTTGTCAATTACTATTACTTTTTTGCTTTCAGGATAAATCCAAAATTGCTTTAAAACTCCAATTTCTCTATATGCTTTCATTTTATACTCCACATTTGGCTCATAACTGACTACGATTTCAAAGACTATATCAGGTGGAATTTCTAATATGCTCTTTGTAGGTTTTGGAAGCCTTTTTTTACTAATTAAAACTACATCGGCATTTAAATAAGTAAGTGGGACTTTATTTATTAAAATTGATGTTTCACCTCCTAATACATGGAACTTGTTTTTAAAGTGTTTCATTAAGAACTCCCCTAAAATCATTACCCAAGCTCCATGTAAAGAACTTGTAGCCATACTTTCAACCCCTATTCCTTCAATAACTTCAAAGACATCTTCTGGTATCTTATTTTCAATTAAATCATCATAAGTATAAATTTTTTCAGTAATCTGTTTCATTTTTAAAATTTTAAGGCTTTAAAATTTCAATTTGATGAAAAAGAATTTAGTCATTTACGATGGAAATTGTAGGTTGTGTAAAATGTTTTCAAAAATGATAGTTAGTCCTCATTTTGAATTCAATCCAAATAATAAAACTGATGAGCTGATTTATATTGAAAATGATAAAATTTATAAAGGTTTTTATGCTGTTAGAAGAATAGCTTTGAAAATTCCTTACTTTTGGATATTTCTCCCAATTCTTTACTTTCCTTTTTTTGACAGAATAGGAGCTAAAATTTACAAATTTATTTCAAGGTATAGGAAATGGATTTAAATACAAGTATAAAGTTTTTAAAAGGTGTAGGTGAAGTTAGGGCAAAAAAATTAAGTAAGCTAAGTATTAAAACAATTAAAGATTTAATTTATCATATTCCAAGAAGATATATAGATAGGACGCAAATTTCTCAATTAAATGGCACTCTTCTTGGTAAGGATGTTGCTATTGTTGGAGAAGTTGTGTCAAAAGGTAATGTTAGTGATGAAAATATTGTAATTTTAAAATGTAATAAAGAATTCGTTGAGCTTGTTTGGAAAAAATCACCTTTCATTTTATCATATTTCAATAAGTCAGATAAAGTAATTGCTGCGGGAAAATTATACAAATTCAAAAATTCTTATAGAATTCTCTTTCCTGAATTTGAAATAATAAAAGATAATAAGAATAGCTCACTAATTGGAGTAATTCCAATTTATCCATTAACAGAAAGAATAACTAATGAATTTTTAAGAGAAATTATTGCTTTTGTTTTAGACAATCATAAAAATGAAATTTTAGAGCAGTTGGATATTTTGCCTCATGAAATAAAAAGGATTAGAAATATCCCTGATAAATGGACAATTTTAAATTCAATTCACAGACCACAAAAAATATCAGATGCTATTGAAGCAAGAAAAGCACTTGTATATGAAGAAATGTTAATTTTCTTTTTAAATTTACTTTTATCAACGCACTATAAGGAATTATTTGCTCCTAAGCTTGAAAGAAAAGGACACTTAACAGATAAACTTATTCAAAAATTACCATTTAGTTTAACAAATGCTCAAAAAAAGGTTATTTCAGAAATAGAAGATGATTTAAATAAGACAATACCAATGCATAGATTACTTCAAGGTGATGTAGGAAGTGGTAAAACAATTGTTGCTTTATATGCTTCACTAATTGCTATTGAAAATGGTTATCAATCCGCCATTATGGCACCAACGGAAATTTTAGCAGAGCAATTATATAATGTTATTAGTTATTGGACATTTGGACTTAATGTAAATGTAGCACTTCTTACAAGTGATATAAAACAAAGTATAAAATATAAAATTTTGAAAGATTTAAGTGAAGGTAAAATTGATTTAATTATCGGAACACATGCTTTAATTGTTGAAGATGTTAAATTTAAAAAACTTGGACTTGTTATAATTGATGAGCAACATAGATTTGGTGTTAATCAAAGAGCATTATTGCTTAAAAAATCAAAAGAATGGACACCTCATTTTTTAGTAATGACAGCAACACCAATTCCAAGAACATTAGCATTAACACTTTATGGGGATTTAGATGTTTCAATTATTGATGAAAAACCATTTAATCCAAAAATTATTACAAAATGGGTTTTTGAGGATAAAAGACAAGTAGTATATGAATGGCTTTTTAAGGAAATTTTAGAAAAAAATAAACAAGCTTATGTTGTTGCTCCACTAATAGAGCAAAGTGAGAAACTTCAAGTTAAAGCAGTTGAAGAAATTTATGATTTTATAAATAGTATTAAACCTCCTGAAATTTTAGTAGGTATTGTTCATGGAAGAATGAATAGAGAAGAAAGACAAAAAAATATGCAAGATTTCAGGAATGGAAAGTTTCACATTTTAGTAGCAACGACAGTTATAGAAGTTGGTATTGATATTCCAAATGCTACTATTATGATTATTGAGCATGCTGAAAGATTTGGAATATCTCAGTTACATCAGTTGAGGGGAAGAATAGCAAGGTCAAATTCAACTGCTTATTGTGTTTTAATAACACCAAGAGAAATTAGTGATGATGCTAAAAAGAGACTTCAAGCACTTGTTGAATTTACAGATGGATTTAAATTATCTGAAATTGATTTACAAATAAGAGGACCTGGTGATTTACTTGGAACAAAACAGCATGGTATTATGGAATTTAAATTTACAAATCTATTAGATAATGAGCATAAGAAAATTATTTCAATAGCAAGAAAAGATGCTATTTTGCTCCTTCAAAAAGACCCAAAACTTAAAAATTATCCAAAACTTTTAAAAGCTGTTGAAAGTTATAAAAAAGAATTAGATATTTTAGTGGGTTGAAATAAAGCTTAATTTCAGGACGATTAGCAATGCAGGATTATCCCCCTCCCATACCTTAAAATTTCAAAATGCTTAAATATATCTTTTTATTTTTATCCTTGGGTTTAGAATTCTGCTCAAAATCTGATAATTGCTATGATGTAAATTTTAGTTATTTCGTTTCTACAAATCCAACTGATTCATCTTATAGTTTAAGAGCAAAGAATGTTATTGTTAAGGTTATTGATAGTAAAAATAATGTTCTTTCAGATACTACTGATTCACTTGGAAGATTTAGCATTATTGGTAATATATGCTTTCCATATCGCGCAAGAGTTGAATCCTTAGATGGAACGAAGTTTCAACAAATGCAGTCAAGTGCTTCTGATAAAGAAGGTTGTAAGAATTGTCATTATCCAAATGGCTCAGCGGGAGGTTATATCTATTTTTCTCCATGATATTTCTTTTATTTTTAGATGTCTTTGAAATTGTTAATCAAAAGTCAAAAATCATTTTTTGGACAAATGCTTCTTTTCATAAAGTAGTAGGTAGAGCAGAGGAAATCTATTCAACTATAAAATACGATAGTAATTCAATAAGTGGTTATGTGAAGGTTCTTTCAAAGTCCTTAAAAACTGATAATGCTGTTAGAGATGCTCAAATGTATAGAACTATAAATGCTAACAAATACGAATTTATAGAATTCATTCCCGAAAGTATTAGCAATGGTTTTATATTTGGCAAATTTAAACTTTCTGGTTTGGAAAAAAATATATCTGTTCCAATTTCTTTGAAGTTTAATGAAAATAATGCTTATGTAAGTGGCTTATTTTTTATATTGCTTTCTGATTTTAAATTAGAAAGACCTAAGTTTGGATTTCTTCAAGTTTCAGATACAATTTACATAGAATTCAATTTAATTTACCAAAGAAAATAAATTAGCCCGCCAAACATTTTATAAGCCTAAAACCCAAAATGTAGTGAAAATGCTAAAAAGTCAAAACTATTAAAATAATAATAGTATCTTGCCATAATTTCAAGGTTTGGTATGTAAAATAAAGAAATACCACCACCAATTCTACTTTGATTATTTTCGCTTGAAAAGTCATAGGAAAGTACAGCATGAATACCTCTTTTGAAAATGTACCTTAAAATAGTTGTTAAAACATTAAAATCTGGATACCTTGAATATTCTAAAAGAGTTGAAATTCCATTGCTCAAACCGAATCCTCCATATCCTCCAAAAACATAGTTATTTTCATCTTTATAAATACCTGTTAATCCCAAAAGAGCATTATATCTTTCTTTAAGATGAAAAATTTTAAAATTATTTGTAGTAATAACTTGATTTTCAGGTAAGAAAAGTGGGAAATTTCCCCAGCTATTCATAATGCTAAATGAAATTTGATAAGTTTCATAAGCATAACCAATTTCAAATCCTCCAGTTTCAAACCTATTGAAATATCTATCAATAATTCTATTATCAAGATAATCTCTTGTAAAATATGTATGGTCTTCATATCTTAAACCATAATTTGGAAGGAATAAACCTCCTTTTATATATGTGTTTAAAAAGAATATATTCCAAAGAACGGCAAAAGCTTCATATAATCCTCTTAAACCTAATTTGGCATAAATATCAATTGAGCTTGTTGGTTTGTAATTTATATAAAAATTTGTTTGCATAGGGAATATATATGAGCTATCCCTAATTCTTAAATAAAAAATTCTAATATCTGAGCCATAAAAAATAGAATTGTTAATTTTGTATTCAATTAAATCTTCTTTTTTCTTGTTATATATTGGAAGATAAATTTGCGTTTGTCCCCAACCATTTTCATTTCTTAAACCTGAACCCTGAGTATTGAAATGACAACTAATACAAGCAACACCATATATTATTGTAAATTCAGGAAGTGATAAAATAGAAATTAACATAATTGAAATTTTAAAGCAGTATAAAAATGATTTTAGAATTATTCAACAGCACAAAAATTGGCTTTTTAATTCCTTTAAAATTTTGAGTATGGAGCAAATAACAAGACCTTTTGGTTGGAATGTCTCTAAAATTGATTTCTTAATTATGTACATAACATTTTTTATTGCTCTTTTTTTCTTTTTTTATGGATTTTATAGGCATTTTAAAGTTTGGTCAATTGGCAAAAGAGCAAAAATAAATATAAATTTTCTATCTTATATTATTAATGCTCTCTTTCAAAGGAAAGTTTCAGAAAGAAAATTCGGCATATTTTCTCATATTCTAATTTTTTGGTCCTTTCTAATTCTTACAATTACAACTGCTCTTGTTGGAATTCAGATGGATTTTGGTATTAAATTTATATATGGTAATTTTTACTTATTCTTGTCATTTATTTCTGATTTAGCAGGTATTTTATTAATAATTGCTTTGATTTTAGCATTATTTAGAAGATTGTTTTTTTTGCCAAGTTATTTAAGAAATATCCTTGAAGATAATTTAATTTTGATTTTGCTTTTGGCTTTGGCAGTTCAGGGATTTCTTATTGAAGGTTTAAGAATTGCTTATTTTAAGATGGAATTTGAAAAAGTTTCATTTGTCGGTTATTTAATCTCAAATTTATTTTATAATTTTTCAAAGGAAGAGATTTCATTTCTTCATAGAATTTTATGGAATATTCATGCTTGGACAACGATGTTATTTATTGCTTATATCCCATATTCAAAGCTTTTTCACATTTTTACTTCTACATTAAATTTAATTTTCTATCAAAAACAACCTTCTGCTAAACATGATGTTAAGACTAATTTAATTGAAATTATGAATAAGGAGAGTTTTAGTGAAGATGAAATTAAAGCAGGCTATAAATATATTTATGATTTGCCTTGGTTTAAAATTCTAATGGTTGATGCTTGTACGATTTGTGGAAGATGTACAAGTGTTTGTCCTGCTTATTTAACTAATAAGCCATTAGACCCAAAACGAATAGTTCTTGATACAAGAGATTATGCTTATGAATATATTGAAAATAAAGAGGATAAAGTTTTGGGATTGGTTGTTGGTGAGGATGCTTTATGGTCTTGTACAAGCTGTGGAGCTTGTGTTCATGCTTGTCCTGTTGGTATTAATCAACTTGATTTAATAATAAATTATAGAAGGGGACTTGTTGAGGATAATAATTATCCTTCGCAATTAAATAATAGTTATAGAGGAATGGAAAATCAATTTAATCCTTGGAATGCTCCCAAAAATGAAAGATATAAATTTGCCAAAGAATTGAATTTAATTATATTAAAAGAAAATCCAAATTATGAATTTGATTATTTGCTTTGGATGGGTTGTGCTGGTGTTTATGATAGTAAAAGTCAAAGAACAATTAAAGCACTTGTAAATATATTAAATAAAGCAAATGTGAAATTTGCTGTTCTTGGAGATGAAGAAAAATGCACAGGAGATAGTGCAAGAAGAACAGGAAATGAATTATTATTTCAAACGCTTGCTTATGAAAATGTTCAAACATTTAAAAAATATAACATTAATAAAATTATAACAATTTGTCCTCATTGTTATAACACACTAAAAAATGAGTATGAATTTTTTGGAATTAAACTTGAAGTTTATCATCATTCTGAATTTATTTTAAGTTTAATAAATGAAGGAAAAATTAAAGTTAATAAAATCGCTCAAAAAATTATATTTCATGACCCTTGTTATCTTTCAAGGCATAATAATATTGTAAATGAGCCAAGGGAAATTTTAAGTAATGTTGGAAGTTTAATTGAAGCTGATAGAAATAAGAAAAATAGTTTTTGTTGTGGAGCAGGAGGTGGAAGAATGTGGATGGAAGAAAAAATCGGTAAAAAGATAAATATAGAAAGAACAGAAGAATTATTAAATAAGAATCCTGATTTAATTGCTGTTGCTTGTCCATTTTGTAATATCATGATTTCCGATGGAGTGAATAGAAAGAATGCTAATGTTAATGTTGTTGATATAGCAGTTATTGTAAGTGAAAATTTAACTTAATTTACTCTTTCAATTCTTCAACAATTTCAATATCAAAACTTTTAGCAATCTCAATAGCTTTATTATTGGCAAATGGTGTTAAAATAATTTTCTTGTCAATTTTGATATTAGACTTCTTTTCATATAATCTAACTTTCCTTTCAAAAGTTATAACATCACCTTCACTAACAGATGATTTTATTTCAACTGCTGTTTTTCTTCCATCTTTAATGATAATATCAATTTCTATTTGACTAGGCTTTAAAAAAACATATCCTTCATCATCAAAGAATACAACATTTTCAACAACATAACCTAAATCTTCAATTATAGTTTTTAATCCTGCTCTAAATGTTCCCTCTGCCATTAATCCCCATCTTGCTCCAATGGCAGTTAATTTCATATCTAATCTCTTAAAATGCTTTTGGTTGGCTTTTCTATCTTCTTCGATTGCCTGCCAAATTCTTTGATTCTCTTTTTCTTGTCTTTCAAAACCTTCTTTCATAGTCTTTTCCAATTTTTCAATAGCTTGCCATATTCTTTCTATATTTTGCCATATTTTTTCATTTTCTTGTGCTTGTCTTTCAAATCCTTCCTTCATATCTTTTCTTAATTCTTCAATAGCCTGCCAAATTTTTTCTATATTTTGCCATATTCTTTCATTCTCCTTTTCTTGTCTTTCAAAACCCTCTTTCATAGTCTTTCTTGTTTCTTCAATTGATTTGGTTAGTCTATCAATAGCTTGCCATATTCTCTCTATATTCTGCCATATCCTTTCATTTTCCTCTCCTTGCTTCTTAAAACCTTCTCTAATTTCTTTAACAATAGCATTTATAACTTCTTCAATAAGAATAGTAAATGCCTCTCTCATTATGTCTCTATGCTCAGGAGGTAATTTTTCAAAAACTTTGTTTAATTTTTCTATCATAGTTTGATAATTTTAAAGGATTATTGAATTGAAAAGTTGCTTTGTCCAATAATTCTGAAAATATCATTATTTCTTTATTTTTCCCGCCCACCCTTAAATTAAGCCTTCGGCTTAAAGATACCCATTTTTCGGCAGGGGGCTTTCGCCCCCTAAATGAACCCCCAATAGAAACTATAATTTTTTAAAATTTTCATAACTTATTGATTATCAAGGACTTAACATTATTTATTGGACAAAGCATTGAAAAGTTGTATTATCTAATAATTCTGGAACTATTTATTTTTCTATATTTTCCCCACCATAAAAATAAGCCTTCGGCTTATAAATACTCATTTTTATGCCTTTAATCTCTCTCTTAAATCAATAGCTTCATATTTAAGCCTATGACTTATAAACGCCCACTTTTAAGTTCTTGACAATCAATCACTTAATTACTTTTTATTTTCTTCATAATAAGCAATAAGCTCTGCTATAAATCCCATAGAGATTAAAAGTAATCCTGAAAGGACAAATAAAATTACTAAGTAAGCAAGTGGTCTATAACCAAATTCAAAAATAAATCTTAAAATAACTGCTAATAAACCAATTAAAAAACCAATAAATAAAAATAAAAAACCTAAGGTTCCAAATAGCAATAATGGCTTTTCTTTAAATGTTAATAAGAACTTTACCGCTAATAAGTCCATAAAACCTATCAAAATTCTTAATTTTCCTCTATACTTACTAATACCTGCCCTTCTGGGATATAATTTAACAGGAATTTCTGTAATTTTGAATTTATAATGATGTGCAATAGGAATAATATATCTATGCCATTCTTTCCTTAATGGGATGCTTTCAAGAACTATCCTTTTCATACCTTTTAAAGCATTCATATCTCTAACCTTTATATTAAAAAAAATTCTTGATAAAAAATTATATACAAATGAAACGAATCGTTTTTCATATTTACCAACTTTATAACCTGCTACTAAATCCCAATTTTCATCTTCAATTTTTTTAGCAATTCTATAAGCATCTTCAAATGAAAATTGTAAGTCAGCATCAAATATAATAATAATTTCTCCCCTTGAAAATCTAAACCCTTCCTTTATAGCATCTGTTTTACCTTTATTATATGGAAGTTTAACAACTAAGATGTCATCCCTATTTCTTGATAATTCAACTGCTTTTTCATAAGTTTTATCATGGCTCCCATCATCTACAATTATAAGTTCCCAATCATTTAGATTATTATTTTCTTTAAATTTGATAAATTCTTCAATTAAAAATGGAATGTTTTCTTCTTCATTATAAGCAGGTGAAATTATTGAAACTTTCATAAGTAATTTTCAGGATTAAGAATTGCATAAATCATATCTATTGTTTGTTTTGTTTCTTTAACATCATGTGTTCTTATTATATTTATACCTTTTAATGTTAAGTAAGAGCTAACAACTACTGAGCCAATTAGCCTATCCTCTGGATTTTCCAAATTTAGAACCTTTCCAATAAATGATTTTCTTGAATGACCAACTAAAATCGGCAATTCAAAATCAAAAAATTCATCTATATATTTTAAAATAATTAAATTATCATAAACCCTTTTACCAAAACCAATACCAGGGTCTATTACAATTTGATTTTTTTTAATTCCATTATTTAGAGCATATTCTATTCTTAAATTCAACTCTTCTTTAATCTCCTTTATTGTATCTTCATAATATGGATTTTCTTGCATGTTTTTAGGTTTTCCACGAATATGCATTACTACTACTCCACATTCATAATCTTTTATTACTTTTACCATATTTTTATCAAACATCAAACCTGATATATCATTTACTATGTTAGCTCCACTTTCAAGTGCTAACTTTGCTACATTTGAGCGATAAGTATCAATTGAAATGTAAATATCTTTTGGAATTTCATTTTTAATTGCCTTAATAACTGGAATAACTCTTTTAATTTCTTCATCCTCTGGAATTTCATCAGAAAATGGTCTTGTAGATTGACCTCCAATATCTATAATTTTAGCACCTTCTTGAATAAATTTAATTGCTCTATTTACAGCTTCTTTAATATCCATAACTCTTGAATTTTTATAAAACGAATCTGGTGTTATATTTAAAATACCCATAATTATTGGTTTATCTTCAAATTCAATTACTCCTTCTTTTAATTTCCAAATCATATTATTTTAAGAATTATAGCTTTTATAAGTTGTAAAAGGAATATAGCGATAATTGGGGAAATGTCAATAGGTAATGACCATTTTAGTTTTTCAAAAAGAAAATTCCTTATTGGTCTTAAAACAATATCCGATAAACTATCAATAAATCTAACCACATCATTATTTCTATCTAAATCAAACCAACTTAAAATAGCACTAAGAAATATAATGAAGCAATATATATCAATTGTTAAGGCTATGAAGTTCTCCATCCTCTTATTTTACCTTTCTTAATTAAGGCATCATATTGCTTCATAATAAGGTATGAGTTTATTTGATTTACTAAATCAAGTATAACACCTACAATAATTAAAATTCTTGTTCCTCCAAAGTAAAATGGTATATTTAATAACTTTGATAAATGATAAGGAGCAATTGCTATAAATATAAAGAAAATTGAAGCAGGTAGAAGAATTCTTGACATTACATGGTCTATATATTGTGCTGTTGCATCACCAGGTCTTATACCCGGAATAAATCCTCCATATCTTTGTAAATTATCTGCTATATCTTTTGGATTTAGGACAATTGATGTGTAAAAGTAAGCAAAGAATAGAATTAAAATCCCATATAAAATATCATATATTAAAGTTCCTGGTGAAAAATAAGTTTGAAATATAACTTGAATTTGAGTGTTTGGAAACATGGTAGATATTGTTTGTGGAAAGATAAGAACACTTTGTGCAAATATAATAGGTATAACGCCTGCAACATTTACTGTTAATGGCAGATATGTTGTTTGACCTCCAACAACTGCCTTACCTACCACCCTTTTAGCATAATGAATAGGTATTCTTCTTTGAACCTCTGTTATAACTACAACTGCTGATGTTATTAGAATAAAGAAAACTAAGAAAATTAAAACATTTATCCATGTTATTGTTCCAGAAAGTAATAAATTACTAACCGCTCTTATTTCTGCAGGAAATGTATCAAGTGAACCTATTAAAATAAGGACTGATGAGCCTCTTCCTATTCCTCTTTCATCAATTTGCTCTCCAAGCCACATTACGAAAATAGCACCACCAACAAGTGTTATTACAGTTGTTATTGTGAATAACAAACCAGGATTTGGAACAATAGGAATTCCTGTTTGGGTTTTTAATGTTTGAAGAAATGAAGTTATACCAAATGCCTGAACACTTGCTATTAGAACAGTTAATAATCTTGAATATTGATTTATAACTCTTCTTCCGTGTTCTCCTTCTCTTTGTAATCTTTGTAAGTTTGGAAGTGTATTTGATAGCAGTTGCATTATAATTGATGCAGAGATATAAGGCATTATTCCAAGAGCAAATATAGAAGCTCTTGACAAAGCTCCTCCTACGAAAATATCATAAATTCCAAAAACAGTCCCTCTTAAAGTCTCAAAAAACTGAGCAAGAGCAGAAGCATTTATACCTGGTAGTGGAATGTGAGTTCCTATTCTAAAAACAAGAATTATCAAAAGTGTAAAAAGAATTTTTTGTCTTAATTCATCAATTTTAAAAATGTTCATTATTGAATTCATCATAATTTTTTACTCCTTTATTGTTGAATTTGATGATTTTATAATTTCAAGGGCTTTTTTTGAAAACTTATCTATGCCTTCAAATATGAGCGATTTTGTAAGATTTCCTCTTGCGAGGATTTTGACTGGTTTTTTAGGATTCTCAATTAGCCTTCTTTCAAAAAGTGTTTGTTTATTTACAATTTCTCCTTCTTTAAATTTTTTATCTATTTTATCAAGATTAACTTCTTGATATTCAATTGAAAATGGATTATTAAATCCTCGTTTTGGTAGCCTTCTATATATTGGAGTTTGACCACCCTCAAACCAAGGCTCTTTTGGATCACCTTCTCTTGATTTCTGACCTTTTTGACCTCTTCCCGCAGTCTTTCCAAGTCCTGAGCCTATTCCTCTTCCAACCCTAACCTTTTCAAAATTTGCCCCTTTCTTTGGTTTTAAATTACTTAGTGTTATCATATTCCAACCTCCTTTAAGAGTCTATTTAAGTTAAACTTTATATTTTCTATAATTTCTATATCATCATTCCATTTTTTAATTTCCCAAGATTTTTCCTTTTGTGCTATTAAAATGATTTTTGGTTTTGTTAATATCCATATTACTTTTTCTGCTCCACTATTTAATAAGTCATTTGCTTTATCATAAATATAATTCATATACTCATCTTCTTTTAATTGTGCCTTCGTATCAATCTCTATCGCTATTATAGGACAAATAGGTAAAATTTTGTCTCTATTTAAATAAGGTTTTATTTTATCAAAGTCAAAAATACCAATATCTAATGCTCTATAACCACTAATTGTTTTAACTCCTACTTCTCCTGTTAGAATAATATAAGCTTTTTTTAGCATTTTCTTTAAGTAATCCCTTATTGTTTCCAAAATTAAAGCATGAAGTCCAGAACTTGCCATAATTTCCTCCAAGTTTTTTTTACCTTTAATAACGAGTTTGTAATTTTTATAATAGATTGGCTTTCCATTTACTTCTTCATAAATTAGGTCTTTAAGTAATTTTTTATTTTCTTTTAAAGCGGTTTTCATATTTCCTCCTTTAATAGTTTATATAAGTTAAAGTTTATATTTTCTATAACTTCTATATCATCATTCCATTTTTTAATTTCCCAAGATTTTTCCTTTTGTGCTATTAAAATGATTTTTGGTTTTGTTAATATCCATATTACCTTTTCTGCTCCACTATTTAATAAGTCATTTGCCTTTTGATGAATATAATTCATATATTCACCTTCCTTTAACTCTGCTTTCGTATCAATCTCTATCGCTATTATAGGACATATTGGAAGGATTGAGGCTTTTTCTATAAATTTATTAACTTTTATCTTATCAAAAATTCCAATATCAATTGCTCTTTTTCCAGATTTTGTTTTAACTCCTATCTCATGTGAAAGAATCTCATATTTTGATTTATCAATTTTTGAAATGAGAAAATATAAAATTAAACTTACAATTTTTGATTGCAAAGGAGAACTCATTTTAACCTCCTCAGTAGTTTTTTTACCTTTTATAACAAGTTTGTAATTTTTATAGTAAATTGGCTTTCCATTTACTTCTTCATAAATTAGGTCTTTAAGTAATTTTTTATTTTCTTTTAAAGCGGTTTTCATATTTCCTCCTTTAAGAGTCTATTTAAGTTAAAGTTTATATTTTCTATAACTTCTATATCATCATTCCATTTTTTAATTTCCCAAGATTTTTCCTTTTGTGCTATTAAAATAATTTTTGGTTTTGTTAGTATCCATATTACCTTTTCTGCTCCACTATTTAATAAGTCATTTGCCTTTTGATGAATATAATTCATATATTCACCTTCCTTTAACTCTGCTTTCGTGTCAATCTCTATCGCTATTATAGGACATATTGGAAGGATTTTTGATTTTGTTAAGTATGGCTTTATGCTTTGCTTTTTAAAAATAGCTAAATCAATTGACCTTGTTCCTTTTTTCGTTTTAACACCTATTTCATGGTATAAAATAATGTAATTTTTCTTTTCAAGAGTTTCTTCTAAGAAATTTGATAATAATTTCAAAATGAGAGCTTGTAAGGCTGAACTCATTTTAACCTCCTCAGTGGTTTTTTTGCCTTTTATAACAAGTTTGTAATTTTTATAATAAATTGGCTTTCCATTTACTTCTTCGTAAATTAGGTCTTTTAATAATGTTTTGTTTTTACTTAGTGTTAAACTCACATTTCTACCTCCTCAACTTGAATGTATTGTTTTACTTTCTCTATCATTCCTCTTATGGCAGGGTTATCTTTTTGTATAACGGTTTGGTTTATTTTTTTTAGTCCAAGGCTTCTTATGATTTTTTTATTTTTTCCATGCATTCCAATTAAACTTCTTTTTAAGGTTATTTTTAACATCTTCATATCCGAAAATTTTAAAGTTTAAATAATAAAACCTTATGCGTTGTTCAATAATTCTGGAATGTAGATTATTTCTTATTTTTCCCACCCACCCTGAAATCAAGCCTTCGGCTTTAAAAAACCCCATTTTTTGCCTTGGGGGGCTTCGCCCCCCTTAAATTCCCCCTAAAAATCTATAATTTCCTAAAATTTTCAGTAAGTTATTGATTATCAAGAGCTTAACATCATTTACTAGACAAAGCAAAAACTTTGTGCGCTGTTCAATAATTCTGAAACTATTTATTTTTCTTCATTTCCCCACCCACCCTTAAATTAAGTCTACGGCTTAAAAATGCTCATTTTTATGCCTCGGGGGGCTTCGCCCCCCTAATAAACTCCCCATTAAATCAATAGTTTTAGAAAATCTCTCACAACTTATTGATTATCAAGGACTTAACATTATCTATTGGACAAAGCAAAACCTTGCGTGTTGTTCAATAATTCTGAAATTAAAATTATTTCTTTATTTTCGTCTCCTTAAAAGTTTTTTGATTTTGTGCCTTGATAAACCATCCATTAAAATTTTCAATTATGCCAAAGATAAAAAATGTAAAAGCTTATGAAGTTTTAGATTCAAGAGGAAACCCTACAATTTTCACAAAAGTTGAGCTTGAAGATGGAACAATAGGAAGTGCTTATGTTCCCTCAGGTGCTTCAAAAGGTAAATATGAAGCGTTGGAATTAAGAGATAATGAAAAACGTTTTTTTGGTAAAGGTGTTAAGAAAGCTGTTGAAAATGTTAATAATATAATAGCAAAATCTATAATTGGAATTGAAGCAGAAAATCAAAGGAAAGTAGATGAAATTTTAATAAAATTGGATGGGACTGAAAATAAGTCAAGAATTGGAGCAAATGCTATATTAAGTGTATCATTAGCAGTAGCAAGGGCTGTTTCAAACTATTATAAAATTCCTCTTTTTAAATATATAGGAGGAATAAGAGCAAATGTTCTTCCAATTCCTTTTATGAATGTTATAAATGGCGGTGTTCATGCGGATAATGAGCTTGATATTCAAGAATTTATGATTGTTCCAATTTTTGCTAAATCATTTAAGGAAGCTGTTGAGATTTCTGCTGAAACATTTTGGACATTAAAGCAATTATTAAAAGAAAAGGGTTATAATACAAATGTTGGTGATGAGGGAGGATTTGCACCAAATTTAAAAGAAACTAATGAAGCGTTGGATATTTTAATGAAAGCAATTGAAAAGGCAGGATATGAAAATAAAATAAAATTAGCATTAGATGTGGCAAGTAATGAGCTTTATCAAGATGGAAAATATAAAATGGACGGGAGACTTCTTTCAAAAGAAGAACTTTTGAAATTTTATGAGAATTTAATAAAAAATTATCCAATTATTTCAATTGAAGACCCATTTAGTGAGGATGATTTTGAAGGATGGAAAATGATTACAAAGGAGCTTGGAAATAAAATTCAAATTGTAGGTGATGATTTATTCACTACAAATATCAAAAGAATAGAAATAGGTATAAAAGAAAATATGGCAAATGCTGTTTTAATAAAATTAAATCAGATTGGAACATTAACTGAAACAATTTCAGCAGTTGATTTTGCTCTTAGAAATGGATATAAATCAATAATTTCACATCGCTCAGGAGAAACTGAGGATAATTTTATTTCTGATTTGGCAGTTGGATTAAATACAGGACAAATTAAAACAGGCTCACTTTCAAGAAGTGATAGAAATTCAAAATATAATAGACTTATTATAATTGAAGAGGATTTTGGAGGAACTTATGCAGGTTTATTTTGGAATAATGTTTCCACTAACTAATTTGAATTATTATAAAATTGGATATTCAACAAATTTGGCTTATAACTATAAAAAATTTGAAGTTAAATTAAGTGCTAATTCAATTTTTAGCAAAGGCTCAGGAAATTATAGTTTAAATTTATTGGGTCTTGGAATAGGTAAAAAATTTTCATTTTTAGGGCTTTCGTTTTATGAGTTTTTAATTTTTAGGAAATATCAGGAGTTTTATGAATATGGCTTTAATCCTTCTATAAGTTTTTCAATTCAAATTGGCTCAAAGTTTTCCATAAAATCAGAAAACTATTACATTTTTGGAAATAAAAGAACATTATCCTTAATGGCAATTCAAATTGGGTTTAAATTATGATGTGGAATAGAAAATATCTTTTAAGTATTGATGATTTGAGTATAGATGATATTTATGAGATTTTTGAAACTTCAAAAAGCATGAAAGAAATTATTAAAAGACCCATTAAGAAAGTTCCAACATTAAGGGGTAAAAATGTTTGCTTATTATTTTATGAGCCTTCAACAAGAACAAGAATGTCATTTGAAAATGCTTGTAAAATGCTAAGTATTGACACAATAAGTTTTTCAAAGGAAAGCTCAAGTTTGAAAAAGGGAGAAACATTTCTTGATACATTATTAAATATAGAAAAAATGGGTGTTGATTTATTTGTAATAAGGCATTCTTCAACTGGAATTTTACATTTCTTAAAAAATTTCTTAAATTCAAAAATTATAAATGGAGGTGATGGAACTAATGAGCATCCTACACAAGCCTTACTTGATGCCTTCACAATAATTGAAAAAAAAGGGAAAATAGAAGGATTAAAAATTGTTATTGTTGGTGATATTTTACATAGTAGAGTAGCAAGAAGTAATATAAAATTATTTAAAAAATTAAATGCAGATGTTCATCTTTGTGGTCCTTCAACATTACTTCCAAAGGAATTTGAAAACTTTGATGTTAAAATTCATTATGATTTAAAATCAGCAATTTTAGAAGCAGATGTGATTTATGTTTTAAGATTACAAATAGAAAGACAATTTTCAAACTTCTTTCCATCAATAAGGGAATATAATGAGCTTTTTGGAATAAAAAAAGAAATTTTAAAATATGCTAAAAATGATGTTATAATAATGCACCCAGGACCTATAAATAGAGGTGTTGAAATAGATTCAGATGTTGCTGATAGTAATAGCTCAGTTATATTAGAGCAAGTAGAAAATGGTGTTGCTATTAGAATGTCAATTTTATATCATATGCTTGTTTAAAGCTTTATCTCACAAGCACCAGTAGATGGTGCAAATGGGACATGGCTCAAAATAAGAGGCTCTCAAAGAAACACAGATGTTCAATTTCTAAGAATGTAAAAATTTCAGTTAGTAAAGGTAGGCTCTAAGGTTAATAATAAAAGCTTTAAGGTACTTGTTAAGTAGTTAAAAAAGCCCCCTTAGGAACGAAAAAATTAACATCTTGCGTAAAAGGTTAACTTATGCTTTAAAATTTTACCCCTAGCTGAAATAACCAAAAAGGAGGTTAAGGATATGGCAAAGGTTGAGCTTAAAGTAAAAATAAAACCTCTTGGAGATAGAATCGTTGTTGAGAGAATAGAGGAGGAAGAGGTGAAGAAGGGTGGAATTATCATTCCTGACACTGCTAAGGAAAAACCTCAAAAGGGTAGAGTTCTTGCAGTTGGTCCTGGTAGAAAAACTGATGATGGAAAGGTTATTCCTGTTGATATAAAAGTTGGAGATGTTGTTATATTCTCAAAATATGCTGGAACTGAGATTGAAATAGATGACCAAAAACTTTTAATTATGAGAGAAGATGAAGTTCTTGGAATTATAGAAGAATAAAAAGGAGGTGAAAACATGGCAGCAAAAGATATTATTTATAATGAAGTAGCTCAAAGGGCTATTTTGAGAGGTGTTGAAAAACTTTCAAATGCTGTAAAAGTTACACTTGGTCCAGCAGGTAGAAATGTAGTTCTTGAGAAGAAATTCGGCTCACCTACAATTACAAAAGATGGTGTTACTGTTGCTAAGGAAATTGAGCTTGAAGATCCATTTGAGAATGTAGGTGCTCAACTTGTAAAGGAAGTTGCTTCTAAGACTTCTGATGTTGCCGGTGATGGAACAACTACTGCTACTGTGTTAGCTGAGGCAATATATAGAGAAGGTGTAAAAATGGTAACTGCTGGTGCTAATCCTACGGAAGTTAAGAGAGGAATTGATTTAGCTGTTGAAAGAGTTGTTAATTACTTGAAGAAAATTTCAAAGAAGGTTGAAACTACAAAGGAAATTGAGCAAGTAGCTACAATATCTGCCAATAATGATAATGAAATTGGTAAGAAAATTGCAGAAGCTATGGATAAAGTAGGAAGAGATGGTGTTATAACTGTTGAGGAAGGAAAAGGTATTGAAACTTATGTTGAAGTTGTTAATGGTTATCAATTTGATAGAGGGTATATTTCTCCTTACTTTGTAACTGATGCTGAAAAAATGGAAGTAGTTCTTGAAAATCCATATATTCTAATAACTGATAGAAAAATTTCTTCTGTAAGAGAAATTCTTCCTATTCTTGAAAAAATTGTTCAAACTGGAAAGCCTCTTTTAATAATTGCTGAAGAAGTAGAGGGTGAAGCTCTTGCTACACTTGTTGTAAATAAATTAAGAGGGACACTTCAAGTTGCTGCTGTTAAAGCACCTGGATATGGTGATAGAAGAAAAGAAATGTTAAGAGATATTGCTATCCTAACTGGTGGGATTGTAGTTTCAGAAGAGACAGGAATGAAATTTGAGAATGTTAGACTTGATGATCTTGGAAAGGCAAAGAAGGTTGTTATTGATAAGGAAAATACTACAATTATTGAAGGCTATGGTAGAAAAGAAGATATTGAAGCAAGAATTAAACAAATTAAGAAACAAATTGAAGAAACAAAGAGTGATTATGACAGAGAGAAATTACAAGAAAGACTTGCTAAACTTTCTGGTGGTGTAGCAGTTATATATGTTGGAGCTTCTACTGAAACTGAAATGAAAGAAAAGAAAGCAAGAATTGAAGATGCTTTACATGCTACAAAAGCTGCTGTAGAGGAAGGAATTGTTCCTGGTGGTGGAACAGCATACATTAGAGCAATTGAAGAACTTGAAAAGCTTGAAGCTGAGCTTGAAGGTGATAAGAAAATAGGTGTAAAAATTGTAAAGAAAGCTCTTGAAGAACCATTAAAGCAAATTGCTTATAATGCAGGTTACGAAGGTTCTCTTGTTGTTGAGGAAGTAAAGAGAAGAGGAAAAGAAAACATCAATATCGGATTTAATGCTCTTACAGGTGAATATGTAGATATGCTCTCTGCTGGAATTATTGACCCAACAAAGGTTGAAAGAGTTGCCCTTCAAAATGCTGCTTCAATTAGTGGTCTCTTATTAACAACAGAAGCAATTGTTGTAGAAAAGAAAGAAAAAGAAAAAGAAAAAGTTAGTCCCTCAATTCCAGAAGAGTACTAAAATTTAGCCCCCTTTCGGGGGCTTTAAATTTCAAAAATAGCTGACTTAAAAAAGGTTTTAAAGCTTCTAGAAATCAATACACCTATGGAACTACTTGTTTGTTATTTCACCAAAAACTCAAAATGAAATAATAGAAATAAAAGAATGGAAAACTTTTTGTAAAAATTCTTTAAATTTCAACTTCACCATGATAAATAACATCTTCATTTTGAATTATTATGATTTCAATTTTGTAATTTTCAATCGGAAACCTTGAAATGTAAAAATTTATACAATTTTCAAATTTTTTAAGTTTTTTTAAGGTTATTGTTTTAGATGGCTCAATTTTGTTTAAGCTCCTTACTTCAATAAATACTATCTGATTATCTTTTTTTGCTATTATGTCAATTTCTCCATATCTTCCGCAGTGAAAATTTCTTTCAATTATTTCATAACCATTATTTTTTAAGTATTCACAAGCAATATTTTCAATTTTAAAACCTTTTTTTCTTTTATTCAAATGGTATGTCTTCCACATTCTCAACAACCTGCTCCTCTTCTGTTATTTCAGAAAATCTAAAACATTCACTCTCAAAGTATAAACTATTTTCTCCAATTGGACCATTTCTATTTTTAGCAACATTAACTCCAATAGTTTTTTCACCCTCCTTATTCCTATATAGTAATATAACAATATCTGCATCTTGCTCAATTGAGCCTGATTCTCTTAAATCTGATAATTGAGGTCTTTTATCTGCTCTTTCTTCTGCTTTCCTTGACAATTGACTTAAAACAACAATTGGTACATTTATTTCTTTTGCGAATGTTTTTAGATTTCTTGTTATAAATGCTATTTCTTGTTGTCTGCTCTCTCTCCTTTTTCTTTCATGTACTTCAAGCTCAATTAATTGTAAATAATCAATTGTTAGAAGTTTTACCTTTTGTTCTCTAACTATTCTCCTTGCTTTTGCTTTTATTTCAAGTAATGAGGATGCTGTATCATCTATCCAAATTGGAGCATTTCTGAGTTTCCCTATTGCTTCAATAATTTTTGGTAAATCATCTCTTGTTAGCATTCCCGTTCTAATTCTCATATTATTTACATAAGATTGCATTGATATAAATCTTTGGGCTAATTCATTACAGCTCATTTCAAGTGAAAATATAGCAGTAGGAATTTTAAGCTCAACACTTAAATATCTGTGTATAAATAAAGCAAATGAAGTTTTTCCAACACTTGGTCTTGAAGCAATAATAATTAAGTTTCCGGGTAAAAGTCCTCCTGTTAAGTTATCTAAAAATGATATTCCTGTTGGAATACCAATTATTTTACTTTTTATTTCATATTTTTGAATAATTTCTTCCTTTTGACTTTCAACAATTTCAGAAATATGAGTAAAATCTTTTCTTATACCTCTATCTCTTATTTCAAGGATTCTTGCTTCTGCGAAATCCAATAAATCATCTGCTTTTCTTTCTTCTTTTTGTGCTTCATTTAAAATAATTTGAGATGTTTCTATAATTTTTCTGTAAATACTTTTTTCAATTATGATATTTATATGCTCTTCTAATAATTCAGGTGTTGAATAAAACTTTTCCATAATTTCAATAATATAATCAACACCACCAATTTTTTCAAGAGAATTCTTTCTTTCAAGCTCATTTATAACAATTGCATAATCAATAATTTCTTTATTATTGTTTAAATAAAGTTCCTTTATTACTTTAAAAATCTCTCTATTCTTTTCACTTACAAAATCATCAATTGAAAGTTTTTCTACAACTCTTGGAATACATTCAGAAGGATATAATAACATAAGGGCAATAATTGTATTCTCAGATTCAAGTGCCTTTGGCATAATTAAAATTTTAAATGTTAAATTCCCAATTTTAATTTGCTAAATTTCCAATAAATGAATCAGCTTTAAAATTTTAATATGATAACTTTATTGCTTTTAGCTCAAATAACAAGAGAAGAGTTCTTGGATTTCAAAAGGCAGACAGAAGTTCAATTTGCTGAAATAAGAGGTGAAATAAATGAATTCAAAACTGAGATGAGATCCCAAATCCAAGCCTTAAATCAAAGAATAGATAGTACTAATAAAAGAATAGATGACTTTATAAGTTTTATGTGGATATTAGCAAGTGTTTTAATAGTAATGGCTACACTAAATCTTGGTCTTGTAATTTATTTAATTTATTTAATTATAAAGATGGGCAAAGCAGTGGATAAAATAGGAGAAAAAGCAGATAAAATTGAATTAAATAAAATTGGGAAGAAATTAGAAGAATTGGAAAGTGAAAATAGGAATTTAAAATCACAAAACAAGGCGTTAATTAACATAATTGAAAAAATTGTAAATGGAGCAAGTAAAGAAGAAATTAAATCAGAGATTGAGATAATTAAAAAAATGTAAAGTTTTATTTCTTTTTGAGATAATAGGTAAAGCTTTGTCCAGTAAATAAATTATAAAACTTTTAATTAAAATCATTTATTTTATGGGTGATGTAGGGCAAAGTTTCCAAAATCCAAAAATATAGTTTTTATATAACGAAATCTTAATTTCAGGGTTGAAAAAATATAATAAAATTGTTTTGTCCAAATAAATAATGTTAATTCTTTGATAGTTAATAATTTGTAAAAAGTGTTTTAAAATCATTTATTTTATGGGGGACTTTAAAGCCAAAGGCTTATTTTTAGGGTAGGTTAGAAAAATAAATAGTTTCAGAATTATTAGACAAAGCCAACTCAGATTTTATATGAACTTTAAAATTTTCATAGTGTCATTTAAAATATATTTAGCAAGACCAAGGGGATTTTGTGCAGGTGTTGATAGGGCAATTGAAATAGTCAGATTAGCAATAAAGAAGTACGGAAAACCAATATATGTTAAGCATGCTATTGTTCATAATAAATATGTTGTGAAGGAACTTGAAAAGGAAGGTGCTATATTTGTTGAAAATTTAAATGAAATTCCTAACAATTCAATAGTTATATTTTCTGCTCATGGCTCACCTCCAAAACATTATGAAATTGCTAAAAAGAAAAATTTAAAAGTAATTGATGCGACTTGTCCATTAGTAAGTAAAGTTCATAAAGAAGCTATTGAATTTGTGAAAAATGGATATTATATTATTTATGTTGGGCATAAAAATCATGTTGAGGCAATAGGAATAAAAGGTGAAGCAGAAGATAAAATAGATATTATTGAAAGTAAAGAAGAAGCATTAAACTATATTCCTAAATCTGAAAAATTAGCTTTATTAACCCAAACTACTTTAAGTGTTGATGATACAAAAGAAATAATTGATATTTTAAAAAAAAGATTTCCTCAAATTGTCTTACCTAAGAAGGAAGATATTTGTTACGCTACGCAAAATAGACAAGATGCTGTTAAGAGAATTGCTAAAATATGTGATGTTGTTTTTGTTATTGGCTCAAAGGAAAGCTCTAATTCTAATAGATTAAAAGAAGTGGCTGAAAAATATGGTGCTAAATCTTATTTAATTGAAAGTTATGAAGATATAGATGATAATTGGCTAAATAATGTTAAAAATGTTGGTATTACATCAGGGGCATCAACACCTGAGATATTAGTTCAGAAAACAATTGACTACTTATTAGAGAAAGGAGGAGAGGAAGTTATAGAAATTGAAAATGCCATGGAAAGGATAAAATTTCAACTTCCTAAAATATGAGTGTTTTAACATTTAGAACAAAACTAAAAATTTTCATCATCAGTTTTTTGTTTTTTTTGCTTTTAATTATTTCTGCTATTGTGGTAGAATTTAATTTATTTGATTTAATTTTTGGATTAAATAGAATTTTTGATTTTTTATATGCTTTAGTGAGACCTAACTATTCGTATTTCCCTGTAATTTTTCAAAAACTTATGGAAACAATTAAAATTTCAATTATTGGAACTACAATTGCTGTTATTTTTGCTTTTCCTTTTAGCTTTCTTGCTACACATATCGTTATGAAAAATAAAATAATTTATTACTTTTCAAGAATTTTTATGAATTTCATTAGAACTATACCTGATATTGTTCTTGCTTCAATTTTTGTTGCTATATTTGGTATTGGTGTTCTTCCCGGTATTCTTGCCATTAGTTTATTCTCTTTTGGAATAATAACAAAATTATTATCAGAAGATATTGATGCTATTGATAGGAATCAATTAGAAGGTGTTATTTCAACAGGCTCTAATACAATTCAGATGATTTATTTTGGAATAATTCCTCAAATTTTACCAAATTTTATATCTTATAGCTTATATACATTTGAGGTAAATGTGAGAGTTTCAGTTGTTTTGGGACTTGTAGGAGCGGGTGGAATTGGTCAAATTTTAATAGAAAATATAAGGCTTATGAATTATGATAATGTTAGTATGATAGTTTTTATAACATTTTTAGCTGTTTTGGTAATTGATTATGTTAGTGAAAAGATAAGGGAGAAAATTTTATGAAAAAGAGAAATTTTCTTATTATTTTCATTATTATTGTTGTTTATTATTGGGCTATTAGCTCAGTGGATATTAATTTTAATAGGATTATTGAAGGAATTCCAAGAGGTTTGACAATTATTAAAAGAATGTTTGTAAATTCTATAAACTTATTATTTACTGATTTCTTTTTCAATATGTTAATTGAAATGTTAAAGACACTTGCTATTGCTTATTTTGGAACATTTATAGCTTCATTATTAGCAATTCCGTTTGGTTTTCTTTCTGCTGTTAATTTTTCAAGATATTCAAGAATTTTTAAAATTGTTTTGAATTTCATTAGGACTTTTCCTGAAATTTTGCTCGCTATTATTTTTGTTAGTGTTGTGGGACCTGGTCCATTTGCTGGTTCTCTTGCTATTGGAATTCATTCAATTGGTATGCTTGGAAAACTTTATACAGAAGCAATTGAAAATATAGATAAAGGAGTTATAGAAGCCCTTGATAGTGTTGGTGCGAACTTTTGGCAAAAATTCTTCTTTGGTATAATTCCACAAGTATTTGTTTATTTTTCAAGCTATTCAATTTATAGATTTGAATTAGCTGTAAGGAGTGCTACAATTGTTGGAATGATTGGAGCAGGTGGAATAGGAACACAATTGATTTTAAAAGTTCAAAATAGAAGTTGGGAACAAGTTGGAATAATAATAATTATTGTAATAATTACTATTGCTATTGTTGATTATATTTCATATCAAATAAGAAAAAGACTTGTTTAATTGAAGCAAAAGCCTGTTTTGTCCAATAAATAGTGTTAAGTAGTTGGTTATCAATAACTTGTGAAAATTTTGGAGAATTACTGAATTCAGCGGGGGATTGTTGGGGGGCGAAGCCCCCCGAGGCATAAAAATGGGTATTTTTAAGCCGAAGGCTTATTTTTAGGGTGGGTGGGGAAAATAAGAAATAATCTATATTTTAGAATTACTAGACAAAGTACCTAATTTATGCTTTAAAATTTCAATATGGCAAAAAGAGAAAAAAAGCCAAAAATCTATCGCATAAAGCTATATGATACACTTGAAGAAGAATTAAAATCCATTAGAGAAGAGGCAAAAATAAAAGAAGAAATGCATAGAAATTGGGATAATCCTGAGTATTGGAAAAAGGTATATGAAAATTTCTGGCAAGAACCTTTTCCTTACCCCGAAGAAACTGATGTTATGAAGATAAGAAAAATTTTAAGGAAAAAATTTGAAGAAGTTTTTGAAAAGAAATGATACAAATCAAAATAAATGATAATGAAATAAAAAACAAGATAAACCAAATCAAAAACAATAAAAAGCTAATTATTAACAAAATAGCAAGCATATTAGAGCAAGACCCTTATGGTCAAAAATGGAAGCCTCTTAAAATAAACACAAAACGAAAAAATTCTTCAAAAGTTTTAGTAGTTGGAGATTTAATTTATGCTCGTGTTCATCAATTTTCCGCTATTATTACTCCTAAAACTGCCAAAGCATTAACCATTCCAATAAATAAAGAAAGTAGATATTTGTCAGCAAATGAATATCGCCTCATTTAGTAATTCTGATATAAAATAATGATTTTCATTAAAACTTTAAAAAATAGGCTTTAAAATTTTAAGAATGCTTTTGAAGCTGGAAGTAAATGACTTACTTATTAGGTTTTTCCGTGCCAGTGCTGTTGGTGTAAAGGAAATGAGAATAGAAGTAGGGATACAAATTGTTATTGTATCGTCCTATCTTCCCGCGGCTCATACATCTTACTTACGAATATTTCATTCGGACTTTTCTTTAGGGCAAAACTTGCAGTTTTCAGGAAATTCAGAAAGCCCTAATTTGAAATTTTATGTTTATTTTTAGGGTGGGAAAAACATAGAAAAATAAATAGTTTTGAATTATTAGACAGGGCAAATAAAAAATTGAAATTCCAAAAAAAGTGCATTTATCTTTTTTGTTCAATTTTTCTAAATACTAAATAAGCAATTTTTTAATTTTATCTTCCAAAGTTCCCAAAATTTCTAAATTTTCTGTTCCTCCTTCTGCTTTAATGTCAGAGCCTCCTCCTTTTCCTAAAATTTCTATCATTAAGTTTTTAGCGTTAAATTTTTCTCTTAAAAGCTTTCCAATTCTAAAATGTGCTATTAATTTATTTTCACTTTTTGAGAACAAGAGAATAATTACATCATCTCTTTGTAGATAATCTGCCAACTTTCTTAAAAATTCCATATCAACATCCTTTAAAACTTCAAAATAAAACTTATAACCATTTATTTCTCTTTGTTTCATTTGCTTTGAATAAATACTTATGTACTTTTCAAGAATTTTATTGTACTCATTTTGTAAATTCTTATTTTCTAATAGAGTTTTTTCCAATTTTTCAGGCACTTCCTTAATGTCTGATTTTAATAAAATTGAAACTTTTTTAAGAATTTCCTCATTTTCCTTAATATATTCAAAAGCTTTAATTCCAACATAAGCATTTATTCTCCTAATTCCACTACTAACTGATTCCTCTTTTATAATTTTAAAAAATCCAATTTCTCCTGTTCTTTTAACATGTGTTCCTCCGCATAATTCTTTACTAAAATCTCCAATACTAACAACCCTTACAATATCTCCATACTTTTCTTCAAAAATAGCAATTGCTCCTTCATTTATAGCACTTAAATAATTCTTATATTCCCAAATAACTTCTAAATTCTCTCTAATTTTCTCATTAACAAGTCTTTCAATTTCTTTAATCTCTTTATCACTTAAAGGTTTTGGATGTGAAAAGTCAAACCTTAATCTATCGTTTTCAACTAATGAGCCTTGTTGCAATGCATGCTCTCCGATAATTCTATGTAATGAAGAATGTAATAAATGTGTTGCAGTATGAGCTCTCATATTTGCTCTTCTTAAATTTTCATCAACTTTTGCCAAAACTTCCAAATTATTCAATTTTATATTGTTTTTTAATTTTCCAAATAAAACAATATCTGAGCTTATTTTCTTAGTGTCAAAAATTTCAATTTCATTATCTTCTAAAATTAAAACTCCTTTATCTCCAACTTGACCACCACCCTCAGGGTAAAATGGACTTTCAAACAAAACAATATAAATTTTATCATTTTCAATTTTATATTTAGCAATTTTTGTTTTATATTCCATAAAGTCATAACCTACAAATTTAGTTGATTTATAATTATCATCAATATAATCCCAATTTTCAATAAGCATTATATTTCTTTTTTCTCTTGTTTGCCTCTTTCTCTCATCTAATAATTTGTCATAACCTTCCAAATCAAGTTTTAAATTTTTATCTTTTGCGTATTCCTCAATTAAATCCAAAGGAATTCCATAAGTGTCATAAAGTTTAAATATATCTTCACCTTTTATTATTTCATTTGACTTTTCAATAACTTCATTTAAATAAATGATATTTTTTCCAATTGTTTGAATGTACTTTTCTTCCTCATTTTTAATTACTTCTTTAATAGTTTTTAAATTCTTTGAGATTTCAGGATAAGCATTTTTCATAATTTCATAAACAACATCAACAAGCTTATATAAAATTGGCTCTTTAACATTTAACTTTTGAGCAAACTTATAAGCCCTTCTTAAAATTCTTCTTAAAACATAACCTCTTGAATAATTACTTGGATAAATTCCATCAGAAATCGCAAAAACTAATGCTCTAATATGATCAGCTATAACTCTATGGGAAACTCCTGTTTCTTCATAATACTTAACACCTGTTAAGTTTTCAATTTCTTTAATAATTGGCATAAATAATGAAGTATGATAATTATTATTAACACCTTCAATAACTGATAATAATCTTTCTAAACCCATTCCCGTATCTACATTTTTCTTTGGTAGTTGCTCTAAACTTCCATCATGTTTTCTATTAAATTCCATAAAAACAATATTCCATAATTCAAGCATTTCATCGCCTAAATCATAGTGAATTTCTGTTGAAGGACCGCAAGGACCAACATCCCCCATTTCCCAAAAATTGTCTTTTTCATCAAATTTAAAAATTCTTTTTTCATCTATTGAAACTTCATCTCTCCAAATATAATATGCTTCCTCATCTTTATAATAAACACTAACATATAGCTTTTCTTTTGGAATTTTAAAGACTTTCGTTAATAATTCCCAAGCCCACAAAATTGCTTCCCTTTTAAAATAATCTCCAAATGAAAAATTACCAAGCATTTCAAAAAATGTATGATGTCTTCTTGTAAATCCAACATTATCTAAATCATTATGCTTTCCTCCTGCTCTTAAACACTTTTGACAAGTAGTGATTCTTTTTGAAGGCGGTTCTGCTTCCCCTAAAAAATATATTTTAAATTGATTCATACCTGCATTTGTAAAAAGAAGTGTATTATCTCCCCTTGGTAGCAATGAGCTTGAAGGATAAATTAAATGACCTTTTTCTTTAAAAAATTCCAAAAATGTTTTTCTTAATTCATCTGCCTTATTCATAGTTTGAAAATTTTAAACGATAAAAGGCATTTAAAGCTTTTTAATTATCTCAATCTCTGCTTTTATTTCTTCCTTACTACTACCGTTTACAATTTTTTCAATTATGTTAATTAAAACTTGATTTTGATTTTTTAACCTCTTATTTTCTTCTTCTAAATTCTTAAATTTTTCTTCAAGCTTAACAACCAATTCTTTATCTGCTTTCTTCTCCTTATAATCCTTTACAAAATTTAACCATGAAATCAAAAATGTAATTAAAACACCTAAAATTCCTACAAATAAAGTTCCAAAAAATATCATTTGATTTCTTATATCATTTCTTATATTTTCATTGTCTTTTCTCAAATCATCTATTCTTTTATCTAAATCGTCTATTCTTTTATCTAAATCATTTATTCTTTGATTTAAGGCTTGGATTTGGGATCTCAATTCTTTTATCTCACCTTTTATTTCGGCAAATTGAACCTCTACTTGTCTCTTAAAGTCCATAAATTCATCTCTTGTTATTTGAGCTAAAAGCAATAAAGTTATCATATTGAAAATTTTAAAGCATGTTAATATCCTCTCTCCCTGAAAATAAGACTTTCGCAGAAATTTTTCTCACTAAAACTTAAATATACTTCTTTATTATTTCAACCATATTTTTTGTGCGCATTTCAAAAATTTCAGGAACTAATGGAGAATTGTGGGGGGAGCCTATGAAATTTTCAAATTCAAAGAAATTATAATCTAATTTAAACTTACCTGTTTTTAATGGCTCTTCCCACCATACATCTAAACCCACTTTAAATTCAGGATGATTTTTCATATGCTCATAAAGTGCTTTTTGGTCAATAATTTCAGCTCTTGCTACATTTATAAGAATAGCATTTTCTTTCATAATTTCAAGTTCTCTTTTAGATATTAAATTTCTTGTTTTTTCTGTTAATGGAATTGAAATAACGATAACATCAGAATTTTGTAAGACAAAATCAAGATTTGATAATGTTCCAATATAATCTACAATTTCATCAGTTTTACCACTTGAATTTATAGCATAAACTTTCATACCAAATGCCTTTGCTAATTTTCCAACAGCTTTCCCAATACCACCAAATCCAATAATGCCACAAACTTTGTTATAAAGTAAAGTACTTTTAATTGATTGCTCAAATATCCCTTCTTTAAGCTTATTATGATTTATAATGAGTCTTTTAGCCAGAACTAAAATCATTCCAAAAACATGCTCTGCAACAGGAATTGAATAACCATTACTATTAGAAATTATTTTAGCATTTGGAAATAGCTTATTATCAATATGATCAACACCTGCAAATATACAAAAAACATATTCTAAATTTTTCATTTCTTTAATTTCTTCAATTTTTAGCTCCCTTTCAGGATAAGCACAAACAATAGCTTTAACATCTTTTATTATTTCAATTCTTTCATCTTTTTTCAGCTCAGAAAGATAAATTACATTTGACTTTTCTCTAAGCATTTCATATATTTTCCTTTCAACATCTTTAAGCTTATAAGTAATTAAAATATTCATATTCTTACTCTAAAACCTCTTTTTAAGATGCTACCAATTCTTCTGCTATTTAGTAAAATTCTTGGATTTAATTTTATTGCTTTTAATAATAGGAGCCAACCATCTTTCAACTTACCATATCTTAATAATGTTTCAGAAACATGAAATAAAAAAAATGGCAAATAATTTTTGGGAATTTTATTCTTGTAATCAAAATAAACTTTTAATGTATTATTTAAAAAACTTAAACCCCCACTTGTTCGTTTATCATGCTCTCTTATCATAACTTTATTATTATCAATAACGTTAATTTTCAAACCACTTAAAACTGCTCTTATGAATAATTCCCAATCTTCCCTTTGATTGTAGTTTTCATTAAAGTAAATAAATTTTTCTCTTTTAAAAGCAGTTGCAGATGGATAAGCAATTTGAGCGGAAAAAACTAATTCATTTATATCTTTTGAATACTTCCTCTTTGAAACTCTTAAAACATTATCATTTTTATCTATAAATGTTCTTGGAATAGAATAAACAATATCAAAATTATTAAAGTTTTCAAGTGTCTCCTCTATATAATTAGCTTTCCATTCATCATCATAATCCAAAAAGAAAATATATTCACCACTACTAACATTAAATCCAAAATTTCTGCTATAACTTCTTTCCATATTTTTCTCATTTCTAAAAATTTTAACTTTTCCGACATTTCCAAATTCATTTAAAACATATTCATAAGTGCCATCATTACTAAAATCATCAATTACAATAACTTCAACATCCTTAAAAGTTTGATTTAAAGCTGAATTTATTGATTGTTTTATATAGTTCTTTCCATTATAGACAGGAATAATTACACTAACTTTCATTTTATAAATACTTGAATTATTTTAGTAATGTAAAGCATTATTGTTTGAAAAATTGAGAATACAAGAACAAATGAAATTTTGATTTCACTATCAAGCAGTAAAATTGCTCTTATCAAAGCTCCAAAACTTGCGGAATAAAAGCTAATAATAAATATGTTTTTAAAGCTTGGTTTAATAAGAGAGGTAATTATTAGCCAACTTATAGAAAATGCTAATAAATCAATTATAAATTCAAGCGAAACTAAACTTTTCTTATGACTTAAAAAACCAATTAAAATTGTTAAAAAAATTGCTAATAATTCAAGACCTTTTTCTAGCACTTCTCTTTTTCTTATATTGTTTTGATAGTTCATATATCACTCTTATCATATTTTCATATTTTTCCGTTAAAGAAAAATCTCTTCTTATCATCATTCTTTTAGCAATTTCAATTGCCTTATTTAAATCCATTTCTTCATCATCAATCCATGTAAAATCTGGTATAAAGCCTGATGTTATTTTCCCTCCTACGGTTGATGTAAATGCTCCCATAACAGTTCCACAGTTTATTATTGAATTTATACCAATTTTTGCATGAGGTCCTATTAATGCCCCTAAGAATTGTCTATTTGTTTCCACTTCTTCTTTTTGAGGATAATAAAACATCTTAATTGTTCCATATGTATTTTTTAAATTACTAAATTGTGTTCCAGCACCAATATTTACCCATTCAGCTATTATACTATCCCCTAGGAAACCATCATGTTGTTTATTTGAATAACCCCATATAATGCTACTTGTTATTTCTCCACCAGCTTTAACAACAGGTCCTATTACAACATTTTTATTTAATTTCGTTAAAGGCATTATAGTACTACTTCTACCAATATAAACTGGACCTTTAATATAACTATTTCCCATTATTTTTGCTCCACTATCAATATAAACTGGACCTTCACTCGCATCAATTATAACACCAGGCTCAACTTCAACACTTGTATCTACAAAAATTTCAGTAGTTCCAACCATTACAACACCTTTATAAGGTTTAAATGATTTTTTATTTGATATTTTATAATCTTTCTCTATTTGTGATGAAATATAATCTAAAAATTCCCAAGGCTTTTCAATTAAAATAACACTATCAATTTTTTCAATTGCTCCATCAAATTCCTTAGTAAAGTCAAAAACTCTAAAATTCTTTAAAAATACACCAAATGGTCTATTATGTTTATCAAGAAATAAAGTATCCTTATCCCTTCTAAAATCAGGGTATTCTTCAAAGTAAATTGTAGGAATCAAAAGAAGTGTCTGTTCAGTCCATTTATCTTCGGGATAAGATGAAAATAATCCTCTTAAATACTCTCTATGAGTATATCCATAAACATTACCATATAGCTTTCCAATCCTTTCAAGAAATGTAAAAATTCCCATCCTTAAATCCCAAAGTGGTCTTGTCCAAGAGAAAGGAAGAAACTTTTCCCAATTGTAATCAACAAGAAGAGTTATCATAAAGCTTAAAATTTTAAAGTATAATTGAAATGTATTGTTTAGTAATTCTAAAATTATTTATTTTTCTTTTTTCCACCTATTTATGCCTTGGGGGGCTTTGCCCCCTACAAAAACCCTAAATTATTTAGATTTACTTTAAAATTTTAAGCTTGGAAAAGTTTAAGGATGAATTAGCTTATCAAGTTTACTTGTATATAGAAAATAATCCATTTATTAACATTATGAAATTAAAGAAAATTTTTAAATTGCCCAAATCGTTAATAATAGATAAACTTTCAAGGTATGGATTTAATTCAATTAAATATCCAAATGAAGAATTTGAAATTTTAATAAAGAAGATGATAGCTGAAAGGAATTTTCAAGCAATAAAAGAGATTTTAAATTACAATCTTTTAAAGAAAGAATGGACTTATTTATACGAAAGTATTGAAGATGAATATATTCCATTATTTCACTTACCTCATAAATATAATCATTTAATAGCATTTGGAAAAATTGATTTTAATTTAGGACTAAAAAAAATTAACGATTATATTCAATTATGCCTAAAATCAAACTATAATTTTTCTTATTATAAATTCTTACTTGTAAAAATTGAAATTTTAAGAAATTTGTCAAGAAAAGATGAAATTTTTGAAATTTATAAAAATGAAAAAAACAATATAAAAAAATTACCTAATTGGCTAAAATATAGAACTTTTGGAATAATTTTAAATTCAAATTGGGATAGAAAAGAAGTCCTAAATGAACTTCTAAAACTATTTGAAAGGCTTTATAATAAACAAAAAGAAGAATGGATTTATAATTTATTAAAAAGTATTTATATTTCAATAGGTTCTATTGACAAGCTTGAAAAATTAAATCCAAGTGATCCAGATATTTATTTTTATGAGGGCAATTTTCGTAAGTTTTTAACTTTTGGACCCAATTCTCATTATGAGGGAGAAAAAATAGCGTACTTGGTTAAAAAGGCTGTTGCTAATTTGATGGTAGGTAATGAGCTAGCATTTGAATTTAATTTAAGAGAAGTCTCTCGTCTTTGCTCCAGATATAAAATTTCTTATAGAAATTACGAAATGCTTATAAATTTAAAAAGAGCAATATATGATAATTTGAAAATTGAAATTAACTTGAATTCTCTTAAAAATTCTCTAAGGATTAAAGATAAGGTTCTTTACTATTTTTTAAAAGGTAGGTTTAATTTAGCTTTTCAATTAGCTAAAAAACATAAAATTTTAACTCATTTGTACATAAATATGATACTATTTAGAAAAGTTCCAAAAAATTTTAAAAATTCAAAATGTTTAAGAATTATTTCAAGATATTTAAAACTTTCAAAAACTTTAAAATTATTTGAAAAAGGAAAATTTATTAATTTAAAAGTTGCGAGTAAATCAGTAAAGTTAAGAAAAAATAGCAAAGCTTTTAAGTTTCTTTTAAGCCTTATAAATTTAAAAGGACACATCAATTTAAATAATTATTATCATTTTAGAAAGAGAGAAGTAAAACGATTGATAAGCTATATCAATAAAAAATTTGGTTTTCAAATCATTTCAAAAAACTATAATGATATATTTTTAAGTGTGAAAATTGAAAGGACCCCAAAAGGGGTCCAAAAACAATAAATATGCTCATTCTATTACAGAAAGAGTTCCTGTTAAATGAATGTTCTTAGGATGTAGATTACACCATATTGTGTATGAGCCTACTTTGTTAGCAGTAAATGAAAATTGTTTTTTCTCCTTTGTCTTCAATGTCCAGTTGACTTCGCTATAACCTTCAATAGAAAGATTCTCAGTTATTGGTGATTCATTTATAATTGTAATATTTACCTTTGTTCCTTTTTTCACTACGAGATCAGAAGGCTCATTTATAACATTGAATTGACGGACATTCTTTATAGTTACACCCTCAATAGTAGCTTCTGGTATATTCGTATCGTATGCTCTTATATAGACAGTGAAATTTGCTTCCTTCTTCACAAACTGAGCGGTCAGAAATATGGTGCTTATAGCACCAAACACAATCAGCATCATTGTAGTTATGAGATTTTTCATGGTCGCTCCCTCCTTTTTAAACAAGAAGAACTAAAAAGACCTATATAATAATTTCCATTACCGTATATATTTCCAACGCTATAATTAGAAATATCAATCACTTTACTTATTGAAAATACTACAAAAATTTCTCCTCGGAATTTTGATAAACACTTACCTCTATAATAACAACCATCATCATCACCATTACCTGTTAAAACCACTATTTTGTTCAAACTATCCAAACTCTTACTAATATATGCTACTAAAACATCATATAACCCTCCATTATTACAAAATAACTTTTTCACATTTCCACCAACATTTTTATAATTATCACTTGAAAAAGCTACTACTAAATCACTATTAATTATTTCAATACCAAAAACATTTGATTCTTTTCCTTTACTTGATATAATTGCTGTATTGTATAAAGTATCTAAATCATTTGATAATTTTGAAATAAAAACATCAGCATTTCCTACTTCTCCATAATAAATCCTATTTATAGCAAAATCATAAGCATTATATGTTATACCACTTACAAAAATTTCATTATTCTCGTCAATAACTATTGAGCTACCATAATCATAAAGACTACTACCAAGGACAGCTGTTTTATATAGTTTATCCAAGTTATTGCTTAATTTTACAACAAATACATCTTCAAGCGATGATGAGCCATAAATTTTCTTATTCTCTGAAAATTCAACAAATGTAGAAGTAACTGTCCCAACAGCAAATACATTTCCTTCTTTATCTAGTTCTAAATCATTTATTACTTCTGATGATGTACCTGTAATAATAGCAGTTTTATAAAGGGTGTCTAAAT